>RCNI01000684.1_pt1 | contig 20283 bp, 15 predicted proteins | sample 2041151 | NCBI WGS metagenome assembly RCNI01 (sample SAMN09708214, study PRJNA481090) | feces metagenome | isolation source: feces | place: Antarctica: Albino Rookery | reverse complement strand
GACCCACGAAGAATTCCCACCAGCCGCCGTCGCCCACAGGGGTGGAGAGAATATGATTGACATACCGATCATCGGTAGGCGCATCGGCAGTCTCAATCACGTGCTCCAGGAAGGAGTTGGCCTTCTCCAGGTGGTCATAGAAGGAGATGTAGCTCTGGGAAAGCTCAAAGTCTGCAAGGTTCAGATCCTTGGCAACCTTTTCTCTCAGAATATTGAGGGCTGCAAAGATCCAGCATCTGCCGCTGGATTTCTGATTGGTAGCAGGCATGGTGGGAATATCGATAGAAAACTTGTGGTTCATTTTCTTAGCATGCTCTGTGTCGTAGCAGATGTCGTTCACGCTGGTCTTGGATACGGCCTTTGTGGCGATTTTGGAAATGGGGTTAGACTGATAACTGCTGCGGAAATCTTTGAGATTCTCTAAGCTGATTGACTGTGAAATATCCATTTTTATTCTCCTTTTTGTTTTTATGAGTGTACAGACAAAGTACAGGGGGTGAATTTTCAAGAAGCTGCTTCCCGGACCCCATTCATACAGTGGTACTGTCTGCGGCACCGGGAAAAGCAATTCTGCTGTAATACACCAATTATACCATTCCTGCCGGAGCCTGTCCAGAGCAGCAAACAGATCGGCATCCATTTTGCAGGTATGGAAAAGCACCCGCTCAGATCGGTTTCCTGAACGGGTGCGGATGTCCTTTTATATCCAATTCGGAAAGGAGAGGAGGTTTCCTTTAAGCAAACTCGGTATGGGCAACTTTCCACTTCTTCAGCTTGATGCTCAGCCAAAAGCCGTAGATTCCCAATGTGATAATGGTGAGGAAAAACCACTTAATCCAGTTGCCAAACAGGCCGATTGCAGTGCCGTTAAAACGCAGACGGCGACCGTTGACTACGGTGTGATTGGTTTCCCAGCGGTAGATCATGCAGCAGGCCCAGGGATAGCAAATCCCCAAAGTCAGGACTGTAATGATTCCACCCAGCAGGTGCCATCCGATCAGCTGGAGCAAACCTCCGTCAAAGTAAGACTTTTCCTGTGTAATATCCATGTTTCTGCCTCCTGATTATGTGATATACATCATCATACAGTTACCGGTCGCCTCTGTCAATGTATTTGCAGGAATACCCCATTCCAATTTGGCAACGCTATCAGCAAATGGCGGAGTTACAATCGTTTTCATGGCACAAATGATATGGGTGTTTATAGCGCCTGACGGATCGAATGCCCGGCATTTATGTCTGATTTGCTAAATAACCACCAGCCTATCTTCTTGCACACATAAAATATGCACAAAAAGGGGAGTCTCTTTTTAATACAAATGCCGTTTTTCTGATTCTTCGCCGGAAAAGCGGCTGAACAAGTTGACAACAGTTTTCTGTAGTGCTAGTATTGAGTTATGAAAACGGTTGCATAGAATAAAAAGCCTGTTAAGAATATTCAATTTGAATTATCAGACTAACCGGAATATATCCTGAATTGCTCTGAAAAATCCAGAGCTTTTTTATGACAAAGTTATGCAACCGGTTGCATGGAGGTGCATGATGGGCGCAACAATTCGTGATGTTGCTCGGCTGGCAGGCGTATCTGCTTCAACAGTCTCACGAGTAATCAATAAGAAAGGTGTCATTTCCGAAGAGACACAGTCCAAAATATATGCAGCAATGGAGCAGCTTGAGTATGTACCCAATGACATTGCCCGCAGCTTTGCAAGCGGTGCGACGCATGCGATTGCCATTGCCGTGAATGTAGAAGATACAAGAGCGTATGCAAATACATTCTTTAATAACATGGTATTCGGTGTGGAAACCGCTGCACACCAGCATAATTACAATCTGATTATTACAAATGGTGCCGAAGCGCACGGCGGCATTTCAGCTCTGGACAAGCTGATAAAAGGGAAGAAGATTGACGGAATTGTATTGCCGGTATCTATGGCAGATCCTCGTCTGCTGGAGAGCCTGGATAATCTGGGGTTCCCTTTTGTTATTTTAGGTCGTCCCAGAAATGCGGCAGCCTGCACAAGCTGGGTGGATATTAACAATACACAGGCCGGTGCAGCAGCGACAAAGCATTTGCTGTCAAAAGGGTATCGCAGGATTGCATTTCTTTCCGATGGTGAAGGGGAACTCTTTAATCAGGATCGAATTGCAGGGTATCAGCAGGAACTGGAGCGAAGCGGATTTTCTCTGGATCCTTCAATCATTGTACATGGCGATGGTTCTCTGGCAAGCGGCACCGAAAGTATGGGGCAGCTTCTTCGGCAAAACGCTTCACCGGATGCCGTTATCTGCTCCAACGATCGGCTTGCACTGGCCGCACTCAGAGCCGCACGAAAAGCAGGGTTAAATGTCCCCAATGACTTCGGCGTTCTGAGCTTTGACAATACAGCCGTTACGGAACTGGCAGAGCTTCCGATTTCCTGTATCGATGTTGATACATTTGAACTTGGAAATCAGGCGGCAATCAATCTGATCAATCAGATTGAGGGTAACAATGGCAGTATGAAGCAAACGCTTCTTACTACAACGGTTATAGAAAGGGATTCCACAGCAAGAGAAAGAAAGGAGTGATGGACATGAATTATGCAGCAATCGTACACAGACCCACAGAAGAATATATCTATCCCCGAGGCAAAACAGAATTAGTGATCCAGCTGAAAACCGCTCGGGAAGATATGGATTCTGTAGACCTTGTGTATTGGCCGCGGTATGAAACCGATGCAGCCAAGCGTAAATCCGTACATGTTCCCGTTACCTACCGGGATAAGTACTGTGATACCTATCGTGCAGTCATTCGGCTGGAAGAAATATCTGCATATACACGTTATTGTTTCCGGCTGACATCCGGAAAGGAACAGATCTGGCTGGGAAATTGCGGATTCTTTACAGAGGATGCAAAGACTTCGTCCTATTTCTTCGAATATCTGTGGCCGAATGCAGCAGACGGATATTCCACCCCGGAATGGCAGAGAGAGCAGGTTTTCTACCAGATATTCCCGGAGCGCTTCTGCAGCGGAGATGACAAGCTGACTCCGCCGGATGCGGTACCGTGGGGATCTCCGCCCACCCGTGAATGTTTCATGGGCGGTGACATTCCGGGAATCATCAAAAAACTGGACTACATCAAAGATCTGGGGGTTACCTGCCTATATCTGACACCGATATTTGCAGCCCCGTCCAACCACAAATATGATACCGTGGACTACTATGAAATTGACCCGGCGTTCGGTACGAAAGATGACTTCCGCACCCTCGTAGAGGCAGTCCACCAGAGGGGCTTGAAAATCATTCTGGACGGTGTCTTCAATCACTGCGGGTACTATTGGCCCTATTTCCAGAGCGTTGTCAAAGACGGAAATGCCTCACCATACAGCGACTGGTTTTTCCCTCACAGCTATCCGATCACACTTGATCCCTGCAACTACGATTGCGTAGGGCACTACAAGTGGATGCCAAAGATCAATTTGTCCAACCATGAGGCAGCAGAATACTTTATTGGTGTGGGAAAATATTGGCTGGATACATTTGGAATCGATGGCTGGCGGCTTGATGTGGCAGATGAGGTGCCAACATCTTTCTGGGAAGCTTTTTCAAGAGAGCTGAAGCGGGATCATCCGGACATATTGCTTTTGGGTGAAACCTGGGGAGATGCCAATCGGCTGGTAATGGGAAACCGATTGGACAGCGCTATGAACTACCTGTTCAGAGATGCCGCACGCTTCTGGCTGGCAGAGGAAACGATTGCGCCTACCGAATTCGATCACCTGATCAATCGGATGCTGTCGCTGTATCCGGAAGAAGTTATGCTGAGAATGTATAACCCTCTTGATAGCCATGATACACCACGCTTCAGATTCCTGTGTAAGGATATAAGAAAGCATCCCTTAGCCGTAGCCCTGCAAATGACACTTCCCGGCTGCCCTGCAGTTTTCTATGGCGATGAAGTGGGCTTGTCCGGTGACAATGATCCCGGGTGCAGAATGGCAATGGAGTGGCGGGAAGAAAAGCAAAATAAAGAGCTCCTGAAGTGGTATCAGAAGCTCATAAACATAAGAAATCATTCGGTTTCCCTGCAAAAGGGTGCATACCATACGATTGCAGCAGACGATGAGAAGAATGTATTCAGTTTTGTCAGATCTCTTCCCGATGAAGTTACCGTAGTGGTTATCAACGCAGGAAATGAATGTGCAGAACTCTCCATGAAAGAAAAACAGCTATCCGGAGAATGGACAAATCTAACAGGAAGCGAAATCCCGGTTTCTACAGAAGACGGTACACGGATCCTGAAATGTGCGCCTTTTTCTGCTGAAATATATCAAAAGAAAGTGAAGGTGTAAATGATGAAAAAGAATTTGACAAAAATGTTGGCGCTTCTCCTGGTTGCAGCAATGATGTTGACGGCATTCACTGCATGCTCCTCCGAAAAAGCGCCAAACGATGGCTCCACTCCACAGACAGACGATAACAGCACAACAGATGTTGCGCAGAAGCCCGAAGAACCTGTTACAATTAACTTCTGGCATCACTACAGCGCCCAGTCTGCAGAAAATGAAACTCTTGTAAATGTCCTCATTCCTAAATTTGAGGAAGAGAACCCCGGTTATAAAGTAAATGCAGTATCCCATGAGTGGGCAGATCTGCATGATAAAATCGTAATCAGCGCCCAGTCCAACACCCTGCCGGATGTGGCAAGACTGGATATTGCATGGGTGCCTGAATTCCAGAAGATGGGACTGCTGGTTCCTCTGGACAAGGAAATGGATAATTTTAAGGATGTAACCGCAAATCTGTTGGACAGCGCTATGAGCACCGGTTTTGTTGACGGCAATTACTATGCCATGGCACTTAACACCAACACAAAGATCATGTTCTACAATGCCAAGGCACTGAAAGATGCAAATCTGGAAGTTCCCAAAACCATGGATGAATTTAAGAATGCAGCCGCAGCCCTGTCCGGTTCCAACGATAACGGTCAGCAGGTATGGGGTCTGAACGAGCCTGCACTGTCCGGCTGGAATGTTCTTCCTTACATCTGGAGCAATGGCGGTTCCATCACAAACGAAGATTACACCAAGGCAGACGGCTACATCAACAGCGACGCAACCGTAGCAGCTGTTCAGATGCTGGCGGATATGTACAAAAATGGTCAGCTGACCGGCTTTAACAGCGGTGATATTCCTATGACGGATGGCTTCGGTACCGGCCGCTACAATATGCTGCTGGAAGGTCCCTGGAAGACCGCTGAGCTGGAAGGTGCTTACCCTGATTTTGAGTATGTCACCGGCGAGCTGCCTGCAGGTTCCGCAGGTTCCATTTCCGTTCTGGGCGGCGAAGACATCGCCATGTTCAACAGTGCCAACAAGGAAGGCGCATGGAAGTTCATGCAGTTCATGACCAGTCCCTACGCACAGGAAGAGATGGCAAAATGCGGTCAGATTCCTGTCAACGGCGAAGCACTGGAAAGCGACACGGTAAAATCTGCTCCCTTTGCTCCGTTCCTGGGTGCAATCGGCAACGCACAGGCACGTCCTCCCGTGGCATCCTGGCCTAAGATCGACAACGAACTCACCACCACAATGACAAATATCATTGTGAACGGTGCAGATGTCAAGACCTCTCTGGATGAACTGGCAGTGAAGATTGATGCGCTTTTAGCGGAATAAGTTCAGTATATCAGATTTTTACATTTTAGGCAATACTTTTCACATAGTGCGCCGCTTCCGGCGGCGCACTATGTATTAAGCACCTGCACGAAACTTATTACGGAGGCTTTTCCTTATGAACCTGAGATCTAAGCGTGATAAGGTGCAATTTTCTGCACTGTTACTTCCAGGTCTGGCGATGTTTGCCCTTTTCACAATCTACCCCATTATAAAGCTATTGATCATGAGTTTTCAGAACTGGGATGTAGCTTCTGTTTTTGATAAGAGCTTTGCCGGACTCTCAAATTATAAGGCTGTACTGTCTGACGAAACTTTCAGAACAGCCTTTGTAAACACCCTGGTCTACACACTGGTAACAGTTCCGGGGCAAATGTTTCTTGGCCTGATGGCGGCTGTCCTCATCTATTCGATTCCCCGTTTTCAGGTCACATTCCGTGTGATTTACTACATCCCCGTGATCACATCATGGGTGATTGTTTCCCTTGTCTTCAGATATATCTTCAATACAGAAGGTATGCTCAATTATTTACTGGTCAATGTTTTTCACCTTGCAGATAAAAATATTGCCTGGCTGAATACCCGCTGGGGTGGACTGGGCGTTGCTATGATGCTTGGTATCTGGAAAGGCGTTGGCTGGAATCTGGTTGTGTTTTTGGCTGCGCTGCAGTCTGTTCCGGCGGATATGTATGAAGCTGCCGAAATCGATGGGTGCAACGCTTTCACAAAGTTTATTTACATCACCATTCCCAGTATCAAATCTACCATCCTGTTTGCTCTGGTCATGCTGACCATTGGCGGCTTTAATGTATTTACTTCCATCAAGATGATCACCGATGGCAAGCCGATGCATCAGACAGAAACCGTTTTGACCTGGATGTACTACAAAGCCTTTAACAGCGGCGAGTTCGGGTATGCGGCAGCCCTTTCCTTCATTGTTGCCATCACCTTGATCCTGCTGGCAATTCTGCAGTTCAAGGCAATGAAAAATCAGGAAAACTAAGGGGGAGGCAACATGAAAAACAAAAAAAGCGCATTTTATAATGTGATGAAATATCTGCTCCTTCTTTTGGGCGGGGCTGTGTCAGTTTTGCCGCTGATGTATATGATCAGTACATCATTAAAACCCAACGGCGCACTTTACGAATATCCACCCCGCTTTTTCCCCAGTATGGATGAGATTACTCTGGAAAATTACAAATACATATTTCATCAGGAAAAATTCTATATTAATTTTGCAAATAGTGTGATTGTTGCAATTGTTACCATCGTTCTTGCGGCATTCATTTCTGCAGCGCTGGCTTACTGCCTGGCAAGATTCCGCTTTCCCGGTCGAAAGCTGATTTTCGGTTTGGTAATCGGCATGATGATTATTCCCGGTACCACATTGATTATCCCGCAGTACCAGCTTGCTACTGCCTTTAAGTTAACCAACAAATTATTCGGTCTGATTCCTTTTTATGTAGCCTGGGTCATTCCTTTCTCAACATTCATGATAAAAAGCTACATAGAAAGCATTCCCAAGGAATTCGATGAAGCGGTATATGCAGATGGCGGAAATGTCTTTACAGTGTTCTTCCGGATCATTCTGCCTCTGTCAAGTCCCGCCATTGCCTCTGTCAGTATTTTTAATTTCTTAACCGCATGGGAAGAGTTCACCTGGGCTATGACAGTTATCAACGACAACCTTAAGCGAACACTTCCGATAGCTATTTCCGGATTCTTCGGTCAGCATCAATTTACACAGTGGGGATATGTCTTTGCCATGTCTGTTGCAAGCCTGATTCCCGTTTTGATTGTGTTCATTTGCTGCCAGAAATTCTTTGTTTCCGGTCTGCAATCCGGTGGAATTAAGGGCTGAGGTTACCTCCAACCTCAGATGCTTTTCAGGCACGCCACATTGTTAGAAGATGTGGCGTGCCGCTTTTATATGCTTTGCCAAATTATGGCGTAAAGGGCAGAATGTAAACGCGGCAGATTATGCAGACAGAATCTTTAGTATCATACTTCTTTGCTATCCTTGACAACTGTGTTTTGAAAAGCGTATAGTTAAACCCAGAGTTGTATTGAAAGGAAAGAGAAAATGTCGGTTTATTGTATGTCAGACATCCACGGACAAATCGATGCGTTCCACCAAATGCTCAGCAAAATAGGCTTTACGGCCGATGATACCCTGTACATCATCGGAGATGTGGTGGATCGGGGTCCCTGCGGTGTCGAAATTCTTCAGGAAATCATGAAGATGCCCAATGTTGTCATGGTGCTGGGAAATCATGAACGGATGATGCTGGAGTATTTGAGCCCTGATGCCACCGAAAAGCAAATCAACCGTTGGAACAGAAATCGGAATCTCCCCACGCTGAGAAAATTTAAAATGCTGCCCCGGCAGGAACAGGATGATGTTCTTTCGTTTGTGGGAAAACTTCCGAACAGTATGGAGCTTACTGTGGGCAATACTCGGTTTTTCCTGGTGCATGGCTGGCCGGGAGACAATACCCACGATGCTGTCTGGGGGCGGCCTGACGGAATTGATTTCCCCAATCCTTTGCCGGATCGGCAGCTGATTGTCGGACATACACCGGTTTCTTATCTTCTGAGCGGAACAGACGAGAAAGAAGAAGCTTATTTGAGGGATCTTGAGAAAGCAGGGGAGCATGTGCGGATTCTGCACGCTCCGGGATTTATTGATATTGACTGCGGCTGCGGTTATCCATATCACAGCTGTGCATTAAGCTGTCTGCGGCTGGACGATATGGAAGAGTTTTATATTCCGGTTTATACCGGCCCGATTTATGACATAGCCGATTAACCTGTTGCATTCCATCATCTAGGCAGATATCTTTCAATAAGGAGCATCGTTATGAGAATACTTATGCTGGGCAACAGCTTTACTTCCACCAACAATATGCCCCAAATGCTGGCAGATCTCACCGGGGCAGAGGTGGTGACGCATACCAGAGGCGGAGCCAGACTATCAGAACATCTGAATCCGGCAACACGACTGGGCACACGGACGCAGGCAGCTCTGCAGAATGAGCGATGGGACTATGTGGTTCTTCAGGAGATGAGCAACGGACCTGCTACCACACCCCAACGCTTTTTCCACAGTGTGGAACAGCTTTGTCATCTCATCTGCCAAAACGGTGCGGTTCCAATACTCTATGCTACCTGGGCTTACCAGAAGAATGGTGCCAAGCTGGCTGCCATGGGCATGGACTACGAGGAGATGTTTTGCCGGATGCACGATGCATATCATCAGGCGGCAGAGCAAAACAATGCGCTGATTGCGGATGTGGGACAGAAGTTCCACGCACTGTCCGATACTCAGGAACTCTATGCTGCCGATGGCATCCACCCCAATAAACTGGGTTCCCGGATCGCTGCGGAGACCATTGCGGCAGTCATCCGGCAGCATCAGGAAGAACACCTGTAATCCGGGAAATCTGTAAAGCAGAGACGATAAGGGATGCTGTTTGCAGAACGGATTGTGAGGTATGATGCCCTGAATTTGGGGCGGCAGGGAGACTGATTTTATTGATTAAAGATTTGCTTGCAAATTCGGTATATGGACAGATTCGCATACAGCAAGGCGGATGATAGCAAAAAGAAAAGGAGAAGAAGCGTTGAAAAAGTGCAGAATTACTGTGATGCGTATGGCAAATTATGAGGACCTTATGGCGCAATATGAAAACCCCATCTCTCATGCCTGTGACATGAAAGTGGGGCAGGTTTTTGTGGCTAATGGCTGGCAGAAGCCGGATGGACTGTGCCAGAGTGCATGGGACACGATGTCCCCGTTTGTACTGGCATTAAGCCATGGTGCGGAGGACTTTTATGATGGCTGGATGAAAAATCCTCGTTCCGCTATGCTCTCCTGTAACGATGGTTTTCGCCCTGTAAGCTTTCTCATTGAGGCACTGGATGAAGATGCTGAGTGAGAAGGACGATGAAAAGGGGAATGTGCATCAGTTCCCCCCACTGGTTTTGAAAGTTATAAATGCGGTTTGTTAAAAAATGCGGAGACTATGGCAGCATAGATCTCCGCATTTTTAATTTATGCCCAGATTGCCATTACAAGGGTTCCGACAACCATCAAACACAGCCCGATAAAGGATTTTAGACTGAGTTTTTCTTTAAACACGACATAAGAGAAGAGGACGGTTACCACAATGCTGAGTTTATCGATGGGGACAACCACACTGACGATGCCGTTTTGAATGGCATAGTAGTAGAAGAGCCATGAAGCTCCGGTTGCCAGCCCTGACAGGGAAATGAAAACAAGCTCACGTTTGTTGATCGTTTTCACCAGTCCCTGTTTTCCTTTTGCGAACACAATGATCCATGCCATGATCAGGACAACGCCTGTACGGAGAGCAGTTCCCAGATTTGATTCCACATTGGTGATACCGATTTTTGCAAAAATTGAAGTCAGGGAAGCAAATACAGCGGAAAGAACTGCATAAATCATCCACCGGCGATTCACTTTCTGCTCACCTGCGTTTGGTTTCTTTTGAATCATCAAAAAGATGCCTGCGGCAAGGATCACTGTTCCAACAAGCTTGACAGCCAGATGCACAGTTTCATGGAAGATGAGGATTGCAAGCAGCACAGATAACACGGTACTCGATTTGTCGATGGGTACGACTTTGTTGATGTCCCCCAGAGAAAGAGCCTTGAAATAGCAGATCCAGGATGCGCCTGTGGCAATGCCGGACAAAACCAGAAAGAGCAGAGATTTTGGGGCAATTGAGGTGATTGTGTGTGCAGAATTTGCCACAAACACCATAATCCAGGAAAAAATCAGAACCACAATCGTTCTCAGTGCTGTTGCAACATCAGAATCCGTATCTTTGATGCCGCATTTTGCAAGAATTGCTGTAATTCCTCCGAAGAAAGCGGAAAAAACCGCCGCCACCAGCCACATAAAATCACACGCCTTTCTATATGTAAACACGGAATATTTCATTATGTATGATTTGAACCCAGACAGCAAAACGCTGTTTGAAGCAAAGCTTATGAGAAAAGTGCTCAAAAACAAAAAAACCGCCTAAATAGGCGGTTTTCGTGGTCCGAGTGACAGGATTCGAACCTGCGGCATCCTGCTCCCAAAGCAGGCGCGCTACCAACTGCGCTACACCCGGATAAAAGAAGCGTCTATCGACACAACAATGGTATTCTAGACGATTTGGAGGAGAAAGTCAAGAGAACGAAAATGCAATTTTTAAAAGATGTACAGTGCGGATACTGCAGGGTAAGAAAAGGATAGAAAAACATCCGGAAAATGGAAGAATATGGAATCAAAAATCAGTATAAGTTTGTGAAACAAAAGAATATCCGAAGATTTGGGAAAAATGACAGCGATAAGTTCCTTGACTATTTGCTGTATACGGATATAATGGAGACAAGTAAGATCACACAGTGTACATTTGGAGGTAATATATGCGGGGAATTCCCTCTTTGATTACAGATATTCGGAAAAGTGTCTTTACAGAGGTTGCCAGAATGGCATATTCCGGGGGAGACTATTCCGGTGCAGAGGATCTGCCCTACAAGATTGTTCCGGGCGACCAGCCGCTCCATCGGGAATCGGTGTTCCTGGAAAGAGCAATTGCGGGTGAACGTGTCAGACTGGCAATGGGACTGGGGGTTCGCCCAATTCAGACCCGTACCCTGATGACCGACGGTATGGACGAAGCTGCGGTGGCGGAGCAGTATTACGAGCCGCCGCTGGTTAACATTATTCCGTATGCCTGCCATGCCTGCCCCACCAATCAGTACCGGGTAACGGAAAGCTGTCAGAATTGCCTTGCGGCATCCTGCCAGAAGGTGTGCCCTGTAGGTGCTGTTTCCTTTGTCAACGGTAAAAGCCATATTGATACAGCGAAGTGTATTAAGTGCGGAAAATGTGCCAAGGCCTGTTCATATAATGCCATTATTCATATGGAGCGCCCTTGCCAGGCAGCTTGCGGCATGGATGCCATCGGCTCTGACGAACATGGCAGAGCGGTAATCAATCAGGATTTGTGTGTATCCTGCGGACAATGCCTGGTGAGCTGTCCGTTTGGCGCGATTGTGGATAAGGGACAGATTTTTCAGGTTATCCAGTCCATCCTGAAGGGGGACAAGGTGATTGCGATTGTGGCACCGGCATTTATCGGCCAGTTCGGTAAACATTCCACTCCCGGAAAGTTTATTGCAGCAATGAAAAAGCTGGGCTTTGCCCGGATTGTGGAAGTGGCTGTGGGCGCAGATATGTGTACCATAGAGGAAGCAAAGGACTTCCTGGCAAAGGTGCCCAGCCAGCAAAAGTATATGGCAACCTCCTGCTGCCCTGCATGGCATTCTATGATCCATAAACTGTACCCCAGCGAGGCAGGCAATATTTCCATGACCCTGACGCCTATGGTATTTACTGCCAGACTGATGAAAGAAAAATACCCCAACAGCAAGGTGGTCTTTGTAGGTCCCTGTGCAGCGAAAAAGCTGGAAGCAATTCGGGAAGATATTCGTTCTGATGTGGATTTTGTCCTGACATTTGAAGAGCTGCAGGGTATGTTTGAGGCAAAAGAGATTGATTTTGAAACCATCGAAGAGATGGAAGATCTGAACGAAGGCACGGCTGCCGGAAGAGGTTTTGCGGTATCCGGTGGTGTTGCCGGTGCGGTGACCAAGGTGATCCACATGACCCATCCGGATCTGGAAGTCAAGACTGCCCGGGCGGAGGGGCTGCAGGAATGCCGGAAGCTGATGAAGCTGGCAAAGCTGGGAAAATACAATGGCTATCTGCTGGAAGGCATGGCGTGCCCCGGCGGCTGCGTCGCAGGCGCAGGAACGTTGCTGCCGGTGGATCTTGCGACTAAGGTGGTCGGAAAGTATCAGACGGAGGCGGAGACTGAAAGTCCGCTGGAAAGCCCTTACCGTGACCGGGGCGAAGAACTGGAATAAAATGAGAAAACTCAGGTGCTTGCATGGCACCTGAGTTTTTATATAGAAAGGATACTGGACACAATAGCTAAGTTTTTGGCGTAAAGTTTGGCATAGAATTCAGAATTCTTTCCTTGCCTTTTTTCCTTATACCAGTATATAATGAAAAAAAGCGTTTTTCAAATATCCGGCAAAAACGCTAGCGCCGGAGTTTGAGAGACGCTTTTTTATTTCATTTTGGAGGTATTCTTATGATCACAATGATGAAATTACCTGTTCGCCGGGGAAATGCGCCGCTGCGGATTGCACGCGGTCACTTTGCGACCAGCCATTCCCATATCAATTACTATATTGATATTACATATCAGAAGACCAGACTCAGCGAGGCAAGAGACAGTGCGCAGCAGCTGGTGTCCCATTTTATCAATGATACGCCGGTAGATACGATCCTGTGCTTGGATGGAACTTCGGTGATTGGCACCTGTGTTGCGGATGAACTGACCAAAAGCGGTTTCAATACCATCAATGAACACCAGACAATCTATGTTCTGGAACCGGAATATAATACCAATTCCCAGATCGTATTCCGGGAGAATAATATAGGAATGATCCGTGGAAAGCACGTATTGCTGCTGCTGGCTTCGGTTACCACCGGCGGCACAGCAAAACAGGCTGTGGAGGCAATTGGCTACTATGGCGGCCATGTGGCGGGTGTTTCTGCCATTTACAGCGCAGTTGACAGGATAGATGAATACCCGGTACGTTCGGTATACAATATCAGTGACTTGCCTGAATATGCCAGCTATGATTCCGGGGATTGCCCCTACTGCAAGGCAGGGCAGAAGATCGATGCGCTGGTCAACAGTTTTGGATATTCCTGCCTGTAAAATACTGAGGAAAGTGGCGTGACGGAAGTTGCGCCATTTTCAAAATGCCATTCGGTGAAAGTGGCAGGGGATCTCTATTGTGTTTCTTGTGGTGCTGTGCTAGTATGTAGAGGTATGCTAGCGAAAGAAGGGCGCACAGTGGAACTGAATGATATTTATGACAGCAATCGCAACAGAACAGGCGGGCTCCATCGGCGGGGAACCCCGTGGAATCCCGGAGAATACGGTCTTGTCGTGTGCGTGTGGGTCTATGACGGAAAAGGGAACTATCTGCTGACCAGACGGGCAAAAGAGAAGAGCTTTGCCGGCACCTGGGAAAACTCCGGCGGAGCGGCGCAGGCGGGGGAAGAGAGCCTGCAGGCGATCCGGAGGGAGCTGTTTGAGGAAACCGGAATCAGAGCGGAAGCAGAAGAATTTGAACTGATCGATCAGGAGCAGAAGGAAAACACTTTTTATGACCACTACTGCCTGAGCCGAGATATTTCTGTGGATCGGATTGTTCTGCTGCCGGGGGAGACGGATGATGTCAAGTGGGCAGACAGCGGGGAAATACACAGGATGATCGAAGAAAAGCAGATTTGCCATGCTATTTCTCAGCAATTTATAAAGCTGGAGCCGGTGCTCCGGGCAAAACAGAAAATGGAATAATCCTGTATGAAGGGGAACGTGCGGCAGAAAATATCTGCGGTATCCATAAAAATCGGGTCACAGAACGACTGTGACCCGATTTTTGCAATTTTAAACGAAAATAAAAAGAAAAAGACCGAGAAAACTCTCAGTCTTTTGTGAAAATCCATTGACAAACAGAGATGGATAGTGTAAAATAGTCTTCCATACTGTGGTAGTATGCCTATTTGCAGATCTCTGCTTTAACACCGACATTCTACCATAGGCAGGGAGTACTGTCAAGTGGGAAGTTGTTCAAAACTTACAACTCCTCCTGGCGTATTAAGTGAACAACACATGATTCCGGCGCTACGCCGAAAGAAAGGCTGTGATGATCCATATGGCAATGGTCAAGGACAAGATGTTCGGTAAGACCATGCGTAAGAGCTACGCAAAGTATGAAGAAATCCTGGAAATGCCCAATATGCTGAAGATCCAGAAGGATTCCTATCAGTGGTTCCTGGATGAGGGACTGCGGGAAGTCTTTAAGGATGTCGGTGTGATTACCGATTTCTCCGGCAAACTGGAACTGAGCTTCCTGGATTACTCCATGGATGAAAAACCCAAGTACACCATCAAGGAATGCAGAGAACGGGACGCTACCTACGCAAAGCCCATCAAGGTGCGGGTTCGTCTGCGCAACACCGAGACCGATGAGATCAAGGAACAGGAAATCTTTATGGGTGATTTCCCGGTTATGACCAACGGCGGCACCTTTGTCATCAATGGTGCAGAACGTGTCATCATTTCTCAGATCGTCAGAAGCCCCGGTATGTATTATGGCCACGAAGTGGACAAGGCTGATCAGCATACCTATACGGCTACGGTCATTCCTTACCGCGGCGCATGGCTGGAGTATGAGACTGATAACTCCAATGTGTTCTGGGTGCGGATCGACAAGAACCGTAAGCTGCCCATCACCTGCCTGATTCGGGCTTTGGGCGTAGACACCGATGAGAAGATCAAGGAACTGTTCGGTGAAGACGAGAGAATCCTCGCTACCATCGACAAGGATACCTGCAAGACCAGAGAGGAAAGCCTGCTGGAGATCTACCGCCGGCTGCGTCCCGGTGAGCCTCCCACGGTGGAGACTGCTACCGCTCATCTGGAAGGCCTGCTGTTTGACGCACATCGTTACGATGTGAGCCGTGTGGGTCGTTACAAGTTCAATAAGAAGATGGACATTTGGTCCAGACTGTCCGGCCAGGAGGCTGCAGAGCCTATTGCCGATCCTATGACCGGTGAAATTCTGGTTATGCCCGGCGACATCATCAGCCGGGATCTGGCACACGAACTCAGCGACAGAGGCGTCAATGAGGCGGTTCTGAAGGTGGGTGACCAGAATGTGAAGGTCTTCTCCAACGACATGGTCGATATGTCCAAGTTCGTTTCCTTTGACCCCCAGCAGTACGGTGTCAAGGAGAAGGTTCGTTTCTCCGTCCTGAAGGAAATGCTGGAGACCGTCCCTGCTGATGGCTGGGAAGATGCCATTGCTGAGCGGATCGATGATCTGATCCCCAAGCACATCATCATCGATGATATCATGGCTTCCATCAACTACCTCAACTGCGTCGCTATGGGCGTGGGTATCCCCGATGATATTGACCATCTGGGCAACCGTCGTCTGCGCTGCGTAGGCGAGCTGCTGCAGAACCAGTTCCGTATCGGCTTCAGCCGTCTGGACCGTGTGGTCCGTGAGCGTATGACCGTTCAGGATCTGGATACTGTCACACCTCAGACTCTGATTAACATCCGCCCTGTGACTGCTGTTATCAAGGAATTCTTTGGTTCCAGCCCTCTGTCTCAGTTCATGGATGCAAACAACCCCCTGTCCGAGCTGACACATAAGCGTCGTCTTTCCGCTCTGGGCCCCGGCGGTCTGAGCAGAGAGCGTGCATCCTTCGATGTGCGAGACGTTCACTACACCCACTACGGCCGTATGTGCCCCATTGAGACCCCTGAAGGTCCTAACATCGGTCTGATTAACTACCTGGCAAGCTTTGCAAGAATCAATGAATATGGCTTCGTGGAGGCTCCCTACCGTAAGGTGGACAAGGCCACCGGTTTCGTCACCAAAGAAGTAGAGTACATGACTGCTGATGTGGAAGACGATTACTATGTCGGCCAGGCCAACGAGCCTCTGGATGAGAACGGCTGCCTGCTCAACGAGCGTATTACCTGCCGTCACCGCAATGAGATCATCTCTGTTGAGCGCAGCATGATCGACTATGTGGATGTCTCCCCCAGAATGATGGTCTCCATCGCAACCTCTTTCATTCCCTTCCTGCAGAACGATGACGCTAACCGTGCTCTGATGGGCGCTAACATGCAGCGTCAGGCCGTGCCTCTGCTGACCACCGAAGCTCCTATCGTCGCAACCGGCGTTGAGCATCGCTCCGCAGTGGACTCCGAGGTCTGTATCAAGGCTACCGGAACCGGCACCATTGCCAGCGTTTCCGCTGACGAGATCACCGTCCGCTACGATGACGGTAATGTTGAGACTTACCGCCTCACTAAGTTTGCCCGCAGCAATGCAGGCACCTGCATCAACCAGCGTCCCATCGTGGTTGCCGGTGAGCGGGTAGAGGCAAACCAGATCATTGCTGACGGTCCTTCCTGCTCCAACGGTGAAATCGCACTGGGCAAGAACGTGCTCATCGGCTTCGTTACCTGGGAAGGTTACAACTACGAGGACGCCATTCTGCTGAACGAGCGTCTGGTTCGTGAAGACGTATTTACTTCTATCCATATTGAAGAGCACGAGACCGAAGCCCGGGACACCAAGCTGGGACCTGAGGAAATCACTCGTGATATTCCCAATGTGGGTGAAGATACCCTGAAGGATCTGGATGAAAACGGTATCATTCGTATTGGTGCCGAGGTTCACTCCGGTGACTATCTGGTCGGTAAGGTTACCCCCAAGGGCGAAACCGAACTGACTCCTGAAGAGCGCCTGCTCCGTGCCATCTTCGGCGAGAAGGCAAGAGAAGTTCGTGATACTTCCCTGAAGGTGCCTCACGGCGAGAGTGGTATTGTTGTGGACGTAAAGGTGTTCACCAAGGAGAACAGCGATGAACTGGCTCCCGGCGTCACCAAGTCTGTCTGCGTTTATATTGCCCAGAAGAGAAAGATCTCCGTGGGCGATAAGATGGCTGGTCGTCACGGTAACAAGGGTGTCGTTTCCAGAGTCCTGCCGGAAGAGGATATGCCTTTCCTGCCCGACGGTACTCCTCTGGACATCGTGCTGAACCCCCTGGGCGTGCCTTCCCGTATGAACATCGGTCAGGTCTTGGAAGTCCATCTGGGCTACGCTGCCAAGGCTTTGGGCTGGAAGGTTTCCACCCCTGTCTTTGACGGCGCAAACGAGGCTGACATCCGTGAAACTCTGAAGCTGGCAGGCCTGCGTGAAGATGGCAAGACCGTCCTCTATGATGGCCGTACCGGCGAGCCCTTTGACAATCTGGTCACTGTTGGCTATCCCTACTACCTCAAGCTCCATCACCTGGTTGATGATAAGATCCACGCTCGTTCCACCGGTCCGTACGCACTGGTTACTCAGCAGCCTCTGGGCGGTAAAGCTCAGTTCGGCGGTCAGCGTTTCGGCGAAATGGAAGTTTGGGCGCTGGAAGCTTACGGCGCTGCTTATACCCTGCAGGAAATCCTGACCGTCAAGTCCGACGACGTGACCGGACGTGTCAAGACCTACGAGGCAATCGTAAAGGGCAGCAACATTCCCAAGCCCGGTGTGCCTGAATCCTTCAAGGTTTTGGTGAAGGAACTGCAGGCTCTGTGCCTTGACATCCGTGTTCTGGATGAAAACGGCAACGAAATCGAGCTGAAGGAAGACGAGGATGAAGACGAGATCGTCTACACCTCCGAGCACGAGGAACAGCACGTGGTGGGCTCCGCCGATGAAGTGCTGGATGCAGGCTTCGTGATCGATGAGGACAGCCCTGAAGATATTATGAATGTGTTCGGCAGCGATGATCAGGATGATTCTGCTGACACCTATGAAGATTAATAAGGAGGCGTGAGATAAGTATGGCAGAAGCCACCTTTGATGCCATTAAAATTGGTATTGCTTCTCCGGAGATGATCCGGCAGTGGTCCTATGGCGAGGTTAAAAAGCCCGAGACTATCAACTACCGCACCCTGAAACCGGAACGGGACGGCCTGTACTGTGAGCGGATCTTTGGACCCACCAAGGACTGGGAGTGCCATTGCGGTAAGTATAAGAAGATTAAGTACAAGGGTAAGATCTGCGATCGCTGCGGCGTCGAGGTCACCCGTGCAAAGGTTCGCCGGGAGCGTATGGGCCACATTGAGCTGGCCGCTCCCTGCAGCCACATCTGGTACTTTAAGGGTATCCCCTCCCGGATGGGCCTGATCCTCGACATCAGCCCCAAGGTTTTGGAGAAAGTTCTTTACTTCGCTGCTTATATCGTCACCGATCCCGGCGATGCACCTCTGGCTGTAAACCAGGTGCTGACCGAAAAGGAATACCGGGATCTGCGTGAAAAGTACGAGGATGATTTCCAGGCAGGCATGGGCGCCGAGGCAGTGAAGACGCTGCTGGAGCGCATCGATCTGGAGCAGCTGTCTGTGCAGCTGCGTAATGAGCTGAAGACCGCATCTTCTCAGAAGAAGCTGCGTCTCGTAAAGCGTCTGGAAGTCGTGGAAGCATTCCGTGAATCCGGCAACAAGCCCAGCTGGATGATTATGGATGTGCTGCCCGTCATTCCTCCTGATATCCGTCCTATGATTCAGCTGGATGGCGGTCGGTTTGCTACCTCTGACCTGAACGATCTGTATCGCCGGGTTATCAACCGTAACAACCGTCTGAAGAGACTGATTCAGCTGAATGCTCCTGACATCATCATCCGTAACGAAAAGCGGATGCTGCAGGAAGCAGTTGACGCACTGATCGACAACGGCCGCCGTGGCCGTGCCGTTACCGGCGCTAACAACCGTGCACTTAAGTCCCTCAGCGATATGCTGAAAGGTAAGCAGGGTCGTTTCCGTCAGAACCTGCTGGGTAAGCGTGTTGACTACTCCGGCCGTAGCGTTATCGTCGTCGGTCCTGAGCTGAAGCTTTACCAGTGCGGCGTGCCTAAGGAAATGGCAATTGAGCTGTTCCGACCCTTCGTCATGAAGAAGCTGGTTTCCGACGGCCTGGCAAACAACATTAAGTCCGCTAAGAAGATGATCGATAAGGGCAAGACCGAAGTTTGGGATGCTCTGGATGAGATCATCAAGGATCGTCCGGTTATGCTGAACCGTGCACCTACGCTGCACCGTCTGGGTATTCAGGCGTTTGAACCGATTCTGGTTGAGGGTCGTGCACTGAAACTGCACCCCCTGTGCTGTACTGCATTTAACGCTGACTTCGACGGTGACCAGATGGCTATCCATGTTCCTCTGTCCGCAGAGGCACAGGCTGAAGCCAGAATCCTGATGCTTTCCGCAAACAACCTGCTGCGTCCTCAGGACGGTAAGCCTGTTACCGTTCCTACACAGGATATGATCCTGGGTGCTTACTATCTGACCTATATCCGTCTGGGTAAGGCAGAAAAGGGTGCAGAAGAGGTCGTTATTTCCAATCCCGGCGATACCCAGTGGGAACAGGGTCAGCTGGTGGATGCAGATGAGTTCCTGGCTGCCAACAAGGCTCTGAAGGCTGAGGGCAAGCAGGAAGCTACCTTCATTCCCAGACACGCTTACTCCAGCGTGGACGAAGCCATCGCTGCTTATGCAGACGGTGACATCGGTCTGCACGCTCCCATCCGTGTCCGCTACGGCAAGGAAATCAACGGTGTTATGGAGTATCGGATCATCAATGCTACCGTTGGCCGTCTGATTTACAATGAGCCCATTCCTCAGGATCTGGGCTTCGTGGATCGCAGCGTTCCCGGTTGCGAGTTTGATCTGGAAATCAGCTTCCTGGTTGGCAAGAAGCAGCTGGGCAAGATCATTGATAAGTGTATCCGCAAGCATGGCTTCACCATCGCTACGGAGATGCTGGATAAGATCAAGGCTCTGGGCTATAAGTATTCCACTAAGGGCGCTATCTCCGTTTCCATTGCGGATATGGTGGTTCCTGCCATTAAGTATCAGCTGATTCATGAGGCAGAGGATAAGGTCGTTGA
>RCNI01000683.1_pt1 | contig 20300 bp, 10 predicted proteins | sample 2041151 | NCBI WGS metagenome assembly RCNI01 (sample SAMN09708214, study PRJNA481090) | feces metagenome | isolation source: feces | place: Antarctica: Albino Rookery | reverse complement strand
AATTTTTTCCAGTTCTGCCACGGTCTGCTGCATCTTTTCGTTGTCTTCCAATGTCACGACGAAGCGGTGGCGAAGATCGGAAGCGTATTTGCTGGGAGGCGCTTTCCTGATTCTGGGAATCGTGCTGTTTTTCGTATTAAATATACCCAAGCTGCTGGGAGATGTTTCGGGACGAACTGCGAGAAAAACCATCGAAAAAATTCGGCAGCAGAATGCTGAAGTTGGCGAAAGAAGCTATCGCCCCAGCCCTGTAAATGCGGAAAGAGGAAGAGTGACCGATAAGATCGCTCGCACAGGCGCCCTGCCGGGGAGAAAGAACAATTCAGGAATTGGCGTTGAAACAGAGCGGCTGCGTAAAAATCTCCAGAGAGATGGCACGAAGAATGTTCCGGCTGCCCCCAGCCAAGGCAACGAGACAACAATTCTTGCAGCACCCTCCAGTGAGACAACCGTCCTCCCCCAGTCGGCGATGACAGCCGGCGAGCAGATCACGGAGGCAGCCCCTGTCTCCAAATTTAGCGTGGATGTAGAGATTTCTTTCACCGGAAGCTCGGAAATCATTGAGTAAGGGGTGACGAAGTTGAAGTTATGTGCAGATTCTTCACCAAGAAAACGAAAGAAATTGCTTTGGCTTTATGTTGCTAATCTGCTCGTGCTGTCCCTTTCGGTGGCCTTGATGCCTGCCGTGAATCAACTTAAGGAAAAGACGATGGTTTTCATGGTAGCAGACGGAATTCTTTTTTGGTGCGGTGCTTTCGCTACTGCTTTTACAGCGGTGCGAATCAATATATGCCGAAAGAATTCCATGTCCGGCAAGGCTGCTCCGCAGAAGAAAAAGCTGGGACTCATTCATTTTTTCCAGAACAGGGAAGCATGTCTGGCAGATGCGGCGATGATTGTTGCGTTTGTGGGTTTTATATCTGTAAACTGCGCAATTGATCACCATCCCTACCTGCTGTTCTCCTTTCTGGGGTTATTGATATTTACATTTGGAATGCACTGTATGCTAAACGGAAGCAATTACGCTTATATAAATTGCAGAGTAAGGAGAGATTGAATCATGAGCCACGCAAGAAAAAGAGGATTGAACCGCGTGCTGGCGATGATCCTGACAATTGTGATGGTAATAGCCATGTTCCCCATCGGAAGCCTGACTGTCAATGCTGCAGCAATCGGGGGCAAGGGTGACTATTATACATTTACAGTAAAGGAAGGAAAACAGGAAATTAAGGGAGTAACGGTGAGGCTCTACGCAACTCAGCCGCAATTTGAACTGGTGGCAGAAACCAACAAAAAGGGCATTGCCTCCTTTGATATGCGGGAGATCGACAAGGCATTGAACAATGCCAAGCTGGAAAGCGCGGAGTTTAAAGCCGAGTTTACCGCAGCCGATTATGTGCGGAAGGAAATGACCATTGTAATCAAACAGGGTGTCGCAGACAGCAGAGAAGTGTTTCTGGAGAAGGAACCGCAGGAAATCCCTCAGTCTGATTACAATGTTATCGGTTATCAGGGCATTTATGACGGACAGCCTCACGGCGTGACGATAGAGAAGCCCAAAGACTCCACGGCAAAATTCAGCGAGGATGGTATTACCTATACCGAGACCTCTCCGACTATCACGGATGTGGGAGAAAAAACGGTTTTCGTGCAGATTTCCATGAAAGACCATAAGCCTGTTACGGTGACAGCGGTTTTGAAGGTGGATCCTGCAGATCGGAACGATTTTGCATTTCGGATTCCGGTTCCCAGTGATATGGACTATAAGCCCGACCTTACACTGGACAATCCTGCAACCAGCAAGAAAGAGCCGCAGCCTGTGACCTACAAGTCCCTGCAGGAGAGCATTGCAACGGTTAATCCGAACACCGGTGTGGTCACTTTCCTGAAAACCGGCACTGTGACCATTGAAGCCACTATGGCAGCAAGCAAAAATTACAAGGCAAGTACGGCTTCCTATCAGGTAACGGTGAATGCCCTTCCCAGAATGGAGTTTGGCTTTGCAACCACTGCGCCCTCGACATTGACCTTCAACCCCCAGAATAATAAATTTTATAACAATGCCTTAAATAAGGAAAACGACGGCAAGATTACTTACAAAATTATTTCGCAGGAGCGGGACGGTAAGCAGGTTTCCGATGTTGCAACTATTCGCCCCGATACGGGTGAGGTCACTATTCTTGCAGCTGGCAAGATTGTTGTAGAAGCTGTGGTAAGTGCCGGTAATTTCTATCAGGAGGCCAAAGCTACCTACACACTGAATATCAACAGAGCAAAGCAGACGAACTTTGGGTTTGAGAATGCGGCGCCCGGTTCCATTGCCTACGGTTCAGAATTCCAAAATAAGGCAGTAGGCGGAGAGAGCACCGGCAAAATCACCTATGAAATCAAAACCGGCGAGAATGTAGTCGCTATTTATGAGGACGGGATGATTCGTGCCGAAGATGTAGGTAAGGCGGTCATTCTTGCAAGAAAGGCTGCGGACAGCCGCTATGAAGAAGCAACGGCAGTCTATACCATTCAGGTCAAAAAGGCAGATCAGACCAATTTCGCATTTGAACAGAATCAGTATTATGTGAAATACGGTACATTGGAACTGAAGCTCAGAGCAAAGGGCGGCCAGTCAAAAGGAAAAATTACTTATCGTATTACAAAAGGCAATGAGATTGCCACTCTGGATCCGGAAACCGGAACATTGACATTTCATAACAAGAAGACAGGAAAGATTACTGTCGAAGCTACTCTGGAAGGCAATCAGCACTACAATCCGGTGGTAGCAAGTACGATAGTCAAAGTAGAGCGGGATTTGGATATCAGAGGATATAGCATCGAAGGAACTAAGGGAAAAAACGGATGGTACACATCTACGGTTGTTATCAAAGCAAATGCCCTGAGTGAGGTCTCCACAAAGGATAGCTTTGACAATGCTGACTGGAAAAACGAAATCGTTATCGACGGAGAAGGAGAGATTCAAGGCCCTACCGTCTATGTTAGACTAAAGAAAATTGGCCATATCAGCAATCCGTACGAAATTGGCACGCTGAAGATTGACAAAACTGACCCCATACTGAAGATTACCGGCGTGGAAGACGGAAAGTATTACAATGAAAATATGGTACTCACGATTCAGATAGAAGATGACCATTTCAATCCGGCATCCCTGCAGTTTGACCTTCAGGCGACCAATGCAAGCGGTGAGAAAATTGACCTGTCCGGTAAGAACTACGAGGCATATCTGCATGATCGTGCAAACTGGATCAACCAGCTTGGAGACACATATACTACAACCGTCAAGCTGGATATAGAGGGACAGTACACCTTAAAGGCTGCCTATGAAGATCAGGCCGGAAGAAAAGCAGAGGAAACCAATATCCCGTTCTTCTGCATCGATAAGCACGCTCCCGATGTAAAAACCATGAAGATTACCTACACGAAATCGTGGAAAGATGTATTTCTGGAAACGATTACGCTGGGCTTCTATCAGCCGGAGCTGACGGTGAAACTGCAGGCTGCGGACGATATTTCCGGCATTGAACGCTTTGAGTATGTCTATGAAGTCAAAGAAGGCGAAAGCAGCATCAACAAGGGCGGCAAGGGAACAATCACCAATCTGAAGTTTGACAAGAATACAGCGGTCGGCGATTTCAAAATCCCCACCAACTTCCGCGGCACCGTTTCCTTTACGGCAGTTGACAAATCAGGACTTAGCAACACTTTTACAGATAAAGCCAATGAAATTATTGTAGATGGCGAGGCTCCTAAAGTAAATGTGGAAATAACCGGTCAAAAGGCGAGCGGCGGTGATTACTATGCAGGCCCTGCAAAGGCAAAATTCATCATTAAAGAAGCAAACTTTGATGAAAAAGATGTAATTATAACTGTCGGCAAGCGGCTTGAAAACGAAGCGGACTACACGCAGACCCGCCTGAATCTCACATTCAAGCCCGGAGAAAAAGAAGACGAGCACATTGCAATCTATAATTTCTCTGAGAATGCAGACTATACTCTGGACATTTCTTATACGGATAAATCCGGAAACCCCTGCGCTCAGCCGGAAACCCAAAAATTTACTGTGGATAACAAAAAACCGGTTATTACCATTGGATTCGATAATAACAAGGTTTTCAACGGAACCGTGTTTCAGGACATCCGTACGGCAACGATCAAGGTTGAAGAGCATAACTTTGATGCCAGAGATTTTGTTGCCGAGATTACCGCGGTAGATGCCAAGAACCAGCAGGTAACGATTCCTGATTATGCAGAGTATCTGAGAGATAACGATAATTGGGAACATGAGGGTGATATCCACACTGCGAAGATTACATTCCGTGAGCAGGCAAATTACACTTTCACGGTTTCGTGCAAGGACCTTGCGGAGCAAGTCAACGACGGAATCAAGTACGAAAATGGAACAGTTGCACCTGAGGCATTCACCATTGACCTGCTGGCACCTGCCGGCACTGTGCAGATCGGCCCGTGGAGCCAGATTTGGTCCGATTTCCCCACCGGGGATCAAGACTATCGTTCCTTCGGCCTGTGGAACAATAAGGCAGTCGAGATTAAAATTTTCGCAGCGGATGAACTTAGCGGTATCCAAAAGGTAGAGTATTTCCGAGGCGATAAGATCCTCACACTGGAAGAGGTAAAGGCAAGCACTGCCTGGCAGCAGGTTAAGCTGGATGAGAACGGCTGCTTTGTGGACACGGTAAAACCCGATGAGCGTTTTGTTGTGTATGTCCATATTGAGGATAAAGCCGGAAACCATCACTACATTTCCTCTGACGGCGTAATTGTCGAAAAGTCCCTGCCTGATGTTGAAAAGCTGGCTCCGGAGGTTACCATTTCCCCGGCACAGCCTTCCAAGAGCGGCATTTACAACGGAGATGTTCTCGTGAATGTAGATGTTAAGGATCCTGCGGTCAATGGCGATGTATTCTCCGGACTGAAATCGGTTACCTACAGAATCTACAACAACAGCAACGCAAATGGAAGCACTTTGACGGCAGAAGGAACACTGTTTACATTTACTAACACCGCTCCTCAGCAGGAAGATCTTGTGCAGTGGGTATCTACCACTCAAACAAATGAGTTCAACATCAAGCTGGAACAGATCCTTGTTAAGAGTGCGGAAAATAACAGCAATGAGGTTGTAGTTGAGATTACAGCGGTGGATAATGCAGGAAACAGACGGGTGAGCTCCTGCCCCATCAAGATTGATACTACAGCGCCTGCCATCCAGATTCGGTACGATAACAATTCTGTTCACAACGGAAAATATTTTAAGGAAAACAGAACTGCTACCATCACCATCACAGAGAGAAACTTTAACCCCGACAATGTGAAGATTTCCATTGAAAATACGGATGGCACCATTCCTAAGGTATCCTCCTGGGTGAAGAGTGAAGGCTCCGGCAATATGGATAATACCACATGGACGGCAAGCATCGTTTATGACGCCGATGGCGATTACAAGTTTGGTATTACCTACACCGACGAAGCAAACAACCCCAGCACAGGTGTTGTTTACGCAGAGGGTACAGCCGCCGGTGATGCATTTACCATCGACAAAACGATTCCTGTTGTTACGGTTTCCTATGACAACAACAGTGCTGTGAATGGCAATTACTATCAGGACACAAGAACAGCTACCATTGTCATTGAGGAACATAACCTTGACCCCAATGGCGCGGACAGAGACCGTATTGTCATTACGATGACTGCAAACGATGATGGCAAGGCTGTTACAGTTCCGGTTATCAGCGGCTGGACAACGAACGGTGACCGCCATCAGGCAACCATCCACTTCAATGCGGATGCCCTGTACACTCTGGATGTGGCGGTACGGGACAGAGCAGACAACGATGCGGCTGATTTTGAAGAGCAGTCCTTCTATGTGGACCTCACCAATCCCGAACTGACAATCACCGGCGTGGAGGCCAATAAGCCTTACAACGGCAAGCTTGCACCGGTCATTTCCTACTCGGATACCAACTACGATCCTAAACAGGTATCCATTACGCTGACAGGCGCAAACAGAAAGAATGTGACGCTGGATGGCAGTTACTCTGACATTCACAATGGACGGATCTTCACCTTTAACAATTTTGCAGAGGAGAAGGAAGTTGACGACATCTACACTTTGACGGTTACTTTGACGGACAAGTCCGGCAGAACTACGACAGAAACAGTCAGCTTCTCCGTGAACCGTTTTGGCTCTGCCTACGCACTGGACGATGCAACCCAAAAGCTCAATGGAAGCTTTGTGCAGAAGCCGGTTGACCTGATTATTACCGAAGTGAATGCCAACGCCCTTCAGAATATCAAGGTGACGCTCTTTAAGAATAACGAAACCATTATCCTGAAGGAAGGCACTGATTATTCTATTGCTGTCTCCGGCGGCGATGGACAGTGGTACCAATATGTCTACACCATCTTTGCCAAGAACTTCCGGGACGATGGCGTTTACAGAGTCAGCATCCACTCGGAAGATGCGGCAGGCAACATAGCAGAGAATACGCTGGATACAAAGAAAACAGAGATTTCCTTCGGTATTGACAAAACGGCGCCTACTGTGGTAATTGCCAACCTGGAAAGCGGCAAGACCTATCCTGTGGAAGTTTTGTCTGTCAATATGTCCGCAAATGATAATCTGAAGCTGGGCTCTGTGGTTGTCTATTTGGATGACTATGAAACGGCGTACAAGACATGGAATGCAGATGAGATCGCAGCCATTTTGGAGGCAAACGGAACATTCGCCTTTGATATTCCTGAAAGCTCCAAGGGCGCTCACAAGGTCAAAGTGGTCGTAACAGATGCAGCAGGCATAGAAACAGAAAAAGAAATTACGGACTTCTATGTAACCACCGATATCATGGTTCGTTACTACAACAACAAGCCTCTGTTCTTTGGCTCCATTGCAGGCGTAATTGCAATTGCGGCCTTTGTAATCATTATTGTGATTCTGAAGAAAAGAAAAAAAGACTAAAGTAAATCACTAGCGCAAAGGGGACGGTCGAATTTTCGGCCGTCCCTTATTTTATATACGCAGGGGCAGCTTTTTAACGCATATGCAGGCGGCTCACAGAAAAAAGTATCGCATTTTTCATGCGGTTGTGATACTATTTAGGCAGACGATGGGGCACCCCAAGATTCTGCCCGGCGCCACAGGCGTTTTGAAAAGCATACTCGCAGCCGGACGCCGGCCTTGTCCTTTACGGGCGAAGCAGCTGTGATCTGGCAGCACGAATATCAAACTTACCTTAAAAGGAGAGTAAAAGCTATGAAGAATACGAACTGTGATAAAATGATTGTTGCAATCATCCAGAACGACGATTATCACGAAGTTGTTGAAGACCTGAACGAACACGGTTTTTATGTGACTGTCCTTCAGTCCAGCGGCGGATTCCTGAAAAAACCCAATGCTACCATTATGATCGGCCTGAACCATGAATATCTGGATGAGGCACTGCAGCTTTTGAAGCGTTACGGAAAGCGTACCGAGATGGAATATAATGCAGTGACCCCCACCATGGGAGCCATCCATCCGCTTCCCATTGCTTCTGTCACAGTCCCGGTTAACTGCGGCGGTATCGTCCTGTTTATTCTGGATGTGGCGCAGTACGAAAGATACTGATTCCTTTGGGGCGGTGCCCCGAAGATTCTGCCCCTTTTGAACGGCTGCGCAGCGGCCAATCGATTCACATGAAAATACCCTCGTATCCCGGATTCTGCGAGATACGAGGGTATTGTTTTCTTCAATGCAATGGTGTGGCAAAATACCGAAGCTTTAGTACTTTTGGTATCATCGTGTACCGTTAAAAATTCCCCGGCAGTTTTGGAAACTACCGGGGAATTTGATATTTTATCAGGAAATGCGGCGGCCGACTACTACAAGACGACCGTTGTTCAGTGTGTATTCGCAGGTGGAAAGACACACCAGCTTATCGCCGTACTGAGGGGTGATGCCGGTGTCGTAGAAGGACAGCCGTTTTACTTCAGCGACGAATTCATCAAATTCCTCGGCATTTTCGGCATCGATAAACAGATGGTAGGGGAAGCCTTCACCGGGATTGCCGCTGGTCTTGAACACGGCAAAGATCTCATACTGATGATGCTCATAAAGGGTATCGAAGGAAAATGTTTTGTGGCTTTCCCAGAAACTCTTGTTGGGATACTCGTGCAGGAGGGTAAACATATTACCGGTCTTCATGCGGTGACCGTAAATTGTGATATTATCAGAGGGCGCAAATACATCGCCCACATCCCGCACATAAATGGAACCGGAGCGGGTCTTCTCCTTGTAGAAATCACGGTTCAGGTAAAAATCCAGACTTTCCGTGGCTTTCAGCACAGGATAGTTGACGCTGGTATCCGGGATGCTGATCCAGCCCACCAGATCGTTGTTCATTTCATAAAGGGGCTTGTATTCCGGCAGAATCTGAGGAGGCTGACCGGGAACAGGGTTTGCCGGGGTCTGGGAACCGTTGCCCTCCGGGGACAGGGGAGGACGGTTGCTTTCTACAATGCTGGCAAGATCATCCTGCTGCTTTGACTGCTTGTAGTAGTCCCAGAAATAATTGCCCAGATAGAATGCGCTGATCAAAAAGACAACGCTGCACAGGCAGATGAGGACGGTATATAGGATCTGTTTCTTTGAGAAACTGCTTCTTTTTTTGTACATAAAAATGCTTCCTTCCAGAGGATATGATAGCTGTATCATATCCTATTTTTGCCCTAAAGTAAAGAGGCACCGGAAAATATTCTGGTTTCGCAGCACCTTTTGTGAAAAAGTACCCGGAGCAGTCCCCAAAGGAGATGTTAAATACTGCATGAATTTCACCTTGAACTGCAGCCAAATTCGTGCAAATTTCCAAAAGTAAAACTGAGGGTTGACAAATGGACGAAACGGGAATATTATATCGATATAAACAAACCGATACCAAAATATCGAATAGGAGTGATCCATATGACTAACTCATATACCCCCACCACCAACCTCGCTGAGCTGGAACAGACCATGAACCGCTGCCGGAAGGCACAGGCGGAATTCGCAGAATTTACGCAGGAGCAGGTGGATAAGATTTTCCTGGCGGCGGCATCTGCTGCGGATCAGGCTCGGATTCCTCTGGCGAAGCTGGCGGCTGAAGAGACAGGCATGGGAGTTGTAGAGGATAAGGTGATCAAGAATCACTTTGCGTCTGAATATATTTACAACGCCTACAAGGACCAGAAGACCTGCGGCGTGATTGAAGAGGACAGCGCCTTCGGTATTCAGCGGATCGCTGAGCCTATTGGCGTGATTGCGGCGGTAATTCCTACCACCAATCCCACCTCTACTGCTATCTTTAAAGCACTGATCTGCCTGAAGACCCGCAACGGCATGATTGTCAGCCCTCACCCCCGGGCAAAGAAATGCACCATTGCGGCAGTGAAGGTAGTTCTGGAGGCCGCTGTGAAGGCGGGTGCTCCGGAGAATATCATCGGCTGGATTGACGAGCCCTCCATCGAGCTCACGAACGCAGTTATGGGACAGGCAGACCTGATTCTTGCTACCGGCGGCCCCGGAATGGTGAAGGCAGCCTATTCTTCCGGCAAGCCTGCTCTGGGCGTCGGCCCCGGCAACACGCCTGCCGTTATCGACAGCAGCGCTGACATTCTGCTGGCAGTTTCTTCGGTACTCCATTCCAAGACCTTCGACAACGGCATGATCTGCGCATCCGAGCAGAGCGTGGTAGTGCTAGAGGATATCTACGACCGGGTGCGGGAGGAATTTGTCCGCCGGGGTGCTTATGTTTTGAACGAAGCAGAGGCCGATAAGCTCCGTCCCGTTATGTTCCCGGGCGGCTCCCTCAATGCGAAGATTGTGGGACAGAGCGCATTTACCATCGCTGCCGCAGCGGGAATTGAAGTACCCGAAACCACTAAGGTGCTGATTGCCGAGGTGGAAAGCACCGACATTACCGAGGTGTTCGCAAGAGAAAAGCTGTCTCCGGTGCTGGCGATGTATCGGGCGGAGAATTTCGACGATGCTCTGCAGAAGGCAAAGAAGCTGGTGCAGGACGGCGGCTACGGACACACCGCATCTGTTTATCTCAATGATACCGTGGAAGGGGAGAAGCTGAATGCTTTTGCCCATGCCATGAAAGCCTGCCGAATCCTTGTGAATACCCCTGCTGCTCAGGGCGGCATCGGCGACCTGTATAACTTCCGGCTGACACCCTCTCTGACGCTGGGCTGCGGCAGCTGGGGCGGCAACTCCGTGTCGGAAAATGTGGGTATCAAGCATTTGCTGAACATCAAAACCGTTGCAATCAGGAGGGAAAATATGCTTTGGTTCCGGGCACCGCAAAAGGTGTATTTCAAGAAAGGCTGCCTGCCGGTGGCACTGGCAGAGCTGAAAGATAAGAAGCGGGCGTTTATCGTCACGGATTCCTTCCTCTATCAAAACGGCTACACCAAGCCCGTAGAAAAGAAACTGGAAGAAATGGGCATCATCCACACCACCTTCTATCAGGTGGAGCCGGATCCCACTCTTGCCTGCGCCAGAGCCGGTGCAGCACAGATGGCATCCTTCCGCCCGGATCTGATTCTTGCAGTAGGCGGCGGTTCCGCTATGGACGCCGGCAAGATTATGTGGGTGCTCTACGAGCATCCGGAGGCAGATTTCATGGACATGGCAATGCGCTTTGCCGATATCCGCAAGAGAATCTACACTTTCCCCAAGATGGGCGAAAAGGCCTATTTTGCAGCAATCCCCACCACTGCCGGCACCGGCTCCGAGGTGACACCTTTTGCGGTCATCACCGATGAAGAAACCGGTATCAAATATCCTCTGGCAGACTATGAGCTGATGCCCAACATGGCGATTGTGGATGCAGACATGATGATGAACGCTCCCAAGGGGCTGACAGCTGCCTCCGGCATTGATGCCGTGACCCATGCGCTGGAAGCCTATGCTTCCATGCTGGCAACGGACTACACGGACGGTCTGGCCCTGCGGAGCCTGAAACTGATTCTGGAAAATCTTCCGGAGGCCTACGAAAAGGGCGCAGCCGCACCCAGAGCCAGAGAGAATATGGCGCACGCTGCCTGCATGGCAGGTATGGCCTTCGCCAATGCCTTCCTCGGCGTATGCCATTCCATGGCACACAAGCTGGGCGCTTTCCACCACCTGCCCCACGGCGTTGCCAATGCGCTGATGATTTCCTATGTGCTGCGGTTCAATGCCTCGCAGACACCCACGAAGATGGGCACCTTCCCCCAGTATGACCATCCCCACACACTGGAAAGATATGCTGAGGTGGCGGATTATCTGAAGCTTGGCGGCAACACCAACGAAGAGAAGCTGGAGCGGCTCATCGAGACCGTGGAAGATCTGAAGAAGAAAATCGGCATCAAGTCCAGCATCCGGGAATACGGCGTGGAGGAAGAGGATTTCCTTGCACGGCTGGACGAAATGACAGAGCAGGCCTTCGACGACCAGTGCACCGGTGCAAATCCCCGTTATCCTCTCATGTCTGAGATTAAGCAGATGTATCTGGATGCCTATTATGGGAAATAATATGAAATAATATAAATAGCAGGACGGTACGCCGTCCTGCTATTCCCTGCTTTAGTAGAAATTGGACGAAAACAGGAAGATCCTGTGTCTTGACGAAAACAGAACCGTTTTGTACAATATATCTATAAACTCAGGAGGAAAAGAGGATTGATATGGAAAAAAAGACACTTTGGATTACCCGGACGGCGCTGATGCTGTCGCTGCTGATTGTCCTGCAATGGCTTACGAAGCCCTTGGGACAGCTGGTGACCGGCTCCTGCGTCAACGGCGTGCTGGCACTTACTGCGCTGCTGGCAGGACTTGGCAGCGGCGTGACGGTGGCTGTGCTGTCACCGATTTTTGCTTACCTTTTCGGAATTGCGCCGAATCTTGTGACGGTTCCGGCCATTATGGCGGGAAATGCGGCTTTCGTGTTGGTGCTGCATCTCGTCCGCGGTGACGGAAAGTCTGTATGGAAACAGGTGGCTGCATGGTTTGTGTCTGCGGTTTCCAAATTTGCGGTCCTGTATTTCCTTGTAACAATGGTGATCTGCGGCGTGGCATCGGAAGCGCTGCTGGAGCGGGGAGTTTTGAAAGCGCCCATGCTGACAATGCTTCCCACTATGTTCACATGGCCCCAACTCATTACGGCTCTGATCGGCGGTGCCGTGGCTCTGCTGGCAGCACCGACCCTCCAAAAAGCACTACATAAGAAATGACACGGAGGAAGGCATATGCGTGGAATCCCTTCACTGATTACTGACATTCGGAAAAAAGTATTCACCGAAGTTGCCAGAATGGCGTATGACGGCGGCGACTACACCAAGGCAGAGGATCTGCCGTATATCATTGTCCCCGGCGACCAGCCCCTGCACAGAGAATCCGTTTTTCTGGAGCGGGCCATTGCCGGCGAGCGGGTGCGCCTTGCCATGGGTCTCGGCGTGCGCCCTATCCAGACCCGTACCTTGATGACCGACGGCATGGACGAGGCTGCGGTGGCGCAGCAGTATTATGAGCCGCCCCTTATCAATATCATTCCCTATGCCTGCCACGCCTGCCCGACAAATCGGTATCGTGTGACGGAAAGCTGCCAGAACTGTCTGGCTGCATCTTGTCAGAAGGTTTGCCCCAAGGGAGCCATATCCTTTGTCAACGGCAAAAGCAAAATCGACCAGAGCAAGTGCATCAAGTGCGGAAAATGCGAAAAGGCCTGCCCATATCACGCCATTATTCATTTGGAGCGGCCCTGTCAGGCTGCCTGCGGTATGGATGCTATCGGCACGGACGAAAACGGCAAGGCTGTGATTAATCAGGATAAGTGTGTGTCCTGCGGTCAGTGCCTTGTGAGCTGTCCTTTCGGCGCAATTGTGGATAAGGGGCAGATTTTTCAGGTGATCCAGTCGATTCTGAAGGGGGATAAGGTCATTGCGATTGTGGCACCGGCCTTTATCGGTCAGTTCGGCAAACATTCCACCCCCGGAAAGTTCATTGCAGCCATGAAGCAGCTGGGATTCGAGAGAATCGTGGAAGTGGCGGTGGGCGCAGATATGTGTACGATTGAGGAAGCCAAGGATTTTCTGGAAAAAGTTCCCGAAAAGCAAAAGTATATGGCAACCTCCTGCTGCCCTGCGTGGCACTCCATGATTTATAAGCTGTTCCCCGGAGAGGCAAAGAACATTTCCATGACCCTCACCCCCATGGTGTTCACAGCACGGCTTATGAAGCAGAAATATCCGGACAGCAAGGTAGTCTTTGTGGGCCCCTGCGCCGCCAAGAAGCTGGAGGCCATCCGGGAGGACATTCGCTCTGATGTGGACTTTGTGCTGACCTTTGAGGAATTGCAGGGGATGTTTGAAGCCAAAGAAATTGACTTTGAGACCATTGAACCTATGTACGACCTGAATGAAGGTACCGCCGCAGGCAGAGGCTTTGCTGTGTCCGGCGGCGTGGCGGGAGCTGTCACAGATGTAATCCATCAGACCAACCCGGAGCTGGAGGTCAATACCGCCCGGGCGGAGGGACTGCGGGACTGCCGCAGACTGATGACAATGGCAAAGGCCGGAAAATACGACGGCTATCTGCTGGAGGGCATGGCCTGCCCCGGCGGATGCGTGGCAGGTGCCGGAACGATTCTTCCGGTGGAACTGGCATCCAAGGTGGTGGGACGCTACCAGCAGGAGGCGGACACCGCCAGCCCTCTCGAAAGCCCCTACCGGGACAAGGGAACGGCGCTGGAACAGGAATAAAACAAATGCGGAGCAGAAAAATATCTGCTCCGCATCTTTTTGTTGCCACACGCCGGCAGGTGTGATAAAATCAAAAATACAATTACGGAGAGGGTGCAGACATGGAATTTAACGATATTTACGATGAAAACCGCAATTTTACCGGACGGGTGCATCAGCGGGGGCTGCCGTGGAAGCACGGCGAATATGGGCTTATCGTCTGCGTGTGGGTCTATGATGGAGCGGGACACCTGCTGCTGACCCGCCGTGCCAAGGAAAAGAGCTTTGCCGGCACATGGGAAAATTCCGGCGGCGCAGCCAAGGCCGGAGAAAACAGCCGTCAGGCGGTGGCCCGAGAGCTGTATGAGGAGACCGGCATTCGGGTACCGGAGGAAGAGTTTGAGTACATCGGCACCGACCGGGACGAGCACGCTTATTATGATTTTTACTGCGTACAGCGCTCCACACCTCTTTCAGAAATCGTCTTGCTTCCCGGAGAAACGGACGATGTGCAATGGGCAGATTTCTCCCAAGTACACCAGCTGATCCGGGAGGGGAAGATCTGCGAGGTTATCGCCAATCAGTTCCTGCGGCAGGAGCAGATTTTGCGTGTTCGGCAGAATATACAAGAATAGAATGGAAAATTTGGCCATGTGAATCCGTGTATTCCCTTGAAAATGCTATGCAAAATAGGGTATAATGAAAAAAAGCGTTTTTAGTGATTCCGGCAAAAAACGCTGTTGCCGGAGCTGAAAACGCTTTTCTTTTTTTATTATAAGATATACGGAGGTCGTATTTATGATTGAACTGACACATCTTCCTGTTCGCAGAGGAAATGTCCCTCTTCGCTATGCACGAGGCCACTTCGCAACCAACCACAGCCACATCAACTACTATATTGATATTACTTACCAGAAGACCCGCCTGAGCGAGGCCCGGGACAGCGCCCGACAGCTGGTTTCTCATTTCGTCAACAATACGCCTGTGGATACTGTTCTGTGTCTGGACGGCACGGCGGTGATCGGCACCTGCCTTGCAGAGGAGCTGACCAAGTCCGGCTTCCGCACCATCAACTCCCACGATACCATTTATGTGGTGGAGCCGGAGTTCAACGCCAATTCCCAGATCATCTTCCGGGACAATATCCAGCCCATGATTCGGGATAAGCATGTGCTTGTGCTGATGGCTTCGGTCACCACCGGTGTCACCGCACGGCGGAGCATGGAGGCCATCAATTACTATGGCGGCAAGCTGGCCGGTGTGGCGGCAATTTACAGCGCCGTGGATGATGTGGCGGGATGCCCTGTACGTTCGGTCTATAATCTGAAGGATTTGCCGGATTATGCCAGCTACGATTATAATGAGTGCCCCTACTGCAAGCAGGGCAGAAAGCTGGATGCGCTGGTGAACAGCTACGGCTATTCCGCCATCTGAATTATATAAAAAGCCCCCGCTTTTGCCGAAATCCTCTGGCAGAAGCGGGGGTATTCTTATGCGTCAGACTGTATGTGCGGAAAATAAAAAAATAAACCGGGAAAGGCCCGGTTTTCATTGAAAAAAATATTGACAAATCAGAAATCGTAGGTTACAATGGTATTCCATACTGTGATACTATGCCCATCGACCGATTTTCTTAACATGGACATTTTATCATGGATTATGTGGGATGTCAAGTATAAACTTGTTCAAATTTAACAACTAATCCTAGCGTATCAAGAGTGTAAGCAACACAACATTTAGGCTTAGGCCGAAAGAAAGGCTGTGATGAACCATATGACAATGGTCAAGGACGTGCAGTTCGGCAAGACCATGCGTAAATCCTACGCAAAGTACAATGAGATCCTGGAAATCCCCAATATGCTGAAGATCCAGAAGGACTCCTATCAGTGGTTCCTGAAAGAGGGCTTGCGGGAAGTATTCAAGGATGTCGGAACCATCACCGACTTCTCCGGCAAGCTTGAGCTGAGCTTCCTGGATTACTCCATGGACGACAAGCCCAAGTACACCATCGAGGAGTGCAAAGAGCGGGATGCCACCTATGCAAGACCCATGAAGGTTCGGGTGCGCCTGCGCAACACAGAGACGGACGAAATCAAGGAACAGGAAATCTTTATGGGTGATTTCCCCATTATGACCAACGGCGGCACCTTTGTGATCAACGGCGCTGAGCGTGTCATCGTTTCCCAGATCGTCCGCAGCCCCGGCATGTATTACGGCCACGAGGTGGACAAGGCTGACCAGCATACCTATACGGCAACGGTCATTCCTTACCGTGGCGCATGGCTGGAGTATGAAACCGATAATTCCAATGTATTTTGGGTGCGGATCGACAAGAACCGCAAGCTGCCCATCACCTGCCTGATCCGGGCCCTCGGTGTCTGCACCGATGAGCAGATCAAGGCTATGTTCGGTGAGGACGAGCGGATCATTGCCACCATCGAAAAGGATCCCTGCAAGACCAGAGAGGAATCTCTGCTGGAGATCTACCGCCGTCTGCGCCCCGGCGAGCCTCCCACGGTGGAGACTGCCATTGCGCATATCGAGAGCCTGCTGTTTGATGCACACCGCTACGATGTCAGCAAGGTGGGCCGTTATAAATTCAATAAGAAGATGGACATCTGGTCCAGACTTTCCGGCCAGGAAGCCGCTGAGCCTATTTCCGATCCCATGACCGGCGAGATCCTTGTGATGCCCGGCGAGTTCATCAGCCGTGAGCGTGCCCACGAGCTGTCTGCACGGGGTGTCAACGAGGCAACCATCAAGATCGGCGACAGCATGGTGAAAGTGTTCTCCAACAACATGGTGGACATGGCCAACTTCGTGGACTTCGATCCTGCTGAGTACGGCATCAAGGAAAAGGTCTGCTTCTCCGTCCTGAAGGAAATGCTGGAAAGCGTTCCCGCCGACGGCTGGAAGGATGCCATTGCCGAGCGTATGGATGACCTGATTCCCAAGCACATTGTTGTGGACGACATCATGGCTTCCATCAACTACCTCAACTGCGTGGCTATGGGCGTAGGCCTGCCGGATGATATCGACCATCTGGGCAACCGTCGTCTGCGCTGCGTGGGCGAGCTGCTCCAGAACCAGTTCCGTGTCGGCTTCAGCCGCTTGGAGCGTGTGATTCGTGAGCGCATGACTGTGCAGGATCTGGACGCTGTTACACCTCAGAGCCTGATCAATATCCGCCCGGTCACCGCCATGATTAAGGAGTTCTTCGGCTCCAGCCCTCTGTCTCAGTTCATGGACCAGAACAACCCTCTGGCTGAGCTGACTCATAAGCGCCGTCTGTCCGCTTTGGGCCCCGGCGGTCTGAGCCGTGAGCGTGCATCCTTCGATGTGCGTGATATTCACTACACCCACTACGGCCGTATGTGCCCCATTGAGACTCCTGAAGGCCCCAACATCGGTCTGATCAACTATCTGGCAACCTTTGCCCGGATCAACGAGTACGGCTTCATTGAGGCTCCCTACCGTAAGGTAGATAAGGCAACCGGTCTGGTTACCGAGCAGGTAGAGTACATGACCGCTGATGTGGAAGACGATTTCTACATCGGTCAGGCAAACGAGCCGCTGGATGAAAACGGCTGCCTCGCCAATACCCGTATTACCTGCCGTCACCGCAACGAGATCATCGAAGTGGATCGGGAAGTCATCGATTACATCGACGTTTCCCCCAGAATGATGATTTCCATTGCAACTTCTTTCATTCCGTTCCTGCAGAACGATGACGCTAACCGTGCCTTGATGGGCGCTAACATGCAGCGTCAGGCAGTTCCTCTGCTGACCACCGAGCCTCCTATCGTTGCTACCGGCATCGAGCATAAGGCTGCTGTGGACTCCGAGGTCTGCATCAAGGCGGAAAAGCCCGGTACTGTTACCGCTGTTTCCGCTACCGATATCACCGTCCGCTATGATGACGGCGATGTGCAAACCTACCATCTGACCAAGTTCTCCCGTTCCAACGCCGGTACCTGCATCAACCAGAGACCTATCGTGGAAGTGGGCGAGCGTGTGGACACCCAGCAGATCATTGCAGATGGTCCTTCCTGCTCCGGCGGCGAAGTGGCTCTGGGTAAGAATGTCCTCATCGGCTTCGTTACTTGGGAAGGTTACAACTACGAGGACGCCATTCTGCTGAACGAGCGCCTTGTTAAGGAAGATGTCTTTACCTCCATCCATATCGAGGAGCACGAGACCGAGGCCCGCGACACCAAGCTGGGACCTGAGGAAATCACCCGTGATATCCCCAATGTGGGCGAGGATACCCTGAAGGATCTGGACGAGAACGGTATCATCCGGATTGGCGCCGAGGTTCGCTCCGGTGACTATCTGGTTGGTAAGGTCACCCCCAAGGGTGAAACTGAGCTGACCCCCGAGGAGCGCCTGCTGCGTGCTATCTTCGGTGAGAAGGCAAGAGAAGTCCGTGATACCTCCCTGAAGGTGCCTCATGGTGAAAGCGGCATCGTTGTGGATGTCAAGGTGTTCACCAAGGAAAATTCCGATGAGCTGGCTCCCGGCGTTACCAAGTCTGTCCGTGTCTACATTGCCCAGAAGAGAAAGATCTCTGTGGGTGATAAGATGGCAGGCCGTCACGGTAACAAGGGTGTTGTTTCCCGTGTTCTGCCGGAAGAGGATATGCCCTTCCTGCCGGACGGCACGCCGCTGGATATCGTTCTGAATCCTCTGGGCGTTCCTTCCCGTATGAACATCGGTCAGGTTTTGGAAGTCCATCTGGGCTACGCTGCAAAGGCTCTGGGCTGGCATGTTGCTACCCCCGTGTTCGACGGCGCAGACGAGAAGGACATCCGTGAGACTTTGAAGCTGGCAGGCCTCAGAGAAGATGGCAAGACCATCCTGTACGACGGCCGTACCGGCGAACCTTTCGATAACCTGGTTACCGTTGGTTACCCCTACTACCTGAAGCTGCACCATCTGGTTGATGATAAGATCCATGCCCGTTCCACCGGTCCGTACGCTCTGGTTACCCAGCAGCCCTTGGGCGGTAAAGCTCAGTTCGGCGGTCAGCGTTTCGGCGAAATGGAAGTTTGGGCGCTGGAAGCTTACGGCGCTGCTTACACTCTGCAGGAAATCCTGACGGTTAAGTCTGACGATGTCAGCGGCCGTGTCAAGACCTACGAGGCCATTGTAAAGGGTGCCAATATCCCCAAGCCCGGTGTGCCCGAATCCTTCAAGGTTTTGGTCAAGGAACTGCAGGCTCTGTGCCTCGATATCCGTGTGCTGGATGAAAACGGCAACGAGATCGAGCTCAAGGAGGATGACGACGAGGATGAGATCACCTACACCGCTCATGAAAATGAGATGGTAGTGGGCGAGACCAGCGATGTTCTGGATGCTGGCTTCGTCATCGATGAGGATAGCCCGGAAGATATTATGGATGTGTTTGCTGCGGAAGAAGACTCCGAAGCTGACACTTACGAGAATTAAGGAGGCGAAGTCATGGCAGATGCCACCTTTGATGCCATTAAAATTGGCATTGCATCGCCGGAAATGATCCGGCAGTGGTCTTACGGCGAGGTCAAGAAGCCCGAGACCATCAACTATCGTACTCTGAAGCCCGAGCGTGACGGCTTGTACTGCGAGCGCATTTTCGGACCTACCAAGGACTGGGAGTGCCATTGCGGTAAGTATAAGAAAATCAAGTATAAGGGCAAGATCTGTGACCGCTGCGGCGTTGAAGTAACCAAAGCAAAGGTTCGCCGTGAGCGTATGGGTCATATTGAGCTGGCTGCTCCCTGCAGCCACATCTGGTACTTCAAGGGAATCCCCTCCCGTATGGGTCTGGTTCTGGATATTTCCCCGAAGATTCTGGAAAAAGTCCTCTATTTCGCTGCTTATATCGTGACCGATCCCGGTGATACGCCCCTGGCCCGCAACCAGGTGCTCACCGAGAAGGAATACCGGGATATGCGTGAAAAGTATGAGAACGACTTCAAGGCAGGCATGGGCGCTGAGGCAGTGAAGGAACTGCTGGAGCAGATCGACCTCGATAAGCTCTCCAACCAGCTGCGGGAAGAGCTCAAGAGCGCTTCCTCTCAGAAGAAGCTCCGCCTTGTTAAGAGACTGGAAGTGGTGGAAGCCTTCCGGGAATCCGGCAACAAGCCCAGCTGGATGATTATGGATGTGCTGCCGGTTATCCCTCCGGATATCCGCCCCATGATCCAGCTGGACGGCGGCAGATTTGCTACCTCCGACCTCAATGATCTCTATCGCCGGGTCATCAACCGGAACAACCGTCTGAAGAGACTGATCCAGCTGAATGCTCCCGACATCATCGTCCGCAACGAGAAGCGTATGCTGCAGGAGGCTGTGGATGCCCTGATCGATAACGGCCGCCGTGGCCGTGCCGTCACCGGCGCCAACAACCGTGCCCTCAAATCCCTGTCTGATATGCTGAAGGGCAAGCAGGGCCGTTTCCGTCAGAACCTGCTGGGTAAGCGTGTTGACTACTCCGGCCGTTCTGTTATCGTTGTCGGCCCTGAACTGAAGCTCTATCAGTGCGGCGTGCCTAAGGA
>RCNI01000680.1_pt1 | contig 20321 bp, 20 predicted proteins | sample 2041151 | NCBI WGS metagenome assembly RCNI01 (sample SAMN09708214, study PRJNA481090) | feces metagenome | isolation source: feces | place: Antarctica: Albino Rookery | reverse complement strand
CAAGTTAATGAATCGAATAATTTTATTTTACAAGCGTAAAGAAAAGCAGATCTTGTCAATAAGACCTGCTTTGTCAACAATCTGAGACATTTTTTTACGAAATGTCTTTAAAATATAAAATTGTTTTCATAATTGTATAAGTTGCTGCCCTTAATTTTTCTGGAGCATTTTCTAGTGCTTGCTGAAATGACATTGCACGATCTGCAATACTGTAAATTCCAATAAATCCTAAATCATATAAATCCATATATCCTATTCCTAAAGCTCCACTAATACACAATGTTGGCTTATTATATTCATTAGCAACTTTTAAAATACCAACTGGAACCTTTCCATACATTGTTTGATGATCACTTTGTCCTTCTCCTGTAATCACCAAATCACATGATTTAATCGCTTCTCTCATATCACTATACTTTAGTAATAATTCAATTCCTGGAATCATTTTTGCTTGTAAAACACCAATCAAAACTGCTCCAATTCCTCCAGCAGCACCTCCACCTTCATATTCATTAATATCTACATGTAAATATCTTTGAATTTGATTACGATAATTCTCCATTCCTAAATCAATTTTTTTGATTTGATTTGGATACAATCCTTTTTGTTTTCCAAATACGTAAGTTGCACCATTTTCTCCTAATAAATAGTTTTTAACATCACATGCTGCAATCAATTCAATTCCTTCTAATTTACGGAATCGATTAAAATCAATATATCTAATTTTTTCTAAATTAATTGTTTGTGGTGATAAGTATTTATGATTTTCATCATAAAACCGAGCTCCAAAGCTTTGTAATAGTCCCATACCACCATCATTTGTAGCACTACCACCAAGACCAATAATAATTTTTTTACAACCTTTTTCTACAGCATCTAATATCACTGTTCCAACACCATAACTACTACCAAACAAAGGTGCTCTTTGTTCACGTGCATGCATGCTTAAACCAATAATATTCGCAACTTCAATTACTGCACAAATTCCATCCTCGATAATTGTATATTCCGTTTCAATGCGCTTTCCATACGCATCTGTTGTCTGTACTTTCTGTTTTACCCCATGACAAGTTTCATGAAACGCATCCACCGTTCCTTCTCCACCATCACCAATCACATAAGACATCGTTTCGATTTTAAAATCTACTTGATGAATTCCTAATTCTATTTGTTTAGCAACGGTTTGTGAACTCATACATCCTTTATACGAATCACACGCTATTACAACTTTCATATAATCACTCCCATGGTGTAATAAATATCTACTTGATAATTTTACCACATCTTAGGATAAAAATACTACAGAAATCAAATTTGGCATTACTACATATAAATTTAAAACATTTATAAATGCTTCAATTCGTTCCAAAACATCACTAGATACTATATATATAAACAAATTACTACGCCTATATTCCCCCATTTAAGTATATTCCCTTTTCAAATAAAATATCGTATAATATTCCATAGAAAGAAGGAATAAATAATATGAAAGTCTTATGTATACTAACAGATGGTTTTGAAGAATTAGAAGCCGTTGGAACAATTGCTCTATTAAGAAGAGCAGGCATTGAAATTGATGTATGTGCAATTGATGCAACATCTGCTTGTGGTAGATTCCAAATTTCATTAAACAACTTAAAAAATCTTAACAATATTAATAGTAATGACTACGATGTACTTTTTTTACCAGGTGGTCCACATTATCAAAAACTTGAAGAAAGCAAGCAAGTAATGGATATTTTAGCTTCCTTCATGAATGCAAATAAACTTGTATCTTGCATTTGTGCAGCACCAACAATTCTAGGTCGTAAAGGATACTTAAAAAACAGAAAATATACATGCTATACAAGTATGAATGAGGACTTTGGTGGTACTTATATTGATGAATATGCTGTAAGTGATGGTAACTTAATCACAGGTAGAAGCGCAGCTGCCGTTATTGATTTCTCTTTTTTAATCATCGAAAGAGTATTAGGAAAAGAAAAATCAGAAGAAGTAAAACAATCTATTTATTACTATAAATAAAAAACTTTATCATGAACTAAAAAACACCTACTTATTTGAATCCACTAGTCATCAAATATTAGGTGTTTTTTTATTAAACAAAGATACAAATCTATTCTTCTTTTTCTTCAATATATTCTTGTCCTCGTTTTTCATATATGCGAACAATTCTTTTGTAATATATAACTGTATACATGATCGCAATTGCATCAAAAATCAACAAGAAACTAAAATAATTATGTAATGCCTTTTCCTGCATAGGAATTAAAATTAAGCACATACCTGCAATCAAAGGAATCAATGCAAGTACTAAGTGTAATTTCCATTGTCGATCATCTAATCGAAACAAATTCATAGAATACTGCAAACGCAAAACACAATCTAATACAACTAGTCCACTTACAACTAATGGATAGTTATTAACAATAACTTCTGGTTTACATGCAATAATGATTCCTGCAAGTAAATATAAAACACCAAAAGAAAAGCTAAATTCATTTGGTTTTAAATAATCTTTTTTAAAAAAATAAACCAAAATTTGAAACAAACCAACCAATGCAACAACAATTCCCGCAATCATAAAAAAATGTAAAAATTGCTCACGCGTGATTCGATAAGACAACACTGCAAATATCACATAAAATATTGATAAGATAAATAATTTCCAATTTTCAATTTTAATATTCATATTTCTACCTCAATTCATATACAGTTTTCTTTATTTTATTATACCATGTTATTAAAAAAACAATCCCCTTTTATGCTTGAAAGCACATTATTTTCGATATAAATAATGTAAATAAAAAAAAATACAAAATTTAAATAATAATATTTATTTTTTCCTTGCATTTTTCATTCTTAAATGATATGATATACAAGCAAATTATGTATAGTATTATACGGAAGGAGGAAAACGGTATGTCAAAAGTCTGTGAAATTACAGGTAAAGGTCCTTTATCAGGTAATAAACGCTCTCACTCTATGCGTGCATCTCGTCGTAACTGGAATGTAAACTTACAGAAGGTTAGGGTAGTTGTTGATGGGAAACCTCAAACAATCCGTATTAGTGCTCGTGCATTGAAAACTTTAAAAAATAAAGGTGCTATCTAATAGAGTTAAAACAGGGAAACCTGTTTTTTTATTATGTATTAAAAAATGCCCTGAAAGTTTGTGATATTTGAAACTTTTAGGGCATTTTTATATTTTACTTTATAATTCAAATATGCTATTTCCAATAAATTCTGATAAAATCGAAGTTCTTGGAATTGCTTCTGTTGTTCCTTCTACAATATAATCTAATAATTTACAGAGTCTATTGGCTTCTAAATATTCTTTTTGATCTGGGGTTATCTTTTCTAATAATGGTTTTACTAATGGCTTTAGAACAGCTAATTCATAAATCATAGAAGAATTAAAAATAGCATTTGCTTCTTCTTGATATGGATAAATAAACCGATCTTCTGCATCTCTTACATTTCCCCAAAATTTAATCGTGTCCGCTGCCGTCCAGCCACGAAATTGATTATCACGTGTAATTCTTCTCAACAAACGATAATCACTTGTAGGGAAACGATTATGATCATCTAAATTTAAATGAGTTAATGCATTAATATAAATACGATATTTTACTTTTTCTGGTATATACATACTACTTGCAGGATTTAGTCCATGGATTCCTTCGATAATTAATATTTGATTCTGATTCATCTTCAAAGATTGGTCTTTCCATTCTCGTTTTCCCTTTTTAAAATTATATCTTGGCATTCTTACTTCTTCGCCACTCAATAATTTTAACAATGTTTCATTAAACAAAGTTAAGTCTATTGCATCAATAGAATCAAAATCATAATTCCCATCAGGTAGAATCTTACAATTTTCACGATTAATATAAAAATCATCCATAGAAATTGTAATCGGCTCTTTTCCATGAATTCGTAAATGAATTGCTAAACGTTTTGAAAAAGTAGTTTTTCCAGCAGAACTTGGTCCTGCAATCATAATAAATTTTGTATTCGAATGCTCATGTACTATATTTGAAGCAATATCTTCTAACTGCTTTTCAGCCATTGTTTCACTCATCAAAACAAGTTCATCCATTTTTCCATCAATAATCTTTTGATTCAATTGTGAAATATTGGAGACACCTATTAAATTTCCCCATTCTTCAAAAGCTTGAAAAACTTCAAATAATTTTGTTTGATTTACAAATTTATCTTGACTAGAAACTAAAACTCCTGGTGCATAATATCGTAGTTTAAATGATGTTAAATATGAAGTATTAGGTAACATAATTCCATAAAAATAATCTTTTACTCCATCTAATTCATAAATACTGCTCATTGCTTTCTTACGATTCTTCAATAAATTTGCCTTATTCTCCATTCCATTTTCAAAGAAATAAGCAACTGCTTCTTCTGTTTTTACTTGAATATGCTTAATATCAATGCCTTCTAACACCATTTTTTTCATTTCATTTTCAATAGTTTCTACATCCTTAGGTGTTAAAAAATTCACTTCTTCTATCTCACAAAAAACGCCATTTCCTAAAGCATGTTCCACATGAACATGAGCTTTTGGATATAGTCTATGGACAGCTGCGATAAATAAGAAGTTTAAACTACGATCATAAATTTGTTTTCCTACATTACTATCTTTAGTTATTAATTCAATATTTCCTTCTTCTAAAGGTTTAGTTAATGCACATAATTTCCCATTACACGTATATGCATATGTACTCTTCTTTTGATTACAATCTAATAAGTCATATATTTTTTTTCCTTTTTCAATCGTTCTACTTTCATTTTCAAATTTAATTTCCATATTCACTCACTCCTTTCAAAGGATATGTATCTTTCAATTTTATTATAATATATTTTGTAAAGTTCTTATAATTCTTTTGTAATATTCTTGTTATATATAAAAAAGCGATTTTACTATCGCTTCAGCTTGTTGACAAACTACCTTATTTTAAAAACAAATAAAATCAATTTAGATAAAGTGACGAAAAGCTATTAAATTACAGATGATTTTAGGTTAAAAATACCTGGTAATCATCTTTTTTATATCAAAGTGGTGGATTAAAAAAAGACCGAATGACAAAGTCTGCTCAACGAGCGACTTTGTCAACGGTCTAAAGCGATTTTACTATCGCTTTAATCTTTTGATTCAATTAATAAAACTTTTCCATCATGAACCGTTATAATTGCCGTTTCATTTAAAATTTCATTACTAATTGTATAAATATTTTCACAAGTTATAGTTCTTTTTTCCAACGGATAAGCAACTCCTTCTTCGCTTATACACGATGGTTCTATTGGAAGTATTGATAAATATGTATATTCTTTATGAATTTGGTATACCCCTTTTGTTAATACTCGCATACGATTATTTTGATTAACGATCGTAATTGGATAGCCTCGATACATCATCAAATAGAGATTAGCTAATTCATGATCCATACGACCGCCAAGGGCACCGCATAAAATAATATCTTCATATCCCTTCTCTATTGCATACAATATTGCTTTTTCTGTATCCGTTTCATCTTTGTGTACAGATAGCTTTTCCACTTCATCTGACATGGTTTTTATCATTTCAAACTGTTCTTCATTAACACTATCAAAATCACCAATGGCAGCTTTCATACGTATATTCTCTTTTGCACATACAAAAGCTCCATAATCTATACCAATTATATCATAACCCTCTTTACTATATACTTCTTTTGCTAATCCTGAAACTAAAACTACTCCTCGCATAACAATGACTCTACTGCCTCATGAATATTATTTTTGAATACATAGCTACCTGCAACTAATGTATCGCAACCTGCTTCTTTTGCTAGTTTTGCAGTATTTTGATTAATTCCTCCATCAATTTCAATACGTACTTGTAAATTATGTTCATCAATATATTTACGTAATATGCGTACTTTTTCTAATTGATCTTCCATAAATGATTGCCCTCCAAACCCTGGCTCTACACTCATAATTAAAACTAAATCCATTTCATTTAAATAAGGCAACAATGATTCTACAGGAGTTTTTGGTTTTACACTAACCCCTGCTTTTGCACCTAAAGCACGAATTTCTTTGCATAGTTCTACACATTCTTCTACATCTTTGACAGCCTCTAAATGGAAAGTAACTAAATCTGCGCCTGCTTTAATAAAAATTGGTGCGTATTTTTTAGGATCTGTAATCATTAAGTGCACATCCATAAACATATCTACTGCTTTTTTAAAACCTTTTAAAATATCTGGTCCAAATGTTAGATTAGGCACAAAATGTCCATCCATTACATCAAAATGCATCCATTTTGCACGAGTTGCATTTAACATATTTAATTGTTCACTAACATTCCCATAATCTAATGATAATACTGATGGTGAAATAACTAATTCTTGTTTCATAATTTACCTCCTAGATTCATTTAGTATTTTGGTTTTGCATTCTTTATCATAGTAATAATTTCTTTATAGTGCTCATATCTTTCTTGATTGATTTTTCCATCTTCCACTGCTTGTCTTATAACACAATTCGGTTCTGCAATATGAATACAATCATTAAACTTGCATTGTTGAAGATAAGGATAAAAATCAGGAATACATGACTGTAAACGTAATCCGTCCATATGGGTAAAATCCATAGATGAAAAACCTGGTGTATCTGCTACCCATCCACCTGCAATTTCATGTAATTCACAATGTCTAGTCGTATGCTTTCCTCGACCTAGTGCCTTACTAATCTGCTGTGTTTGTAAATGGAATGTTGGATCAATACGATTTAGCAATGAGCTTTTTCCAGCACCACTTTGTCCAGTTAAAACACTAATTTTCCCTTTTAATGCTTCAATTAACTCATCGCTTGCATATCCTTTTCCACTTTCATAAACTTCATATCCGCTTTCTCTATAATCTTGAATTTTTTGATGAATTTCATCGTCATCATCAATTAAATCCATTTTTGTAAAGCATAGAATCGGTTTAATATTCGCATAACAAACCGAAAAGATTAATCGGTCTACTAACACTGTAGAGAAATCAGGATCTTTACATGACATCACAATAATCGCCTGATCTACATTTGCGATAGAAGGACGAATCAATTCATTTTTACGAGGCAATATTTTTTGAATTCCTACCTGCGAATCAAACTTTTGAATCTGTACAATATCCCCTACAACAGGAGCTTTATGTTTTCGTAATTTTCCCATTGCAACACATTGCACATGTTCTCCATTTTCTTTTAAAACTTCATATTGATTTGAAATAATTTTTATAATTCTTGCCGTTTCCATTAATAATAATACAATGTGATCGTATTTCCGCCTTCTTGTTTATAAAGCGTTCCTTCTGCAGGATTACACTTGATCACAACTCCTTCTTCTACATCTTCTTCACCCTCAGGAATATCTAATTTGTCCAATACAGGATAAATACCTTTTGCTTCTAATTCTTCTTTTACTTCATCCACTGGTCGCCCTACAAAATCAACCATAAATTCTACTCGTTTCGTTACTGTTAAATACAATTTTACTTCTTGTTGTGGATCTATTTTTTCACCAACATCCAATCCACTTTGTTCAATAATAACTCCTGGTTGATATGCTGTACTTTCTACTTCTTTTACCACTAATTTAATATTTGGTGCTTTCGTACGTAATTCTTTTTCTACATCCTCATAATATCTATTTGGATTTGTAAAATCTTCAACTGTATAAAATACACCTTTCGAAACCACAAGTTTAATTCCATGTGTTCGTTTTACCTTTTGACCTTCTTTTGGATAAACTTCAGCAACAATTCCTTCTGCGACATTTTCACAATACTTCCGTTCAATATCTATATCCTTAAATTTTGCATCATTTAACATCTGCATTGCTTCATTCTCATTTAAACCAACAAGTTTTGGAACAATGGACTCTTTTACAGAAAATACACTTAATAATATAACTATTGTGGCAAGTACAAGAACTCCTATACCTACATAAATAAATGGTTTTTTATTTTTCTTACCTTTTTTATTTTCTTTTTTCTTTTCTACCTTGGAACTATTTACTTGTTTTTGCTCCTTTGGTTTACAATCTTCCATTACTAAAGTCGGATCTGTTTGTTCTTCTTCAAAAACGAGTTTTTTTACATGTGCCATATTTGGATTAAGACAATGTTCTAAATCATATAACATTTCTTTTGTACTTTGATATCTTAATTTACGATTTTTCGCAGTTGCCCGAATAATAATATTTTCAATTGACTGAGGAAGAGTCGGATTAAATTCACGTACACTTGGAATTTCTTCATGCAAATGCTTCATCGCAATTTGCACTGGATTATCTCCTTTAAATGGAACACTTCCTGTCAATAATTCATAAAACACAATTCCTAACGCATAAATATCTACTTGATTTGTCGGAGATTCTCCACGCGTAGTTTCTGGTGCAAGATAATGTGCACTTCCTAAAACCGCATCTGTTTGTGTTAATTGTACTGCATCATGTGCTAATGAAATACCAAAGTCCGTAATTTTTACTGTTCCATCATCTTTTACCAAAACGTTTTGTGGCTTAATATCTCGATGTATAATATTATGTTCATGAGCTTGTTGAACTGCACTTGTTAATTGAATCATAATATTAATACTTTCTTCTTTATGTAATGCACCACGCTGACTTATTAATTGCTTTAGCGTTCTTCCACGTACATACTCCATAACAATATAATGATGCCCTTCATATTCACCAACATCATAGACATCTACAACATTTGGATGATTTAATTTACTTGCAGCACTTGCTTCTCTTTGAAAACGCAGTAAAGTAACAGGATCCTTACTTAATTCACCACGTAATATTTTAATCGCTACCTCTCGATTTAATATTACGTCCTCAGCTAAATAAACATCCGCCATTCCACCTTCACCAAGACTTGTTTTAATTAAATAGCGATCTGCAATCATATTGTTTCCTCTATTCATTATCGCAATTCTCCTTCTCTAGTACAATGACACTTACATTATCAAATCCACCTGCATCTAAAGCAGACTGAATTAATAAATCAACTTTTTTTTCAACACTACTGTTGCTTTCTAAAATGTGATGAATAAATTTTTCATCAACATAACCATGAAGTCCATCACTACAAATTAGAATCGATTGATACTCTTCTTTTATTTTATTTACATCAATTTTTAATGTTTCCCAAATTCCTAAAGCATTTGTTAATACATTACGATTTGGATGACTCCTTGCTTCTTCAGCAGTTAACTCTCCACGTTTCACTAAATCCGCTACATAAGAATGATCTTGTGTTAAGCAACTAAACTCATCCTTATAAATCGCATATGCACGAGAATCCCCTACATTAAAAACATAAGTAACATTTTGACAATGCAAAATTCCTACTATTGTCGTGCCCATACCTTTATATACTTCATTTGTTTGGGCTTTTTCATGCACATCATCATTTGCTTTTTGAATAGCTGTAAAAATCCAATTTTTCACTTCTTCTTCACACATATTTTCAATGTTTGAATTTAAAAATTGTTCTTTCATAGAAGATACTGCAAGTTGACTTGCAATATCTCCAGCTTTTCCTCCACCTATTCCATCACACACAAATGCAATCAATGCACCTTTATTTTCAGCTAAGCAAATACTATCTTGATTGTTCTTACGACGAAGTCCTATATGACTTTTCCCATAACTTTTCAAGTTAGTTTCCCTTCCTTTCTTTACGTAAATGTTTCACACGTAATTGTCCACATGCTGCATCAATATCTGCCCCATGTTCTTTACGGATCGTACAACGTACGCCCTCTTTCATTAATGCATCATAGAATACCATAGCTTGTTCATGATCAACGCCTTTAAATCCTTTTTCATCTACTGAATTATATGGAATTAAATTAACATAAGCATTGATTCCTTTTAGTAATTTTGCCAGTTGTTTTACATGCTCTTTTTTATCATTGACACCTTTTAATAAAATATATTCAAATGTTAATCGACGATTATTTTCAGATGCGTAATAATGAACAGCTTTCATTAATTCTTCTAGTGGATATGCATGATTAATTGGCATTAATTTATCACGTAATTCATTGTTTGGTGCATGTAATGATATTGCCAAATTATATTGTGTATGTTCTTTTGAAAATTCCATAATTTTTGGCACTACACCACATGTAGAAATTGTAATATGACGAGCTCCAATTCCTAGACCTCGATCATGATTTACCGTACTCAAAAAATTCATAACATTTTCATAGTTATCAAATGGCTCTCCAGTTCCCATTACCACAATATGACTTAAACGATCATTTTTTTCATCTAAATCTTTTTGTACATACAATACCTGAGAAACCATTTCTCCACTTGTAAGATTTCTTTTCTTCTTCGTTAAACCACTTGCACAAAATGCACATGACATATTACATCCAACTTGACTAGTTACACAAATGCTTTTTCCATAATCAAATTGCATTAACACACTTTCTATTAAAGAACCGTCCTCTAATGCAAATAAATATTTTGTTGTTCCATCACTTGATACTTGTTTATCTCTTAAAGTCAGTGGCTTTAAATCATAATTTTGTTTTAATACTTCTCTAGTATCTTTTGACAAATCGCTCATTTCATCAATGGATGTTACACGTTTACGGTATAACCATTGAAATATTTGATGACCTCTAAATTTTTTCCAACCGTGTTCTAGGGCCATTTCACTCATTTGATCATAATTAAAATCATATAAACTTTTCATTTTATCACCGTATTTTATTTTATCATAGAAACGCCTTTCCTCCTATGAGTTTATCCTTAAAATTATGTAAGATTTGATATTTTATATCTATTTTTTTAATTTATAGAAAAAGCAGCATTTTAAAACGCTGCCTTTTTTCTTATTTTCCACTAATTGCGATTTTTTCAAACAAAATACTTGGAGTACCAATTCCACTCATACCCATTTTTAAATCATTACCAACATATTTAATATGTTTCATAACATCCATGAAATTACCTGCAATCGTAAATAAATTGATTGGTTTAACAATATGTCCCTTTTCCACATAAAACCCTTCTGATTGTAAAGAAAATTCAGTAGAAACAGGATTTAATCCTGCATGTAAACCAGTAATTCCAGTTACGATAATTCCACGCTCCATACTTTTAATCATATCATCATAAGATGTTTGTCCATTTTCAATATAAAAGTTTGTAGGGGAAATTCCAACAATTCCTCCGTATCCATTTTTAAATCCGTTTCCAGTAGATGTTGTGTTCATTAAATCTGCAGATTTTGTATTATGCAAATATGTTTTCAAAATACCATCTTTCACTACATCTTTACTAAAGCAAGCAACACCTTCATCATCAAATGCAACGCTATTCATTCCATTTTCCATTAAAGGATCGTCGTGAATACTAATTTTTTCATCAAAAATTTGATGATTTAACTGATTTTTCAAAATAGAAATACCTTTATATGCATTTTCTCCATCAAATAATCCACATAGTGCTTCAAGAAGTGATGTCATAGCATCGCGTTCCATTACTACTGGATAATTTCCACTTTCAATCGCATCCGCGTGTAATTTTGATACGACCTTATTACATAATTTAGATGCAAAAGATTTTACATCTAATTCCTGTAAGTCTTTTAAATACATCCAATCATATGCACTTTTTGCATCTTCGCCATCTTTTGCTAATACTTCTACTATAATATAAGCATTACTATCTTCATCACATAAATTCATACCTTTTGTATTTACAATACTTCGTATTCCTTTAGCTTCACCATAACTTGTTGCCATTACCTGGGAAATACGTGAATCCATATGTTGCAAACAATCTTCTATTTCTTTTAATTTTTGTATTTTTAAACTATTATCCGTTTCTAACAATGTCGTTTCTTGTCTATTTATAACTGGATATTCCTTAGCTGGAGCTAAGATTTTTACTTCATCATCCGATGTGATAATTTTAGCATTTTGAATCATTTGATTTAAAATATCATCCATTTGGCTATCTTCTACTTCTTCTAAAAAATAACTTCCCATTTTACCTTGATAAATTCCTCGTAACGCAACACCATCACAGTCACTAATGCTATAAGAATCTACTTTTTGTTCATAAATAGAAATAGAAGTCGATGTATTTCTTTGTTCATATATTTCAAATTCAGAAAATCCTTTTGCTTTGGCAGCATCCATCCATAATTGTTTATTCATGATCACTACCTCCATCTTTTCCACCAACAATCATTGAACTTACATGAATCGGTGGCTGTCCAACATCTGTTGGAATACTTCCACTACTTGCGCCACACATTCCTTGAGAACGTTTCAAATTATTACCAACCATATCAATTTTCATTAATACATCAGCACCATTTCCAATTAATGTAGCACCTTTTACTGGTTTATCAATTTTTCCATCTTTAATTAAATAACCTTCACGTACAGAAAAGTTAAAATCTCCAGTACTTGGATCTACACTTCCTCCACCTAAAGATTTTGCATATAAACCATAATTTGTCTTTGCAATCATATCTTCTAATGTATCTTTTCCTTCCAAAATAAACGTATTCGTCATTCGAGAAGTTGTTTCATATTTATAAGACTCTCTTCTTGAACTGCTTGTACTTTCCATACCCATACGACGTCCATTTAATGTATCCACTATATAGCTTTTTAAAATTCCATTTTCAATTAACACACGACATTTTTGGAAATTTCCTTCATCATCAATATTTTGTGAACCCCAAGCATTTGGAATCGTTCCATCATCTACAGCACTTACACACTCATTCGCAATCTTTTTACCTAATTTCCCACAGAAAACAGATTGTCCTTTTGCTACAGCTGCCGCTTCTAAAGCATGTCCGCAAGCTTCATGGAAAATAACTCCACCAAATCCATTATCAATAACAACAGGCATTGTTCCACTTGGACAATTATCCGCATATAGCATTTTCATCGCCGTACGAGATGCTTCCTTACCAATTTCTTCCGGAATCGCTTCTTCTTCATAAAATTCCATACCTTTACTTGCCCCTGGAGAACAACTTCCAGTTTCATGTAAATCTTGATCCTCCGCAATCACGTTCATTCCTAATCGTGTATGAACACGAGTGTCTTGAATATATTTTCCATTACTATTCGCAATTGCAACATGTTGTTCTTCATCTAATAAAAACGACATAGCTTTTTGAATATGTTCATCATACGCTAATGCTGCATCATTTGCTCTCTTTAATAAATCAACTTTTTGATCCATGGAATAGCTTCTTGGATATAAGCGAATTGGGTGTGCATTTTCATAAGTAACTTCTTTTAACTGAACATCTGTAACTGTTACTTCATCATCAATAGCTGCCGCTAATTGTTTTGCCATTTTTAATAAATTTTCTAATGTCAAATCATTTGTATATGCATAAACAGATTCTAATTTATGATAAATTCTTAAACCAATTCCACTACGTACTCCACTATTCACATTTTCTACTTTTCCATTTAACATAGAAATATTATTTTTATATGTCTTTTCTTCAAAAATTTCTGCAAAATCTCCACCTGTAGATAATGCTTCTTTTAATACTTTTTCTAAAACTTTTATTTCTAGCATATTTTCACCTCAACTTAGTTGAATTATACTCTTATTTTATATTCCATGCAACGAAATATCCTGCATTTAATCTTTTCTAAAATATAAAATTAATACTTATTTTTTTATCATTTTAATCATATCTTGAATCACAGATTCATTGATCATTCCACTATATCCTCGTACAACATTTCCATCTGGATCAATAAAGAATGTCATAGGTAATGACCTTACTCCATAGGTATATGCAACATCAAAATCTAAATCAAAATAAATTGGGAACGTATATCCTTGTTCCTTTATAAATGCTAATGCATTTTCTTTCGTTTCACGTTCTCCATCGGTCATATTTACCATTAAAAACAATACTTCATCACCATATTTTTGATACATTTTTTCAAATTCAGGCATTTCCATTTTACATGGTGGACACCAACTAGCCCAAAAGTTTAAAATAACTGGTTTTCCTCTCATATCTGATAATGAATGTTTTGTACCATCTGCATCATAAAAACTTACATTAGGGGCTTGAATTGTTTCTGCCTTTTCCTCACTTGTTTCATTTTGACTTGTCATCTGCGGATTCTCTTTTTCATAATTTGAACTTAATTGCTTATACAACACACCAGCACTTAATAAAAATACAACAAATACCGCAACAGAAATTCCTAATTTTACTTTTTTATTCATATACTACCTCACTTAAAATGTTAACATTGCTAAAAATCGTTGAAATAATCCACTCATCATACTGATTCCAATGATAATTAAAAATACTCCTGATATTTTGGTAATAGTATCATAGTGTTGTTTAATCCATGTAAACATTCCTTTTAATTGATGGATTAAAACCGCACTAACCATAAATGGAATTCCTAAACCTAGGGCATAAAAAAGCAATAAGATTGCCCCTTGTAATACTGATCCTTGCTGTGCTGCAAGCATTAATGCAGATCCTAAAAAAGCACCTACACAAGGAGTCCATCCAATTGAAAAAATCATTCCAAATAACATGCTTGAAAAAAACGTATGTTCTTTAACACAAACATTTGCTTTTTTTGTTCTATTCAAGAAATCAATGCGAATTAAATTCATAGAATTTAATCCAAAAACAATAACGATTCCACCAGTAATGAGATTCACCATCGTCTGATGTTGAATTAATAATTTACCAATAGAACCTGCAAATACACCTAACAATAAAAATATAATTGTAAAACCAAACACAAAACCAAATGCATTTTTTATTGTACGATACTTATTTTGCTCCTGTTCACCCATAAAAAAAGATATATATACCGGCAACATCGGCAATAAACATGGGGATATAAATGTAATAATACCTTCTAAAAACGAAATAAAATACTGCATAAAATCTCCTTTTCTATTTTTCACTATCATATCGAAAAAAAAGAATATCGTCAATTTAAATGAATAAAAAAATGAGTATATCAATATACCCATTCTATCTACTAAAAAATTCAATTAAATTTACAATTTTTATTTTATTCTTTTTAATTTTGCCATAAAGAATCCGTCCGAATCATATGTGTATGGAAATACAGTTTCTTGTTGTAAAAGAGTAAAATTTTCATGATTTTTTATAAATTTTTCGATTTGTTTTTCATTTTCTTTTTTATTAAGTGTACATGTTGAATATACAACTATTCCACCTTTCTTTACCATTTGACTTGCCTTATTTAAAATTGCAGCTTGGATTGGAATAATTTCATCCATATCACTACTTTGCATATGATACTTAATATCACTTTTTCTACCTAATACCCCATATCCACTACATGGAACATCACATAAAACACGATCAAAGCTTTCTTCTTCTAATCCTTCTAAACTTGTCGCATCCATAACTTTTGGTGTGATGGATGTTAAATGCAATCGATTTACTCCTTGCTTAATTAATTCAACTCTATGTGGATGAATATCTCCACAAATGATTTCTCCACGATCTTCCATCAATTCAGCAATATGACAAGTTTTTGTCCCAGGAGCTGCACACACATCTAAAATTTTTTCCTTAGGTTTAGGATCTAAAAAATATGCTACCATTTGACTTGCTTCATCTTGAATAGAAAGTAATCCATCTTGATAATAAGAAGTTTTCGCTAAATTAGATCCATGATAATACAAAACAGATGGACATGATTTTCCTAATTCAAATAAAGAATCCTTTTCCATCAATTCTTCTCTACTTATTTTCATTCTATTTACTCGAGCACAAACATTTGGTGTATTCATATTACTCTCACAAATTTTTCTACATGTTTCAAAACCATATTGTGCACTCCACATTTTAACTAGCCATTCTGGATGTGACGTTTCAATCGCAAGTTTCTCTACATCATCACTAGGAAGTTTTCTTTGTTGTCGTTTAATCACTTTATGTAATATTGCATTGATAAATGCACCTTGCTTATTTCCCCCTTGTTTTTTGGCAATCTCTACTGCTTCATTCACGACTGCATAAGCTGGTAAATGATCCATAAAAAACAACTGATACATACACATATCTAATAAGACACACATCGAATCTTTAGGTTTTTTATGAACGAAATCTTCCCACTGATAACGACATAAACGATAATTTTGTAATGTACCATAAATAATCTGTGTACATAATGCTTTGTCTTTTGGATCTACTCGATCCAATTCATTTCTTAAATATAAATTGCTATATGTTTTTTCTAAACATATTTTGCATAATGCTTGATACACAAACATCCTAGCTTTCATAAAATTCCTCTCTTTCTAAACCAATTTCGATATTTCAAATAACATGTATAAGTAATCATAAATCCAACTGCTGTATCACTTAAAAAATGTGCACCACACATCATTCTTGTAAGTGGCATAAATATAATTCCCATCCAAATTAAAATTTTTAACCAAACTGATTTTTCTCCATACTTTACTGAATCTGTTTCTAGAAAACATAAAATTGTAGAAAATACTGCCGTGTGACCACTTGGAAATGAATGAAATCCATTAAATCCTTGAGGTTCATACCATGCAGTAAATCCGTTCGTTCCAACTAATTGGCGATATCGAATTCTCCCCCATCCCATTTTTAATATGGTCACAATAAGAATACTTGTGAAAAGGACAAGGGTAAAAAACATCAAATGAGGCATCCACTTTTCAATTACTCCGCTATCTATTCGTGATAACAAAAACAAAAGAAATCCCATATATAAGATGGCTAATACAATCGTAATAACTACAAAATAAAGCGTAATCGTGTCATTTTTATAATGCAAGGTATCCCACACAACATAAAATGATATTATGCTTGAAATACCTATAAAATACCATTTTTTATATAAGATATACAAGGATAAAAAAGTAATAATTGGTACTGTTATAATTGGGGCTAATAACAATCTTTCAAAAATATCACTAATCATTGGTAACTTTCCATACAATGCATTTGTAATTGGGTAATCATAAAAACTCCCAATAAGTAACATAATTCCTACGATTATATAAGGAATCCCCATTTTTATATATTGTCTCATATAGATCACTCCATAACTATTGGTGAAACATCAATGTCTAACCTTGACTTTGCTTTTACTTGTAAAAATTTTTGATACACTTCTCTTGCATAATGATTTAATAATATATCATCTTTTCCTTTAATTAAAATACGCATACGATATTCATCTTTTCTTTTTTGTAAAGATGCCGGTCCTAAAACCTTACAGTTTTCTTTCATTTTCAAAATACTCATTGCAATGGCTACATCGTGTTTTACTACATCTTCTTTTTTATGAGAAAAGATAAAAGAAACTAAATAACGATATGGCGGGTAACCTGCCAAATGACGAAATTGCATTTCATTTTTAAAAAAGGAAAGATAATCATGATGAGCTGCACATTGTATTGCATAGTGACTTGGATCATACGCTTGAATAATCACTTCACCTGGTTTATCTCCTCTACCACTTCTACCACTTGCCTGCTCTAATAAATCATATGTCATTTCTGTGCTACGATAGTCACTACGATTCAACATTGCATCACCATTTACAATTCCAACAAGAGTAACATTTTCAAAATCTAAACCTTTCGCAATCATCTGTGTTCCTAATAAAATATCTGCTTGTTTCTCTCCAAATGCTTTTAAAATTTGTTCATGAGAATGTTTTTTTCCAGTCGTATCTGCATCCATTCTAAGTATTTTCGCATTTGGAAATTTTATTTGAACAAACTCTTCTAATTTTTGTGTTCCAAGTCCTAAATATGTCCAACTTGCTTGTCCACACTCTGGACAATGCGTTGGCACAGGCATCGAGCATCCACATGTATGACATTTTAAAAGTTGTTCTTCCTTATGAAAAGACATTGCAACATCACAATGTGGACACATTTGCACATGTCCACAAGATATACATCGTAAAATTGGTGTATATCCTCTACGATTTAATAATAATATAACTTGTTCTTTTTTTTGTAACCGTTGATAAATACCATCAAGTAATATATTAGATAACATATAACTTTCTTTATTTGCTACTGCCTTTTTCATTTCTACCAATGTGACTTTAGGAAAATTCTCATTAATTCGATGTGGCATCGTAATCAATTCATAATTTCCTTTATACGCCCTTGCATAAGATTCTAATGACGGAGTAGCACTTGCTAATACTAGTTTTGCATGATGATACTTACTTCTCCAAATCGCAACATCCCGACAATGATATTGAGGTTTACTATCTTGTTTATAACTTGTATCATGCTCCTCATCTATAATTATTAAACCTAAATGATCAAAAGGCATAAAAACAGCACTTCTAGTTCCTACAACTATATTTACTTCATGATTTTTTACTAATTGATACTGCTCATATTTTTCTTGATTATTTAATGCAGAATGATAGATAGCAACCCTTTTTCCAAATCTAGATTTTACCCGTTGCACCATTTGTGGTGTCAAACTAATTTCAGGAACTAATACAACTACCTGCTTTCCCTGATTTAATATTTGTCTAGATAATTGCAAAAACACTTCTGTTTTTCCACTTCCTGTAACTCCGTGTAATAATGATATAGATTTTGTTGTACCCAGTATACGCTGCATCGCATTTTTTTGATCTTTGGTAAGTTCTTTTTCCGCTTCTATTGTTTCTTCTTCTAAAGCTGCAGTTGCAGGTAACTCGAACACTTCTACCAATCCTAATTCAATCAATTTTTTTCCAGGTGATTTAAATTGCTGATAATAAATAGATCGTAACATCTTATCATGTTCTTTTAGCGTTTCATATGCAAGTAATTGTTTCTTTGTTAATGGCATTTTGACTTCATGCACAACTCTTACATAAGCTTCCATTTTTATAGAACCATGCGTAGAACTTGGCTTTAATTTTGCAGGTAACATACACTGAAAACAACTAATACGTGGAGCAATATATGTTTTTGCCATCCAATCCGCAAGCTCAAATAACTCTTCATTTAACAAAGGCTCTTGATCAAGAATAGATTCTACTTCTTTCAATGGATATGAAAAACTTGAAATAGCTTCAGGAGTTGCAATTTCTACTTTTTCAACAAAACCAATAATGGAAGTATTCCCAAATGGAACTTGTACACGTACACCTTTTTGAATAGTATCATCCCCACATAAGTATGTAAATGTATGATCTAAATGTAAAATTGGATGTTCCACAAACACATGAACAAGCATCATATGGTATTCCTCCTTGCTATAGGTAGTATTATAACATGAGTTTAGAATGTGAAAAAACAAAATATGACTTTCTTATAAAAATATAAAAATTAGAAATATATATTTGTATACAAGCATGGACTTTTCTCATACTAATATTACTTAAGAAAGGAGAATATATTATGAAAAAATATATCCACATACTTCTCATCATAACCATTTTGCTATCCTATATAACTCCTATACAAACAAAAACGGTAGATGATATTTTAATTTACAGCGATGATATTCCATATGTAATGGTTGCAAGAATAAAAAACAATCAACACATTGATCTTTATATGATTACAACCTCCTTAGCTCTTCCAAAAGCGAATGATCCAGCTTCCTATCAAACGCTTAATTTCTATAATTCTCCATCTGAATTTCAAAATATAAAAAATGTATTAAATCAATACTATAACTTTAATATAAAAAAATACATGTACCTAAATATGCATGCTATTCAACAAGACTTTCAAGAACCATACACCAAAAACACATTCCAAACAATGAAAAGTTTAACATCTTACTTTCAATCCATAAAAAAGAAATTAACACTATCGTCAATTTTTCATGTACATCAATATCTTGAAACGAATATAGAAGTCAAGAAGCTATATTCTTTATTTAAATCATATTATAAAAGTCCACTTCATATTACTTATCATTATCCAAATTATCTTTTAATAAACAATTCAATAAATTATCCATTAGACTACTTGTTTAGTTAAAAATCATCATTTTTTCAAAAAAAGCAAATTTACTATTGCTTTTTTTATTTTTTGTAATATAATAATAAGGCACCAAGTAAAAAACGGTTCCATAGCCAAGTGGTAAGGCAATAGACTGCAACTCTGTGATCATCGGTTCAAATCCGATTGGAACCTCCATTTTATTCGGGGGAGTGGCGAAATAGGCAGACGCAACGGACTTAAAATCCGTTGGGAATTATACTCCCGTGCGGGTTCAAGTCCCGCCTTCC
>RCNI01000679.1_pt1 | contig 20328 bp, 15 predicted proteins | sample 2041151 | NCBI WGS metagenome assembly RCNI01 (sample SAMN09708214, study PRJNA481090) | feces metagenome | isolation source: feces | place: Antarctica: Albino Rookery | reverse complement strand
TCTTTGAAAAGTCAATACTTCTCTTATCAATACGCGCCGGTGTTCCTGTCTTAAAGCGGTACATCTCAATTCCAAGCTCTTTTAAAGAATTTGTAAGGTAATTAGCTGCCTGCAATCCGTTTGGTCCTGTTTCATTGCTGATATCTCCATAGATACATCTGGCCTTTAAATAAGTTCCTGTACACAAAACAACTACCTTTGTATGATATTCAGCTCCTGAATACATTTTTACACCTTTTACCACACCATCTTCTGCCATAATTTCCGTAACTTCAGCCTGACGAATGGTAAGATGCTCTGTATTTTCCAGTGTTTTTCGCATTTCTCTTGTATATTCCTGCTTATCTGCCTGGGCGCGGAGAGAATGTACTGCCGGTCCTTTCGACACATTAAGCATTTTAGATTGGATAAAAGTCTTATCAATATTTTTACCCATTTCTCCGCCTAATGCATCGATTTCTTTTACCAAATGCCCTTTAGAACTTCCTCCGATATTAGGATTACAAGGCATCAAAGCAATACTGTCTACGCTTACTGTAAACATAATGGTTTCCAATCCCAGTCTGGCACAGGCAAGAGCCGCTTCACAGCCTGCATGTCCAGCCCCTACAATAGCCACATCATAATTTTCTGTTAGTACACTCATTTTGGATTTCCTTTCTACATTTCTTTCTGTTTTTTAAGAAGTTATCCACATTTGTTCTATTCTTTCCTATTTTCCTGTGCAAAACTTAGAGAAAATCTCATTTACTAAATCCTCTCCTACAGACTCCCCAATAATACTTCCAAGCACCTCATAAGCATTCATCAAATCAATGGAGAAGAAATCCTCCGGCATCTGCATTTCAATGCTGTTTTCTACCAGTTCCAGACTTCTTTTTGCGTCTTCAAGAGCTGCCTTATGACGCATATTTGTAATGTAAATTTCATCGTTAAAGGACAAATTTCCTTCAAAAAACATCTCTTTAATCTGTGCTTCTAAAAGTTCTATTCCTTCCTCTTCCTTAGCGGAAACAGCTACTACAGGATGACTTGTTTTCTCCTTTAATTCCCCTTCTGTAACCTGCTGCTGCAAGTCCATTTTATTCAAAATAACAATAGCTTTCTTATCCTTTAAAAGCTCAATAATCTCCCTGTCGTTCTCATCTAAAGGTACAGAGGAGTCTACTACATAGAGGATTAAATCTGCATCTTTTGCATTTTCCACAGCCTTTTTTACACCGATTTTTTCCACTATATCATCGGTATCACGAATACCCGCCGTGTCAATCATTCTAAGAGAAATTCCGTGTAAAACAATAGTTTCCTCTAGTATATCTCTGGTAGTTCCTGCAATATCCGTTACAATAGCTCTTTCCTCTCCTACCAGCAAATTCAAAAGGGAAGATTTTCCTGCATTTGGCTTTCCTACAATAACCGTTTTAATACCTTCCTTCATAAGTTTTCCTTCTCTTACGGTATCTAAAAGGCTATTTAATTTCTCTTTTAAAAGGCTGATTTCTCCTTTTAAGGTATCCCCATATCCGTCAATACTGATATGCTCCGGATCATCTAAAGCTGACTCAATATAGGCAATCTGGTAAATAATTCCCTCTCTGATTTCCTTAATTACCCTCTGTATATTCCCTCTTAACTGGCTTATAGAACTCTTTAACGCATACTCATTTTTCGCATTTATCACGTCAATAACAGCCTCTGCTTGAGACAAATCAATCCTTCCATTTAAAAATGCACGCTTTGTAAATTCTCCCGGTTCTGCTGGTCTTGCTCCATATTTTATCACTGTTTCCAGCACTCTTTTCATAGCAAGAACACCGCCATGACAGTCAATTTCTACTGTATTTTCTCCCGTATAACTTCTGGGTGCGTCCATGATCATTACCAAAACTTCATCTATTATTTCATCTTCATCACATATAAATCCATACTGAATGGTGTGTGTAGGAACATTCTCAATTCTTTTTTTTCCACCTTTGGAGCGATATATTTTACCTACAATTTCCCGACTTTCAGGTCCACTGATGCGAATAATTCCAATTCCCGATGCAGTCATTGCAGTTGCAACAGCTGCGATTGTATCTGCCATAATTTTTCTACTCCCTTCTCTTATTATAAAAAAGAATTCCTCTTCGTCACAATGCTATTCTTGCAAAGCTACTTTATTTCATGGGACTCAAGTTCCTATGAAATAAAAATATTCTAGGGAAAAGCGCAGGGAATTCCCCTATTATTCACGCTTTCACCTAGAATAATCTATTTTACTATCTATTTTTCAATTTTACTACCACATGACGATATGGTTCATTTCCTTCGCTGTAAGTTTCTACATAGCGATTTCCTTGTAATGCGGAATGAATAATTCTTCTTTCATAAGGGTTCATTGGCTCAAGAGAAACAGTTTTTCTTGTTTTTCTCACTTTATAAGCAATGCTTCTTGCCAAATTTTCCAGAGTTTCTTTTCTTCTGTTGCGGTAATCCTCTGTATCAAGTTTTACACGAACATAACCCTGTGTTCCCTTATTTACTACCAGACTGGTAAGGTACTGTAAGGAATCTAAAGTCTGTCCTCTCTTACCAATAAGAATACCCATATCCTGTCCGATAAATTCAATATCAAGATTTCCCTCAGAATCCTTATATTCTATCTTAATTTCCACTTCCATATTCATGGCTTTGAAAACTCCGCTTAAGAATTTTTCCGCTTCTGCCTTCATATTTGCAATTTCTTCTTCACTTCTTACAACAACTTTCTTTTCTTCATGTGATTTTTCGATTTCTTTTCCGATTTCAGGTACATCCTCTTTTACCGGCTTTACCTCTTCCTTCACCTTTTCTGTTGGTTTTTTCTTTGGTTCCTTTGGTAAGGATTTTTCAACTTCTTTTTTTGCCGCTTTAATAATTGCCGGCTTTACACCGAAACCTAAAAATCCTACTTTCCCCTCAGAAACAATCTGAATTTCAAGGTTTTCACTGGATACTTCAAATTCAAGACTCGCCTTTGTAATGGCTTCATCTACTGTTTTAGCAGAAAACTCTCTGAATTCCATCTTTTTTCCCCCTTACCTTCTATTTCTTTTTCCCTTTGTTATTTGCATCAAACTGCGCCACCATATTTGCCTTTGATGCCAGACTACCTGGTTTTGTTTTCGGAACTTCAGTTGTATATGCTTTTGTATTTTTTACAGAATTGCTCTTATCCGCAATAGTCTTTTTCTTTGATTCTTCAATATTACGTGCATTCATCTTCGCCTGCTGGCTGATATTCTGAGATGTAACACCTAATTTCGCCTTTTTCTTATCCATTTTCGCTTTATTCTTCTGAATAAATTCTTCCATATTCATGTTATCCAGATGTCTGTTGATAACCAACTGCTGCACGCTTCGAATAACCGCACCTATAATCCAGTAAATACCAATACCTACTGGGAATGTGAAACAGATAAATGCTGTCATCAATGGCATGAACATATTCATGGTCTTCATAGTTGTTTCCATCTGAGATGGTGTACCATTATTTGTGTTAGATACTGTCTGGATAAGCTTCATGTTCAGCACCTGTGTACCCCATGCCAGTACAGGAATCAAAATTGCCGCAAAAATTAACAGGTAATGCTGTGTAGACCATCCGGACTGAATTAAAGCCCATGGGTTATCTGCAATATTAAGTCCTAAGAAATTCTGCATTGGATGCAGCTTGTCTGCTGCCTGATTTAAAACATCTGCAAATCCCTGAAACTTATCAACATCTGCAAGCTTATCCCACTGTGCAGGAGAAAGACTGTACAAAAAGTCAACCACATGATCACTGCTTAATTTTCCTGAGGTTGGAATATAGCTACTTTTAATCGCATTATCCTGAACAAATTTAAAAATAATATCAGAATAACCGCTTACATCTGTAATATGAGAAACTGCAGATGCAAATACATCTTTAATTCCTCCGATATATCCCGGAATTTTAATAATAACCTGATATAATGCAAAGAAAATAGGCATCTGAATTAACATCTGTAAACAACTTCCTGTAGGAGAAACACCGTATTTTTCGTAAACACCCATAGTTTCTTCCTGCATTTTTAACTGAGAATTCTGATCCTTTTTTCCTCTATATTTCTTCTGAATATTCTGTAATTCAGGAGCCATAATCGCATTCATTTTTGCAAATTTCTGCTGTTTAATCTGCAATGGAGTCATTAAAGCGTATATGACAAGAGTAAAGATAATAATACACAAACCTAAATTATGCACTCCAATGCTATAAATGCCGTTCATCAGCCAACCAAGCACTTCTGCTACCCAGTTAACAATCGGCATGGTACTCTTAGTTAGTAACATACCCAAAACAATAATCCTCCTTCTTGACCTTTATCTCCTAATAAATTACGGTACAGGATCATAGCCTCCCTTTGAAAAAGGGTTGCATCTTAATATTCTCCATGCAGCCAAAAGGCTTCCTTTTACCGCACCGTATTTTTCAATTGCTTCTAATCCGTACTGAGAACATGTGGGTATATACGGACAACATGTTCTTTTTAAAGGAGATAAGTACTTCTGATAACCTTTAATCAATATTATTAGTATTTTTTTCATTCTCTTTACTTCTCAAAACCTTGTGCAACCTTCCCAAATGCAGAAGAGCACTCTCTAAAGAATGGTAATTTTGTTTTTTTCCATTCACTCTTACTACTACTACAATATCATATCCACAACAAAACTTTTCTTCGTTCAGACGGTAGCTTTCTCTTATTAAACGTGTCAAATGATGCCTTACTACACTATTACCGACTTTTTTACTTACAGATATACCGATTCTATTACGATTCAACTGGTTTTCTTTAATATACATAACCAGATAACGATTTGCGTATGATGTTCCCGATTTGTAAACCAGTTGAAAATCGTTGTTCTTCTTTAATGATTCTGAATACTTCATACTCTATCCTTTACCGCAAAGAGAAGAAAAGACCACATGTCTGCGGTCTTAAGCTGATAATTTTTTTCTTCCTTTTGCTCTTCTAGCAGCTAAAACTTTTCTTCCGCCAGCACTGCTCATTCTAGCTCTAAATCCATGAACTTTGGAACGCTGTCTTTTTTTAGGCTGAAATGTCATTTTCATATTCAAGGCACCTCCCTTATATTAATGGACATCTTCCGATAACAATTTAATTTAGATGTCACTTCTAGTTATGCATGATAGAAAACATCATTTCAATTATATTCAGAAACCCTTATTTCGTCAAGCACTTATTTACGTTTTCTGCGGTTTTTTCCATGGTTTTGATAATCCACACAGCTTCCACAATATATCCACATCAAAATATCTTATTTTTTGGTTAACTAAATTTATCCATTTTTCTATACACACAGTTATTCACATTTTTTTAGTTCACATAAGTTTATCCACAAAATGTGGATAACATGTGGATAACTTATACCAGATATTCACATTGTTTCCCCATATATTTTTCAAAATCCTTATTTTTCAAGGTTTTTCGATATGTGGATGGTGTATTTTACGTTATACACATTTTTCACATTTCTATTTTTCCACATGTTTTTCCATAAATCTTGTCCTCACTTTCCACATTATGCTATCCACATACACACATTTCCATTTTTCCCCTCTTTTTTTATTTTTTTTGAAATATTCTTTCTATATATAATGTAGACATCAAAGTTTTCCACATACCAACCTCATCTTAAACACCGTATTTTTAATTTTTCATTGATAAAACTTCTTTTTTATTATATTATATAGATAATAATACTTTTTTTTGCCTATGATTGAATGAGGTAATCAGTCAATCATATATTTTTGTGTTTTAAAATCGGCATATAATACTTATTAGGAGAAATGAAAATGCACATAATACAGGAAAAATGGTCAGATATCTTAAATATGATTAAAATTGAACATGATGTGTCTGATGTTTCCTTCAATGCATGGCTTGAACCTTTAGAGGTTTACAAAGTAGAAGGAAATGTTGTGACAATTATTGTTACAAACGGGAGCATGGCATTAGATTATATTAATAAGAAATACCTTCTCCCTTTAAAAGTCTCTATTGCAGAGACCATTGGACAGGATTTTGAGATTTCTCTTGTTCTTCCAGAAGATATTAAGGAAGAATTTAAAGAACCTCCGGCGGCAGCTCCCGCAAGTTTAAATGAAAATATTGAAAAAGCAAACTTAAATCCTCGCTATACTTTTGATACTTTTGTTGTGGGAAATAACAACAAAATGGCCCATGCTGCATCTTTAGCAGTTGCGGAATCTCCGGGGGAAGCCTACAATCCGCTGTTTATCTATGGTGGTGTAGGTCTTGGAAAAACCCACTTAATGCACTCTATTGCACATTTTGTATTACAGAAAAATCCAAATGCAAAAGTTTTATATGTAACAAGTGAGTATTTTACAAACGAACTGATTGACTCCATTCGTAATGGTAATAATACCACTATGTCAAAGTTTCGTGAAAAATACCGCAACATCGATGTTCTGCTAATCGATGATATTCAGTTTATTATAGGAAAAGAATCTACACAGGAAGAATTTTTCCATACTTTCAATGCTCTTCATGGAGCGAAAAAGCAGATTGTCATTTCATCTGATAAACCGCCAAAAGATATGGAAATTCTGGAAGATCGCCTTCGTTCTCGCTTCGAATGGGGTTTAATTGTCGATATTTCTTCTCCTGATTATGAAACCAGAATGGCCATTCTTCGCAAAAAGGAAGAACTGGATGGCTACAAAATTGATGACGAAGTAATTGAATACATCGCCAAAAACGTAAAATCAAATATTCGTGAATTGGAAGGTTCTCTCAATAAAATTATGGCTTATGCCAACCTTGAGAAAAGTGAAATCAACCTGGCTTTAGCCGAAAAAGTATTAAAAGATATTATTTCTCCTAATCAGAAGCGCATCATTACACCGGAACTTATTATTGAAGTCGTTGCAGAACACTTTGATTTGCAGCCATCTGATCTCACCGGTAATAAACGAAATGCAAAAATTGTATTTCCACGACAGATTGTCATGTATTTATGCCGCAATATGACAGAAGTAACCTTAAAAAATATCGGCAAAGTCTTAGGAGGCAGAGACCATACTACAATTATGAACGGAATTGATAAAATTGAAGCAGAATTAAATGGTCCAAATGCAGCTCCTACGCAGGAAATCATTGATATTTTAAAGAAGAAAATCAATCCATCAAAATAGAATAATTTTTATCCACATCAACAGGTGTATATTATGTGAATTCTGTGTGGAAAACCTTTTTTGATATTTTTGCGGTTTTTAACCCACATTTTTATCAACAGGTCTTACACTTGAATTTCAACCTTAACCCACAAAGTTATCCATACACTTAAAGCCCGTATTTTCTAGGGTTAAATGAGTTATTCACATATTCACAGCCCCTACGGCGGTTACTACGAATTTTTTATTATTTTATATTTTTATTTAACCACCTCACACAGAAAGGAAGTTATTCACACTATGAAATTAGTTTGTTCAAAATCTGAACTTCAAAAAAGTGTCAGCATTGTCATGAAAGCCGTTCCAGGCAAAACAACTATGCCTATTTTAGAATGTATCTTAATTGATGCATCAACAAATGATATTAAATTTACTTCTAACGATATGGAATTAGGTATCGAAACCCGTGTTCAGGGATTAGTTCTTGAAAAAGGTATTATTGCTTTAGATGCAAAAATCTTTTCAGAAATTGTTCGTAAACTTCCAGATAATGATGTTACTCTTGAAACAGATGAAAAATTAAATGCAACCATTACCTGTGAAAAAGCAAAATTCAATATTCCCGGTAAATCAGGTGAAGATTTTTCCTATTTACCTTTAATAGAAAAAAATGATTGTATACGGGTTTCACAGTTTACTTTAAAAGAAATTATTCGTCAGACAATTTTTTCCATTGCTGTCAACGAGAACAATAAACTGATGACAGGAGAACTTTTCCAGATAGAAAACAATATATTAAGAGTTATCTCTCTTGACGGACATCGTATCTCTATCAGAAAAATTGCTCTAAAAGAAAATTGCGAGGACCGTAAATTGGTTGTTCCGGGAAAAACATTAAATGAAATCAGTAAAATTTTATCTGGTGAACTGGAAGATATGGTTGAAATTTATCTTTCTGCAAATCATATTTTGTTTGAGTTTGATGATACAAAAGTTGTTTCTCGTCTAATTGAAGGGGAATACTTTAAAATCGACCAGATGCTTTCCAGTGATTACGAAACAAAAGTAAAAATCAACAAAAAAGAATTGTTAGACTGTATTGACAGAGCCACACTTCTTGTAAAAGAAGGGGACAAGAAACCGATTATTATCAATATTCAGAATGGGCAGATGGAGCTTCGTATTGATTCACAGATTGGTTCCATGAAAGAAGATATTGATATTGAAAAAGAGGGTAAAGATATTATGATCGGCTTTAATCCGAAATTTTTAATCGATGCTCTCAAGGTAATTGATGATGAAGAAGTCAGCATTTATCTCATGAATGCCAAGGCTCCATGCTTTATCCGTGATGATAATCAGCAGTATATTTATCTGATTTTGCCTGTAAACTTTAATGCTGTCAGCAGATAAAAGGAGAAAAAATGGAAGTAATTAAGCTTAGAGATGAATTTATAAAATTAGGTCAGGCATTAAAAGCCGCAAATCTGGTGGAAGACGGTGTTGAAGCCAAGTATGTCATTCAGGACGGCGAAGTTACGGTAAATGGAGAGACAGATACCAGACGAGGCCGCAAATTATATGATGGTGATGTAATTTCTTTCCATGGAGAAGAAATTAAAATTGTAAAATAGGTGCATACATGTATATCGAATCAATAGAACTTAAAAATTACAGAAATTATGACTCATTGGCGTTAGAATTTGATAAGGGAACCAATATTTTTTACGGGGATAATGCTCAGGGAAAAACAAATATACTGGAAGCTGCATATTTATGCAGCACAACAAAATCCCACAGGGGGAGTAAGGACAGAGAGATGATAAAGTTTGATGCGGATGAGGCGCATATCCGTATGTTTGTAAATAAAGACGGTATATCCCGCAAAATTGATATGCACTTAAAGAAGAGCAAGCCCAAAGGCATTGCCATTGACGGAATTCCTATTCGCAAAGCCAGTGAGTTGTTTGGAATTTTAAATATTGTGTTTTTCTCTCCGGAAGACTTAAACATTATTAAAAATGGTCCGGGAGAGAGAAGACGGTTTATGGATTTGGAGTTATGTCAACTTAATAAACTTTATTTATCCAACTTATCCAGCTATAACCATATTCTGAACCAACGAAACAAGCTGCTAAAGGATATTGCTTTTCAGGAGTCCTTAAAAGATACACTGGAAATCTGGGATCAGCAGTTTGTGCAATATGGCAGGGAGATTATCGAAACCCGCCGCAAATTTATTGATGAGATAAATAGTATTATGGAGGAGATACATAGCAGTATCACTGGAAATCGTGAAAAGATAGAACTTGTGTATGAGCCCAGTGTGGAAAGCCAGGACTTTTATCACGAGATTTCCAAAAACAGAGACAAGGATTGCCGCTTCAAGCAGACTTCTGTAGGACCTCACAGAGATGATTTTTGTGTGAAGGTCAATGGGATTGATATTCGCAGATACGGTTCTCAGGGACAGCAGCGAACTGCTGCATTGTCTTTGAAGCTTTCGGAAATTTATATGGTGAAGAAAGTGATAAAGGATATGCCGGTTCTACTTTTAGATGATGTTTTGTCAGAGCTTGATTCTAATCGGCAGAATTATCTTTTGAACAGCATCAGCCATGTGCAGACCATGATTACCTGTACAGGCTTAGATGATTTTATAGATAAAAGGTTTCATATCAACAAAATTTTTAAAGTAATAGATGGAGATGTATTTTGTCCTTCCTGAGTGAAAGGTTTACATAATACATATAACACAGAAAACTGAGCAACTACCGGAATTACCGGAAAACAGGAGGAATTGCATGAGTACAGAAATTAGAACAGAGTACGGAGCAGACCAGATTCAAATTTTGGAGGGACTTGAAGCAGTCAGAAAAAGACCGGGTATGTATATCGGCAGCACTTCTTCAAGAGGTCTTCATCATCTGGTTTATGAAATCGTAGATAATGCAGTAGATGAAGCTTTGGCAGGCTATTGTGATACTATTGATGTAGCAATCAATGAAGATAATTCAATTACAGTTATTGATAATGGACGTGGAATTCCTGTTGGAATTAACCATAAAGCAGGTATTCCGGCTGTTGAAGTTGTATTTACAATCCTCCATGCAGGCGGTAAGTTCGGAGGCGGAGGATATAAGGTGTCCGGTGGTCTTCATGGTGTAGGTGCATCTGTAGTAAATGCACTTTCCACATGGCTTGAGGTAACAATTTTCCATGAAGGGAAAATCTACAGACAGAGATACGAAAGAGGAAAAACCGTTTATAGCCTGAAGGTAGTAGGGGAATGTGAACCGGAGAAAACAGGAACCATGGTTACCTTTTTACCGGATCCGGAAATTTTTGAAGAGACAATCTTTGATTTTGGAATATTAAAACACCGTTTCAGAGAAATTGCCTTTTTGACAAAAAATCTGAAAATTATTGCAAGAGATAAACGTGAGGAAGAAGAGAAGGAAGTGACCTTCCACTATGAGGGAGGTATTAAAGAGTTTGTTCAGTATCTGAACAAGAGTAACACAGCGCTTTATGAGGATATTCTCTACTTTGAAGGTAATAAAGACGGTGTTATGGTAGAAGTTGCTATGCAGCACAACGATGCCTATACAGAAAATACTTATGGTTTTGTTAATAATATTACAACACCGGAAGGTGGAACTCACATTGTAGGCTTTCGAAATGCTCTTACAAAGACCTTTAACGAGTATGCAAGAAAGAATAAGCTTTTGAAGGAAAGCGAACAAAACCTTACAGGAGAAGATATCCGTGAAGGTCTGACTGCCATTATCAGTGTCAAGATTGAAGATCCTCAGTTTGAAGGACAGACAAAACAGAAACTGGGTAATAGTGAGGCTAGAGGTGCTGTAGACAGTGTTGTGAGCAATCAGTTGGAGATTTATTTAGAGCAGAATCCTGCTGTGGCTAAAATTATTGTTGAGAAATCTCTGCTTTCTCAAAGAGCAAGAGATGCTGCCAGAAAGGCAAGAGAGCTTACAAGAAGAAAATCAGCTTTGGAGGGAATGTCCTTGCCGGGTAAACTGGCAGACTGTATGGACAAAGATCCAAGCAAGTGCGAAATCTATATCGTAGAGGGTGACTCTGCGGGTGGTTCTGCAAAGACTGCCAGAAGCAGAGCAACACAGGCTATTCTGCCTCTTAGAGGTAAAATTTTGAATGTAGAGAAGGCACGTCTTGATAAAATTTATGCAAATGCAGAGATTAAAGCTATGATTACTGCATTCGGAACAGGAATTCACGAAGATTTTGATATTTCAAAGCTCCGTTATCATAAAATTATCATTATGACAGATGCCGATGTAGATGGTGCTCATATTGCCACACTGCTGCTTACATTCCTTTATCGCTTTATGCCGGAATTGATTAAGCAGGGTTATGTATATCTTGCAAAGCCGCCATTATTTAAAATCGAGAAAAATAAAAAAATTCATTATGCGTATACAGAACAGGAACAGATTGATATTCTTGCTGAAATCGGCATGGATGGCTGTAATATTCAGCGTTATAAAGGTCTTGGAGAAATGGATGCAGACCAGCTTTGGGAGACAACAATGGATCCGGAAAGCCGTATTCTTATGCGTGTTGTAATGGACGAGGACTCTACTTCCGAGCTGGATTTGACATTTACCACGCTTATGGGTGATAAAGTAGAGCCTAGAAGGGAATTTATTGAAGAAAATGCCAAGTATGCTAAAAATCTGGATATTTAATAACCCTGCATGATAAGGAGAAGCTAAATGGAAGAAAATGTATTTGATAAAATTCAGGAAGTGGACTTACAGAAAAAGATGGAGGAGTCTTACATTGAGTATGCCATGAGCGTAATTGCTTCACGAGCCCTTCCTGATGTAAGAGACGGGTTAAAGCCTGTACAGAGAAGAATTCTTTACTCCATGATTGAGCTGAATAACGGGCCAGATAAGCCCCATAGAAAATGTGCCCGTATCGTAGGTGATACCATGGGTAAATATCATCCTCATGGTGACAGCTCTATTTATGGTGCATTAGTAAATATGGCACAGGATTGGTCTACACGTTATCCTTTAGTAGACGGACATGGAAACTTCGGTTCTGTGGATGGAGACGGTGCTGCTGCCATGCGTTATACAGAGGCACGTTTAAGCAAGATTTCTATGGAAATGCTGGCGGATATCAATAAAAATACCATTGATTTTGCGCCAAACTTTGACGGAACAGAAAAAGAACCTACCGTGCTTCCGTCCAGATATCCCAACCTGCTGGTAAACGGAACGTCAGGTATTGCCGTTGGTATGGCAACCAATATTCCACCCCACAATCTGAGAGAAATTGTAAATGCAGTTGTAAAAATTATTGATAATCAGATTGAAGAACAGAGAGAAACTACAATCGATGAACTGTTGTCTATTGTAAAAGGACCGGATTTCCCTACAGGAGCAACAATCTTAGGAACAAGGGGAATTGAGGAGGCATACCGCACCGGACGTGGTAAAATCAGAGTGCGTGCAGTTACAGATATTGAGACACTTCCAAACGGAAAGAGCCAGATTATTGTCACAGAATTGCCGTATATGGTAAATAAAGCCAGATTGATTGAGAAGATTGCCGAACTGGTAAGAGATAAGAAAATTGATGGAATTACAGACATCAGCGATCATTCCAACAGGGAAGGTATGCGTATCTGTATTACTTTAAGGCGTGACGCAAATGCTAATGTTATTTTAAACCGTCTGTATAAGCATACACAGATGCAGGATACTTTTGGAGTGATTATGCTGGCATTAGTAGGCAATACACCAAAGGTTATGAGCCTTATTGAAATGCTTCAGTATTATCTGGCACATCAGGAAGAAGTCGTTACAAGAAGGACACAGTATGATTTGAACAAGGCAGAAGCCAGAGCTCATATTGTATCAGGATTGTTAAAAGCACTAGACGTTATTGATCAGGTAATTCAGATTATCAGAAATTCCAAAACAAGACAGGAAGCAAAGGAAACCTTAATGGAGACATTTGGTTTCTCAGAAGTACAGGCTCAGGAAATTGTAAACATGCGTCTGTATCAGCTTACTGGTATGGAGAGAGAACGTTTGGAAAAGGAATTCCAGGAACTGGAAATCAAAATCAGAGAGTTAAAAGCAATTCTGTCTGACAGAAATCTGCTCCTTCGTGTTATCAGACAGGAAATTTTGGCTATTGCAGATAAATACGGAGATGAAAGAAGAACAGCCATTGGATATGATGAATTTGATATTTCCATGGAGGATTTAATTCCGAAGGAAAATACAGTTATTGCCATGACAAAACTGGGATACATAAAGAGAATGACTGTAGATAACTTCCGCAGTCAGAACCGCGGAGGAAAGGGTATTAAGGGTATGTCTACCATCGATGATGACTACATCGATGAACTTTTAATGACAACAACTCACCATTATCTCATGTTCTTTACAAGTGCAGGTCGTGTATACAGGATTAAGGCTTATGAAATTCCGGAGGCAAGCCGTACAGCCAGAGGAACTGCAATTATCAATCTTCTTCAGTTACAGCCAGAGGAAAAGATTACAGCCGTTATTCCAATCAATGAATTTAAAAATGGTAATTATCTGTTCATGGCGACCAAAAATGGTCTGGTGAAAAAAACACCGATTCAAGATTATGAAAATGTGAGAAAGACAGGTCTTGCAGCCATTGCTTTAAGGGAAGATGATGAGCTGATTGAGGTTAAGTTTACAGATAACAAGAAAGATATTATTCTGGTTACAAAATTCGGACAGTGTATCCGATTTAATGAAACAGATGTAAGGAGCACTGGTAGAGTTTCTATGGGAGTAAGAGGCATCAATCTTATGGAGGAAGATGAGGTTATTGGTATGCAGCTTACCTGTCAGGGTGATTATTTGCTTATTGTATCAGAAAAAGGACTTGGAAAGAGAACCTCTATTAGTGAATTTACACGCCAAAACAGAGGCGGAAAAGGTGTAAAATGCTATAAGATTACCGAAAAAACAGGTAATGTTATCGGTATAAAAGCAGTAAACAGTGAAAACGAAATTATGATGATTACAACAGAGGGAATTATTATCCGTCTGGAATGTGAAGATATTTCTATTTTAGGCAGAATTACCTCTGGGGTAAAACTTATGGACTTAAAGGACGACATTACAGTTGCAAGTATTGCAAAGGTAAGAGAGAAAGAGGAAGAAATTTCTGAGGAGACAGAGACAAAAAACCTTGCCGATTAGGAGAATGGGGAGAATGAAGAACAAAAAAGGGATTATAATTTGTATGATTATGATTTCCGTGCTGTTGCTGGGTGGATGTGGCACGAAAGTCAGCCACAAAAGCCCTGAGGCAGTTGTAAAATCATTAATCAGCGCTTATCAAAATAAGAACCAGAAGGCAGTGAAAAAATGCTTTGGTCTTAATCCGGATAAGAAGTGTGCAAAGGAGATTAAGAAGGAAATCGACTATAATATGAATTATTTTAAAGCACACGAAGCAGAGAAAGTGGAGTTTAAAAAAGCAAAATCTTTAGGGAAATTTGATAAAGATAAATATGAATTGGTATATGTGTGGTATAACTACAAGGTAAAGAAACAGAAGGAAACTTTGGAAGTACCGGCAATGTCTTTCTATTATGTGAAACAGAAAGATAGGAAATACTATGTTGTGCCTGCAAAGGACGTAAACGAGGAAATGAGTGAAAACTCCAGAAAACAATATAGTGAATTTATGAAAGGTGGTATTTATCAAGATTATGATAAGGCATATCAAACCTTTATCAGAAAAAATCCAAAGTATGAGAACAGCTTGCAGAATAAATTTCAGGAAATAACAAAATAGCGGAGAGAAAAGTGAAAAGAATAATTTTGATGGTAGCGTATAATTTTCTCTTAGTACCGTTTATGTGGTTTAGATTGTGCTATTATGCACGGCACGTAGAGAAGTATACAGAAGAAGAACGTTATAAGATGTTGCGTTTTATTGACAGTCGGGCAATTAAAGGCGGACATATAACCATTGATGTACATGGGCAGGAAAATATACCGAAGAAAGATGGATTTATGTTTTTCCCTAATCATCAGGGATTGTTTGATGTACTTGCAATTATGCATGCATGCCCGAGACCATTTTCCGTAGTCATGAAAAAGGAAGTGCAGAACATACCGTTTTTGAAACAGGTATTTGCATGTATGAAAGCTTATGCTATTGACAGAGAAGATGTAAGACAATCCATGCAGGTTATTCTTCAGGTAGCAAAGGAAGTAAAAGAAGGAAGAAATTATCTGATTTTTCCGGAAGGTACAAGAACCAAAGATCCTAATCATGTGCATGATTTTAAAGGGGGAAGCTTTAAAAGTGCAACAAAGGCAAAGTGCCCTATTGTTCCTGTGGCATTAATAGACTCTTATAAATCCTTTGATACAAAGTCTATTAAGAGAGTTACCGTTCAGGTTCATATTCTGAAACCTATGCTTTATGAAGAATACAAGGATATGAAAACAGTGGAAATTGCTGCGGAAGTGAAATCACGGATTGAAAAAGTAATACAGGAAAATGAATAAAAAGAGATGAGAATGTGGTTCATGATGAAAAACATTCTCATCTCTTTTTCTGCTGTAAAAACAATCTCTTTAATTTAATTTTCGAAACTCTAAGGGAGTTAGACCTGTAGTCTTTTTAAACATGGCAATGAAGTGGCTGGAGTCTGTAAAACCGCTTTGTCGGGCAATTTCCTGCACCTCGGCATGGGGGAAAGTAAGGAGAAATTCCTTTGCTTTATTCATTCTCCAGGTTGTGAGATATTCGTATGCAGAACACCCCAGAAAACGCTGAAAAAGTCGGGTAAGGTATTGAGGGGTGATATAAACCATATTGCTTAATTCCTGAATGGTAAGTTCTTCTGCATAATTGTTTTCAATTTCTTTTAAAACAGGAGATACATATCTTTGATAAAGTGGTTCATGAATGAAATTTTCCGTAGAAACACCATCAGCAAAGAATATAAGAAGCCGGTAACAGTCGACAGATAATGCTTTTGCATCTAATGGGGGATGCTCATATTTTTTTATGGTGTTTTTAATAAAACGGGCAATTTGTGCTCCCTGTTCCTTGGAGGTAAAGATAACTGGTTTGCCGCCCAGAATTTTTCCAATATTGCTTTCCAGCGTTCCTGTAAAGGTAAAAAAGCAGGTATTCCACACATCAGTTTCCCCATAATAAGAGTGGCTGATAAAAGGGGCAATCAGAAAACCTTCTCCCTCTTTCAGTGTATAATGTTTTCCCTGAATAGAAATGTTTCCTATTCCTTTTTCTGTCTGCAAATAATGATAGAGAGGATAGCCCTTTGGACGAATTGTTGATTCTTGTGTCCAATGATTTCCTATGGAGTTAAAGGTAAAAGGTTCGTTTACGGGGGTATCTCTGAAATAAATGGGCATTTTTATCACCTGTTTCGAAATGTTATATTATTTAGCTAAACATATCATACAATATTGGAAATATCAATGGTAAAATAGATATATATTAGTAAGAGGAAAGGAGCAACAGAATGAAGACATTTGACTATAATCAGATTAAAAATCCTGAATACTTCAGAGATAATCGTTTAGACGCACATTCCAGTCATAAATATTATAAATCTTTGGAAGCTATGGAACTTGAGGACGAAGACTTCAAATATAGTTTAAACGGACTTTGGAAATTCCATTATGCAAAAAATTACAGAAGTACCATACAGGGATTTGAAAAAGAAGAATATTGCTGTAAATCATGGGACGATATACGTGTGCCTGCCCATATTCAGATGGAGGGATATGATGTGCCACAATATGCTAATGTACAGTACCCATGGGAAGGAAAAGAGTATATTGTGCCGGGAGAAATTCCAGAAGAATTTAATCCTGTGGCAAGCTATGTGAAATATTTTGAAGTTCCACAGAACATGAAGGGAAAAAGAATTTTTATATCCTTTCATGGGGCAGAAAGCGGACTGGCAGTTTGGTTAAACGGTGAATTCGTAGGATATAGCGAAGACAGCTTTACACCTTCCGAATTTGAATTGACTCCTTATATCAAAGAAGGAAAAAACAAATTAGCAGCTCAGGTATTCAAATGGACAAGCAGCAGTTGGTGTGAGGATCAGGACTTTTTCAGATTTTCAGGACTTTATCGAGATGTATATTTATATACAATTCCGGAAATTCATGTAACAGATTTAAGAGTCAGAACTCTTTTGGATGATACTTTTGTGAAGGCAGATTTGGAAATTAAGGTGAAAGCTTCTGCAAAAGGAAAAGTTCGAATTACTTTATCTCATAAAGGGGAAAACATTTATCAGCAGGAAAATCCATTGGAAGAGGACAGTACTTTTGTGATAAAAACAGAAAATCCCAAGCTTTGGAGTGCAGAAGTGCCAAATCTCTATGATTTATTACTGGAAGTGATGAATGAAAATGGAGAAGTAGTGGAAGTAGTTCCTCAAAAAGTAGGATTTCGTAGATTTGAGATGAAGAATAATCTCATGACTTTAAACGGAAAACGTATTGTGTTTAAAGGTGTTAATCGTCATGAATTTTCTTCTATAACAGGACGTCATGTAAAAGAAGAAGATGTAATCAAAGATATTATTACCATGAAACAGAATAATATCAATGCAATCCGTACAAGTCATTACCCGGATGAGACCAGAATATATGAGCTTTGTGATGAATTTGGATTATATATGATTGCAGAAAATAATCTGGAATCCCATGGTTCCTGGGATGCTCCTGCTGTATATGCAGGGGATAAGTCAAAAGTTGTACCTATGGATAACCCGAAGTGGATGGAAATGATGTTGGATCGAGTGAATTCTATGTATCAGAGAGACAAAAATCATCCGTCTATTTTAATCTGGTCCTGTGGAAACGAGTCTTATGGCGGCAAAGATATTTACGAAATGTCCAAATTTTATAAAAATGAAGATCCTACCAGATTAGTACACTATGAAGGGGTATTTCATGACAGACGTTATAATGATACCAGTGACATGGAAAGTCAGATGTATACAAGCGTAGAAAATATTAAGAAATTTCTGGAAAAAGACAGAACCAAGCCATTCATCTGCTGTGAATATACACATGCCATGGGCAATTCTTGCGGTGCAATGCATAAGTACACAGATTTGACAGATACAGAGCCTTTATATCAGGGTGGATTTATCTGGGATTATATTGATCAGTCTATTGATAAAAAGGATCGTTACGGAAAGGTTTATCAGGCTTACGGCGGCGATTTTGGAGATCATCCTTGTGATTATAATTTCAGTGGAAATGGAATTGTGTATGGAAAAGACAGAAATCCTTCTCCGAAAATGCAGGAGGTAAAATTTAATTATCAAAATATAACCGCAGAGGTAGAAATAGATAAGGTAACTGTTATAAATAAAAATCTTTTTGTGAACACCAATACTTTTGATTGTGTGGTATCTTTACAAAAAGATGGAAAGCTGATAAAAAAAGTAGCCATTGAAACAAATACAGAGCCTCTTTCAAAGGATAAATACACACTTCCAATTCCGGTGCAGACATTGCCAGGAGAATATACGATTACCGTATCATTCCTGTTAAAAGAAGATACTTTATGGGCAAAAAAAGGTCATGAGGTAGCTTTCGGGCAGAATGTTTATGAAATTGCAAAAGAAAAAGAAGAACATAAAGGTGATTTTGAAGTAATCAACAGTGATCACAATTTTGGAGTAAAAGGTGAAAACTTTGAAGTCATGTTTTCCTATCTCAACGGAGGTTTGGTATCCTATCGATACGGTGGGGTGGAAATGATTAAGATGATTCCGAAACCAAACTTCTGGAGAACACCTACAGATAATGATGAAGGAAACTTAATGCCTATGCGTTATGCACAGTGGAAGATTGCAAGTATGTATCTTTCTCATAAAAAGCCTTCTAAGGGGAATTATCCGGACAGCATGAACCCTGAGATTGAGATTACAGATGAGTATGCAAAAATTACGTATACGTATTACTTGCCTACTACACCGGAGGCATACTGTAATCTTTCTTACAAAGTATACGGTGATGGATATATTGAAACAGAGCTTTCCTATGAGCCTGTAAAAGAGCTGGGAGATATGCCAGAATTTGGAGTAATCTTTAAATTTGATGCAGATTATGAAAATGTTTCTTGGTATGGCATGGGATATGAAGAAACTTATACAGACAGATGCAAAGGTGCAAAACTTGGTATATATAAGAATAAAGTGAAGGATAACATGGCAAAATACTTAAATCCACAGGAATGTGGAAATAAAGTAGGTGTACGTTGGGCTTCTGTTACCGATTTGAAAGGAAGAGGTATGTTGTTTACCGGAGATAATATGGAATTCTCTGCACTTCCTTATACACCTCATGAAATGGAAAATGCCAGACATGATTTTGAGCTTCCGCAGGTACATTATACTGTAGTGCGCGTTTCCAAGCAGCAGATGGGTGTTGGTGGAGATGACAGTTGGGGAGCAAAGACACACGAAGAGTATCTTTTAAATACAGAAGAAGAGATGAAATTCACATTTGGATTTAAAGGTATATAAAGAACAAGAAGGCTGCATCAGGTAAAATATCTGGTGCAGCTTTAATAGAAAAACAGAAAAAAATAAAATTTAAAAAAAGTCATTGACAAATGTAAGTAAAATAAGATATAATCAATTTTGCTCATACAGAGCAGATAATTGAATAAGTTACTTATTCAGGCGTTGGAGAAATACTCAAGTGGCTGAAGAGGTGCCCCTGCTAAGGGTATAGACGGTTTACGCCGTGCGAGGGTTCAAATCCCTCTTTCTCCGCTGCAACATATAGTTGCAAAAAAAAGTATTGACAAATATTGAAATAAATGATATTATAGTCAAGCTGTCGCAAAACGACAACGAAGCAGTCGAAAAAGACTGAAAAAAGTTTAAAAAAGTTCTTGACAGAGAGATACAGATGTGATATTCTAGTATGGCTGTCGCAAGAGGGCAAAAGCGCCGAAAGGCAGCGAAAAAAACTTTTTAAAAAAGTACTTGACAAGCGAAAAACGATATGATATAATATCGGAGCTGTCAAAAGACAGGAACCTTGATAATTAAA
>RCNI01000678.1_pt1 | contig 20331 bp, 22 predicted proteins | sample 2041151 | NCBI WGS metagenome assembly RCNI01 (sample SAMN09708214, study PRJNA481090) | feces metagenome | isolation source: feces | place: Antarctica: Albino Rookery | reverse complement strand
AATATATAAAATATCAAGCTATTTTTTTATATTTTACATATTATAATGATTTTTATTTTAGGATGTCTGCAATATTTTTAACATTTACAAGTTTTATAGCATCGCTTTTTTCATCTTTAAAGTTAGTATAAAATTTTTCCACACCAAAACGGACACATTCGTTTATTCTGCCTGTTAAATTAGATATGGAACGCACTTCCCCTGTAAGCCCTACTTCCCCTGCAAAAGCATGGGTATAAGGCACAGGTATATCTTTAAAAGATGATATTAAAGCAGCACAAACTGCCAAATCCGCAGAAGGTTCATTAATTTTCAACCCACCTGCAATATTTAAATAAATATCTGCACCTGAAAGATTAAGACCTGCTTTTTTTTCAAGTATTGCTATAAGCATTGCCAGTCTGTTATTATCATATCCCGTTGCATTGCGTTTTGGATATTGAAAAAATGATGGTGCCACAAGGGCTTGTATTTCAATTAAAAATGGACGCGTCCCCTCTAATACTGGGCAAATTACCTTACCAGAAGCAGTCATACTGTCTTTATCAAAAAATGCTTTATCCCCTGCTTCTTTAAGCCCTAGAGAACTCATTTCAAAAACACCAACTTCATCAGTAGAACCAAATCTGTTTTTTACAGAACGAAGTATTCTTACGCCTCTTGAATAATCACCTTCAAAATATAAAACAGTATCTACTAAATGTTCAAGCACTTTCGGGCCTGCAATATTTCCGTCTTTTGTTACCTGACCTATAATAAAAACAGTCAGCCCTGTGCTTTTTGCTATTTCTACAAGCCTATATGTAACATGGCGTATCTGCCCTACTGCACCACCGCCTGATAATATTTCACTGCTTTGAATAGTCTGTATAGAATCTATAACTAAAAAATCGTATTCTTTAGAATAAATGGAAGATAAAACATCTTCAAAGGAAGTAGTTGATAAAAGTTCTAATTCATTAGGCGATACGTTTAATCTGTCAGACCTTAATTTTATTTGAGTGGGAGATTCTTCCCCAGATACATATAATATTTTTTTATTTTTACCTGCAAGAATACCACATACCTGCAATATAACTGTTGATTTACCTATCCCCGGTTCACCGCCTATTAAAACAACAGAACCTTTTACAATGCCGCCGCCTAGAACTTGATCAAGCTCTGATATTCCTGTTACTGTTCTTGATGTTTCAATTCCTTCCACAGATTTTAATAATACAGGCGTATTTTTAGGTATATAGTTTTGTGATGATAATTGTTTTGGAGATGATTTTTCTACCACTTCTTCTACAAGAGTATTCCACTGATCACATTCTGAACATTTACCCATCCATTTAGAATGAACTGCGCCGCAATTTTGACATATGAAATTAGTTTTTAATTTTGCCATTATAAATCATCCAAAAAATCTTCAATAGAAGATGCTTTTGGGTTATACCGTAACCCTAAATGATCGTATGCCATTCTTGCAGCTACTCTGCCTCGTGGTGTTTTTTTAATAAACCCTTTGTATATTAAAAACGGTTCTATAACATCTTCTATAGTATCTTTTTCTTCACTTGTGGCTGCTGCTAATGTTTCAACACCAACTGGGCCGCCTTCATATTTTTCAATAATAGTTTCAAGCAGTCTTCTATCGTTGGCATCTAGTCCGCTGCTGTCTATTTCAAGCCGTTTTAAACCGTCTTTTGCTACATCTATTGATATAACACCATTATTAAATACATGGGCAAAATCACGCATACGTCTTAATATTCTATGGGCTATACGAGGGGTGCCTCTACTGCATTTTGCAATTTCTAAAGCAGCAGGTTTATCTATTTTTGTATTAATTAAAGAAGCACCGCGAATAATAATAGATGCTAATTCTTCATCGCTGTAAAATTCTAAACGGTCTATCATACCAAATCTGTCTCTAAGGGGAGAAGTTAAAAGCCCTGCTCTAGTTGTAGCACCAACAAGAGTAAATTTTGGAAGATCTATACGCATACTTCTTGCACCAGGGCCTTGTCCTATTAATAAATCAAGTTTAAAATCTTCCATAGCAGGATATAATATTTCTTCCACACTAGAATGCAGCCTGTGGATTTCGTCAATGAAAAGCACCTGACGTGGTGTAAGGTTAGTTAAAAGTGCTGCCAAATCGCCTGATTTTTCTATGGCAGGCCCGCTTGTAACTGTAATATTTACGCCTAATTCGTGGGCTATAATATTTGCAAGAGTAGTTTTTCCAAGTCCAGGTGGACCGAAAAATAAACAGTGATCTAAACTGTCCCCCCGTTCCTGAGCGGCTTTAACGTATATTTTTAAGTTTTCAATGATTTTTTTCTGCCCTGTATAATCATCAAACCGTTCAGGCCGTAAAGCACCTAACTTGTCTTCTGTAGTTTCAAGATTATTATATATTTCAGAATCACTCATTATTTTTTACCTGACAAAAGCTGTAATGCGTTTTTAAGTATAGTCTCAAAATCATCATCAGGGTTAGCTTTTTCCACAGCTTTCCTGCTTTCTGGTGTTTTATAACCTAAGTTAATTAAAGCACCAACTACTTCTTCTCTTATATCGCCTTTTACAAATTCAGTATTTTCACTGTCAAATTTATCTTTTAATTCTACAACAATCCGTTCTGCTGTTTTTTTACCTATACCAGGAATTGCCGCAAGCATTTGGTGGTCTGATGATGAAATAGCAGAAATTAAACTTTCAATACCAATACCGCCTAAAATTTTCACTGCCATTTTAGGCCCTATACTTGATACTGATATTAAATGTAAAAAAAGACGTTTTTCTTCTTTTGATGAAAAGCCGTATAAATATATACCGTCTTCTCTTACAGCCATATGGGTATAAAGTTCACATTTTTCTCCTATACCACCAATGGATGAGTATGTGGCTAAAGATACAGATGCTTCATAGGATACACCTCCTGTATCTATAACAACCATATTAGTATCTTTTTCAAGTATTATACCGCTTAACCTATAAATCAAAAGGAAATCCCCCTTGTTTCATTATATGCAGCACATAAAGCACAGGCTAAAGCATCAGTAACATCAAGGGGAACACCGCCTTTTACAACAATATTAAGCTGTAACTCTACCAGCTTTTTAACCTGTTCTTTTTCTGCTTTTCCATAACCTGTTACTGCTTTTTTTATCTGCAGTGCTGTATATTCTTTTACAGGAATATCATGGGCTATCATAGCTGCAATTAATGCCCCTCTTGCCTGGCCTAATAATAACGCACTTTTTGTATTAACAGAGTGGAATATATCTTCTACAGCACCCATATCTATTTTATTTTCAATAGCAATATCTGCAATACCACTAACAAGCACACCAAGACGGACAGGCAGCGGGTCAGATGCCTTTGTTTTTATAAGCCTGTGGGTAACGTATTCCACCTTATTTTTATCAGCATAAATAACCCCAACACCTGTTTTATTAAGCCCTGGGTCTATTCCCATAAAAAACATTATTTACTATAACTCGTCAAATACAGAATCATCTATTTTATAATTACCATAGACTTCCTGCACATCATCTAAATCTTCTAATGCTTCCACTAATGCAATAAGTTTTTTTGCAGCATCACCTTCTACATCAATAGTTGTTTTAGGTTTCATAGAAAGCTCTGCAAAATCTATTGTTATATTATTATCTTCTAAATGTTTTTTTACATTTTCAAATTCTGACGGTTCTGTAGTAATAGAGTATATATCCCCGTCAGTAACCACATCTTCAGCACCTGCTTCTAAAGCATGGTTCATAATATCATCTTCTGAACAAGCAGTAACAGGCACTTCTATAATACCTTTATTTTCAAACTGCCATGCTACAGAACCAGCTTCAGCCATAGAACCACCTCTTTTAGTAATAACTGTTCTAACTTCCATAATAGTTCTGTTTCTGTTATCTGTAAGAGTTTTTACTAAAATACCAATACCGCCGGGTGCGTAACCTTCATATGTAATATCTTCAAAAATTTGGTCGTTACCTTCCCCTGTTCCTTTTTTAATAGCTCGTTCTACGTTATCTTTTGGCATATTTGCTGCCCTTGCTTTATCAAGAGCTAAACGTAAACGTGAGTTAGAAGCAGGGTCGCCGCCGCCTATTTTTGCAGCAACAGTTAATTCTCTTGCTATTTTAGTAAAAATTTTACCTTTTTTATTATCCTGAGCTTCTTTTCTATGTTTAATATTTGCCCACTTACTATGTCCTGCCATAGCTGCCTCCATTTATATGTAATCAAATTATATTGAATTATTTTATATGTTATTCCCCCTTTTTTAATAAGGGGGATTATTTTTTATAAATCGTTAAATAATAGACCTGTTGCCAGTTTAGGATAGAAATATGTTGATTTTTGCGGCATAACTAAACCACTTTCTGATACATCACGAATAGAATCCATATGTTCGCCGTTTAAAACAAATGCAACTGATGACTGTTTTGATTTATAGTCATCTATTTCTTCCCAGGATTGTATAAAATGAATACCTGCTTTTGCAAGAAGGCGTTCATCACTGTATTTAAAGTAGCCTTTTAATACTAATGTTTCAAGTAAATAAGTGCTTACTTTTCTATAAACCGCATGCTGATTTTCGTATGATTCAGGCAGCAGGTTCATGCCGTATATACCTTGTTTACCGTAATACACCCATGCACCTGGTTTATCTTTATTATCTTTTAAAAATTCTTCCGCTGCCGCTTTATCACTTAATGATGTGATTTCAAAAAGTGATGACGCATAATCTATAAAAGATTTATCGTTAAAATCATCTGCCACATCTATTACTCTATGGGTTGGGAAAACTTTTAAGCCTTCATCTAAAAAGTTTACAAACATCATCATAACATAGTCATAATTACGTTCTTCCCCTTCAGTTAAACCTTCTTCAGCACGCATATCGTCTCTATATTTTAATGCTGTTTCGTATCTATGGTGGCCGTCAGCTATATAAATAGCTTTATCACGCATAAAACTTTCTATTTTAACAATACTTTCTTCATCACTAATAGCCCATACAGAATGTTTTACACCTGCTTCATCTACAGCAGCTGAAGCAGGCATAGTTTTTTTAACGTCATAAAAAAGACTTGCAAGCCTGTTTTCGCTGTCCATATATAAGCCAAAAATTTGTGAGAAATTTGCTTTAGATGCTTTCATTAATTCATATCTATCAATTTTAGGGCCTGCTAATGTTTTTTCATGTGGAAAAACTTGTCCTTTGCCAAATTCTGATAATTTTAATGCACCTACAAACCCAGAACGAATATAAGTGTTACCGCCATATTCATAAACCTGTTCATAAAGATAAAATGATTTATCTTTATCTTTTTGTAAAATACCATCTTCTTTCCATTTACGATATAAATTACCTGCAACACTATATCTGTCATCATCTCCAACAGGTAAATCAATAAGCACCACGTTATATGGAGATTTTGCAACATATGCTTCTCTCATTTCCGGTGATATAACATCGTATGGTGGTGTAATAACATTTTTTAATAATACTTGTTCCGTATTATATCTAACGCCTTTAAAAGGCCTGACAATAGACACTGTAATGCCTCCTGCTTTAAAGCTAAATTTAATTTATTGCACTATATATAATCTAAATAAATATAAATGTGATTACCATATTCAAGCAATATACACAAGCATATTATTTAGGTAATTTTATTTTATTAACTTTGCAAACTTTCGTTTCCCAACCTTTAATATTCCTTCATAATCTGGTAACCTATTTAAATCATACACTTTTTCATTTTCAAAATGAACACCGCCCTGCTCGGCAAGTCTTCTTGCTTCTGATTTAGATGATGCAAAATTTAATGATAAAATAATATCTAAAAAGCTGCCGTTTATTTTATGTTCTATAATATCTGTTGGTATATTTTTATTAGAAAATACCCTTACAAATTCTTCTTCTGCATCTATACCTGCTTTTTGACCGTGGTATTTTGACACAATCTCTTTTGCAAGATTTTTCTTTGCAGTCATAGGATGAAAATCCCCGGTTTCAATCTCTTTTTTCATTTTTTCAATGTCGGACATACTCATATCACTAAGCAGCGTATAGTATCTAAACATTAATTCATCAGTTATAGACATTAATTTACCAAACATATCTTTCGGGCTTTCAGATATTCCTACATAGTTGCCTAAGGATTTACTCATTTTCTGAACACCGTCAAGACCTTCTATAATAGGCATAGTAATAGCAACTTGAGCTTGTTTACCATACTGCCTTAATAAATCTCTGCCTACAAGCAGGTTAAATTTTTGGTCTGTGCCGCCTAATTCTACATCAGTATCCATATTAACAGAATCAAAACCCTGCATAATAGGATACATAAATTCGTGCATACCTATAGGTTCGCCTGCTTTATATCTTTTTTGAAAATCATCCCTTTCTATAATACGTGCTACCGTAAATTTACCCATTAAATTAAGCACTTCTTTCATGGAAAGTTTTTCAAGCCATGTAGAATTAAAACATATTTTTGTTTTTTCAGGATCTAATATTTTAAACACCTGTTCTTTATATGTTTCAGCATTTGCAAGCACTTGTTCTTTTGTAAGTGGTTTCCTGGTTTCTGATTTCCCTGTAGGGTCGCCAATCATTCCTGTAAAATCACCTATTAAAAAACTTACATTATGACCTAATTCTTGAAAATGCTTCATTTTTTGTAATACAACAGTATGACCTAAATGTAAGTCAGGGGCAGTAGGGTCAAAACCTGCCTTAACATTTAATGGTCTGTTCTCTTTTAATTTCGCTAATAAATCTTCCTCAGATATTATTTCTGATGTCCCTCTTTTTATAAGCTCTAATTGTGCTGCTGCATCCTGCACCGATACACCCCGTATATTTAATTAAGTATATAACTGCTCCAGTTATAACTGTTTAAAAGTTCTTCAAAAAATAAATATATAATAGCCGATACCCCAAGCATAGGTGCAAAAGGTATAGGATAATTACTATCCTTTGTAAAAAGAATAATAATTAAACCTGTTATTATACCAAAAAAAGCAGAAAAAGTTAGTATGGCAGGAATGGAACCAAGCCCGGTAAAAGCACCTATCATGGCAAAAAACATAAAATCACCCTCGCCCATACCTTCTTTCTTTCTGATTTTTGCATATAAATAAGCAGGGAAAAAAAGCACTAAATAACCTGCTGATATTCCTGCTAAATAATAAGGCAGATAGCCTTCTATTATAGCAAAAATAACCCCTGCAAATATACCAGCTGCTATATAGACAGTAGGTATCATACCTGTTTCATAATCATCTACTGATGTATATATATCGGTAAATGAAATAACAAGCACTAAAAACATAAAAATAATATATTTAAAAAATTCTATTTCTAAACCAAATTTTAAATAAAGCACAATAAAAAGTAAAGCTGTAACAAGTTCTGTTAAAGGATACATTACAGGTATACTTTTTTTGCAGTATCTGCACTTTCCATGTAAAAAGATATAGCTTAATAATGGAATATTATCTTTCCATGACAAATCTTCCATACACTGAGGGCAGTATGATGATGGCTTAACAATACTTATACCTTTTGGCACACGTATTATTAACACGTTCATAAAACTTCCCATTGCAAGCCCGATTAAACCAATAAATACAGTAAGTATTATATCCAATATAACCTCTTTTTAAGCAGGGGTGCTTATATCATTTTTATTAAAAGCTAATAATATTATTTTATTATTATCAGCATATTTTATAATATCTTCCATTTTCTCTGCATAAACCCCTTCTTCTACAGCTAATGCAGATACTTTTTGCTCTTTTAATGTTTTTAATAAATCTATATTAATAACAACTTTACTATTATCACTTTCTGATAATTTATTCATTATAACAATGCAGGCATGACCATTTGATAAGCTGCATCCTCTTATAATGTTTTCAAGACGGCCCTCAGAAGATTCCACCGCCATAATGGTTTTATTTTTAATAACTACACTTTGACCGCAGTCCATACGCTTTAAAGCGTTAGAAATATAAGTCCCGTATGATATATCTGCCATAATATTTTTAGAAGCTTTTCTTTTAGTATAGACACCTTTAGTGAAAACAGCTGTATTATTAAGACTCATTATATACCTTGTTAAAAATATACCTTATATCTCAACCTGACCGTAAACTCCTTTTTTTAAGAGTTCATCAGTTTTTAAAGCTACATAAAGCGATGCTAAATCATGTTCTACTGTAACAGTTCTTTTTGTTTTGCCTGTAACACAGTTAATAAAGTGAGTAATTTCACTTTTTAACGGGTTTTCTTTATATACAAAAAGACGTTCCTGTATAAATTCATTTTTATATCTAAGTTCCTGATCACTTATTGTCTGCTGAGTCTGACCTTGACGATATATATTTATATCCTGAGTAGTAAAATCTAATTTAAATAACATATCTTCTTCATAAACTGTCATATACCGTTCTTTTATTTGACTCATTCTGCTTACAAATAGATTAGCTACCGTATTATTAGCAAAAGCAATGTTTACAGACGCGAAATCTGCTAAATCTGTATGCACTTTTGAACCCATTGCCTGAATAGATTTTACAGGGCTGTTTACAAGGTTTAAAACAATATCAATATCATGGATCATTAAATCAAGCACAATACTGTCTGCTTTAAAATTAGGGTTAAACTGTGCCACCCTTTTAGATTCTACAAATTTTGGTTTTGTGCTTATTTTACGGATTTCTTGAACAGCACCATTAAATCGTTCCACATGGCCAATATGTAAAACAAGGTTTTTTGATACAGCAATATCAAAAAGCTCTTTTGCTTCATCGTAATTTGTGGTAATAGGTTTTTCAACAAGTAGATGTTTACCTGCTAAAAGACATTCTTTTGCTATTTGATAATGAAACCTTGTAGGTGCTGCAATAGTAACAGCATCTATATAAGGAAACATTTCTTTATAATCAGTATAACCTTTTACACCTGTTTTTTGAGAAAGCTCTGATACTACATTGCTGTCTGCATCACATATACCTGCTAATGTAACATCTCTAATATCACTATATAAATTTAAGTGATATTTTCCCATTTTACCAAGCCCAATTAAACCAACATTTAACATATTAACCTTCTTAAACTCTAGTTATTCCTCTGCGGGAAGATTCTTCTATAAAATTTCTAAAAGTAACTACTTCATCAAACTGCTGTAATTCTTTTAATTTTTCTTTAACATCATTTAAAGAGTATGCTCTATTTAAAAATATTTTTAAAGCTCTTGAAAGCTCCATTCTTACTTCGCTGCTTATACCACGTCTTTTAAGACCAACCACATTAAGCCCTGCAATTCTCCCTTTTATGGAATCAGCAGCAATACAGTATGGCGGCACATCTAATGATATTCTACTCATACCTGAAACCATTGCCATAGTCCCAATATGCACACCTTGATGTAATGCTGCATAACCTGATATTAAGGCATAATCATCTACATGGATATGACCAGGAAGCATAGATGCAACAAGTGTTACATTGTTTCCAAATTTACAATCATGACCTATATGTGATAAAGCCATAATTAAACAGTTATCGCCTATTTCTGTTTTCCAGTCTTCTTTTGTAGTAGCTCTATGAATTGGTGCAAACTCTCTAATAACACAGTCTTTACCTATTATTAATTTTGTATCTTCATTTTTAAAAGAGTAGTCCTGCGGGGCACCACCTACATGGGCATTTGGAGATAATATTGTTCTATCGCCAATTTCTGTATGACACTCTACAATTGCGTTCATACCAATTTTAACGTTTTCGCCTATAACACATTGAGGACCAACGTATGCGTTGCGTCCTATTTCAGCAGTATCAGCAATAACTGCTGTTTTATCTACTTCTGCAGTAGGGTGTATTATTGCCATAATTTTCTCCTTATGCCGAACTTGTAAATTATACTCTCAATGCAGCAGAAATTTCTGCACTGGCTGCTTTTTTGCCGTCTACTTTTGCAGTAACGTTAAACCACCATATACCCATTTTATCTTTAACATATTCTGATTCCAGCTCAAGCCTGTCCCCTGGTCTAACCGGTGCTGCAAATTTAACGTTATTAATACCTGTAAATAAAGTTTTTTGACCTTCTTTATATGTGCCGTCCTGTTTCATTTTAAGGATTGCATATATACCTGAAATCTGTGCAAGTGCTTCAATTATTAAAACACCTGGCATAACAGGAAATTCAGGAAAATGGCCGTTAAAAAATTCTTCGTTTACAGTAACATTTTTATAACCTTTAATACTTGTATCTGTTATGTCCACAACTCTATCCACAAGTAAAAGCGGATACCTGTGGGGTAGTATTGTTTTTATTTCATCTATTTCTATAACTCTATTTTCCAAGGTTTTTAATCCTCCTTTTTAGTTCCGGCAGCTCTTGAAAAACTGCATTAGATTTTGCATATTTAGTAAATTCCATACAAGGAGAACCTAAATACATACCTTTTTTAGTAATATTATTCGATACACCTGACTGACCGCCAAACATACTGCCAGAAGCAACATTAATATGGTCTGAAAAACCAACCTGACCGCCTGCAACTACAAAATCGCCTATTTTAATACTGCCGCTGAATCCAACCTGACTAGCAATAAGACATGCTTTACCTAAATGAGTGTTATGGCCAACCATAACAAGATCATCTATTTTTGTCCCAAACCCGATTTCTGTTGAACCTATAGTAGCCCTGTCTATACAAGTATTAGCACCAATTTCCACATAATCATGAATAATAACAGTGCCTTTTTGTTGTATTTTTACAGGGTTTTCCCCAGGAATAAAACCAAAACCATCAGCACCTAAACATGCACCTGCATGAATAATAACGTTATTACCTATTGTAATATTTTCATAAATAGTAACATTTGGATAAATTATACAGTTTTCTCCTATAGTTACATTTTCACCTATTACAACATTTGGATAAATTTTTGTATTTTTACCTATTTTTACGTTTTTAGAAATTGATACAAAATTATCAATATGGACAGGGTCTGCAATTACAGCACTTTCATCAACTGCTGCAAATTTAGAAATAAATGGTGATACTTCTTCGTAAGGATATATGTAATTTAAGATCTGCACTAAAGCAGGCCTTGCATCTTTTACATATATTATAGGTTTATTAGTTTCAACGGATAAACCTTCAGTAACAATATAAGCTGCTGCACTGCCATTTTTAGCATATTCTACATTTTTTTTGACAGCTATTATACATATACTGCCTTCCTGCTGGTCTTCAGGGGTGCTAAGACCTGTTATTTCTATATTATCCCCCTGAAGTGAACCATGCAGTAAATTAGCTATTTCAGATAAACTAATTTTTATATTATGTAATGCCATAATACTACCTTTTATTTAGTTCCTTTTTTAGACCATTTAATATCAAATCTTGAAATAATATCGTTAGTAATATCTATTGACGGATTTGCATAAGCCATAACACCAGGCTGTTTAATAAAAATTAAATCGTATTTTTTTTCTTTTGCATAATCGTTTACAACAGGTTCAAGTTCTTTAAAAATGGCTTCTAATTTAATAGCTTCTTGAGTCTGCACTTCTGTTTGTAAATCTTTTTGCATCCTTTCAAGTTCTAAGCTCTTTTTATTCAGTTCAATATTTTTATTTTGTAATGCAGATTGTGATAAAGATCCTTGTTGTTTTTTAATATCAGCTGCTAATTTTTTCACTTCTGCTTCTTTTGTTTGTAATTTTTTTACAGCGTTTTCGCTTAATGATTTAAGTTCGCCAGCTGCTTTTGACCCAGCTTTAGATTTTAACATAACAGCCTGAATATCAATTACAGCTACTTTACTTTGTGCAAATGATGCACCGGCTGTTAAAAAACAAAAAAGAATTGTTAATAACAATGTTTTTTTCATTTCATTCTCCTAATACAATATTTAAACTCTCTTATAACATATATCATCTATTAAAATCAAGTTTTTAACTTAAAAAATTTAAAAAATTTAAATTATTAGAATGTGCCGCCAATAGAAAACTCAAATTTATAAGGAGTTTCCCCTGGTTTTCTATTTAATTTATAACCCCATTCTACTCTAAATGGACCCATAGGTGTAATCCACCTAAGCCCTGCACCTGCACTAAAACGCGGCATTTCTGCAAACCAGCTTTGATCTTCTGCTAAAGCTAACCCCATATCAAGAAAAACTACACCTTTTAATTTAATATCCTGTTTAATAGGGAATATAAATTCGGCATTTACTTGATAGTATGATGAACCACCATATGGTAGCCCGTCGCTGTCAAGTGGGCTTATTTCACCGTAATCAAAACCACGAACACTATTTATACCACCTAAACGGAATCTTTCATCAATAGGTATTTTTACACCATCTTTAATAGATGTAATAAACCCTGTTTCTCCATGAAGCATAAACCCTAAGGCACCGTCTAAAGCAACAGGAAAATATTGAGTAGTTTCAGCACCTACTTTAAAAAACTGTGCATCCCCGCCTAAAAAACTGCCGGCAAAATCAAAATAAAGCTGGCTTTTATTACCTCTTGTAGGGTCCATTGGGTTATCAAGAGTGTTCCACATAATAGATGGCGAAAAACTATGGGTATTTGTTCTACCCTGCTGTTCCCATACGTATTTAGAAGCATCACTTTGTATATCAAATATATCAACAGTATATGCAGAAAGTCTGTAATTCATAAAAAGTTTTCTTTTAATAATAGCATGGCCTAATCTTAAAGACCCACCTAAAGAGTATCTGCTGTATTCATACCATTCCCTTTCAAGAGAGAAAAGGTCAATACCTGCTGATACAGGCCAGTCAAATATCCATGGGTCAGTATAACTAAAAAAGAAATCCATACGTTCTTGAGAGATTTCTGCCCGTAATGATAAAGAATGCCCCCAGCCCATAAAGTTGTTTCTTGAAAGCTGCACCATACCTAAAAGCCCGTCAATGGTAGAATAAGCAACACCTAAACTAAATGTTCCTGTAGACTGCTCTTTAACATTAACATCTAAATCTACCACATCTCGTTCCACATTTCTTTCTGCTATCTGCACATTTTCAAAATAACCTGTGCTCATGGTATTAGCTTTTGCTTCACGTATAAGCTTACTGTTATATAAGGCACCTTCCATTTGGTCTATTTGACGTCTTATAACTCTGTCGCTTGTAGTAGTGTTACCTGTTATATTAATTCTTCCTATATGAACAAGAAAACTTTCTTCTATTTTATATGTAATATCAACTTCTTTTGTTTCATCATCAAGAGTAATAACAGGCTCTACGTTGGCATAAGCATAACCGATTGATGAATATGCTTCTGTAAGCTGCTGTATATCTGCCTGATATTTTTTTATATTAAATACTTCTTTCGTTTTCAGTGTAACATGTTTAAAAAGTTCTTCTTTTGATAATTTTTCGTTACCTGAAATATCAATAGACCTTACAAAATACTGGTCTTTTTCTTCCACCCTGAAATAAAGTTTTGCTCTATCAGGATGTTCTTTTTCATATATCAATTCTGGTTCGCCTACAGATACTTTTGCATAACCTCTTTCAAGATATAAAAGTCTTATAAGCTCTTTATCTGCTTCCATCATTTCCTGAGAGATTTTACCACTGCTTGTTATAAAAGACCAAAACCCACGTTCTTTTGTAGGGATAGTTGATACTATCTTATCACGAGTAACATTATCGTTACCGTATATATAAATATTGTATATTTTTGCTTTAGGTTTTTCATCAATATCAAAATAAACATCTACACTATTTACAGTTCTAGGCTCTACTCTAAATTTTACAGTAGTGCCAAACCTGTTTTCTTCTTCATATACACCTTTAATTTTATTTAGTGCCTGTTCTATGCTTGCAAAACTTAATACTGTCCCTGTTTTTAAAGGCAGGTCTTCTTTTAGTTTTGATGTTTTCACATCTTTATTACCTTTATATATAATACTTCCTATAATAGGCATTTCTTCTAATTTATAGGTTAATACAAATTTATCACCGTCTACAGATAAATCACCATCTATACTAAGAAATAAACCTGTGCTGTATAACCGTTTTACACTTTCGTTAAATTCTTCAATATTTAGTTGTTTTCCTGGTTTTATAAGATATGGTTTAATACGGGTTTCAGGGATCCTTTTGTTACCTTCAAAACGCACTTCATCAATAAAAGCAGCATAAACTGTTTCCGTATTAAATATAAAAAGTAGAATAAAAGAAAATAATAAAAACCATACTCTTTTAATCATACTTAATAAAGCTCCAGCATATTTAATATTTCTTTTATTCTTTCATGCTTAGCTCGTGATAAACTTTTATTTGCCACAAGACGTGCAGTAGATTCCATAATAGTTTCTACTTCGCAAAGACCGTTTTTACGCATGGTTTCACCTGTTGATACAAGATCAACTATTATATCAGATAGCCCTGCAACAGGTGCTATTTCTATAGAACCATAAAGTTTTATTATATCTACCATTATCCCTTTTTTTGCAAAATATTCTTTTGTAATATGGGGGTATTTAGTAGCTATTTTCATATTCTGTTTATAAGAGTTATCTTTACCTTTAATACCTGCAGAACAAAGACGGCAGTAACCAAAACCTAAATCCATAAATTCATAAAGCGGGCTTTTGCTTTCTGCTAATACATCTTTACCTACAACACCTAAATCAGCAGCACCGTATTCCACATAAGCAGGAATATCCGTATTTCTAATTAATAAAAAGCTTATATTATTTTTTTCATCATCAAAAATAAGCCTGCGTGAATTAAAGTCCACAACATCACTTTCACAAACACCTTTTTTTATAAAAAGTTCTAATGTTTCTTCTGCAAGCCTGCCTTTTGGTAAAGCTATTGATATTTTATTATTCATCATCCTTTGCTCTTACTATATTTGCACCCAGCTTATTAAGTTTTATTTCAAAACCTTCATAACCTCTGTCAAGATGGTAAATTCTATGAACAGAACTTTCATTTTCTGCCATTAAAGCAGCAATAACAAGCCCTGCACTGGCACGTAAATCTGATGCCATAACAGGTGCACCACTGAAAGATTTAACACCTTTAATTACAGCATTAGAATCATTTAAGGTAATATCAGCACCCATTCTTTTAAGTTCAGGCACATGCATAAACCTGTTTTCAAAAATAGATTCGTTTATAACAGATACACCGTCGCTTTTAATCATAACTGCCATAAACTGTGCCTGCATATCTGTTGGAAAAGCAGGATAAGGTGCCGTTTTAATATCAACCGGTTTTATCTGCCCTTCCATTTTAGCATGTATTGTTTCATTATCTAAAATATCAATTGTAAGCCCTGCAAGACGCAGTTTTTCAAGCACAGCATCCATTGCATTAACAGGACATTTTTTTAAAGTTATCTCGCCACCTACTCCTGCTAAAGCACATAAAAAAGTCCCTGCTTCTATTCTATCAGGCATAATAGAGTGATCTGCACTATGTAGCTTATCTTTACCTTTAATAGTAATAGTATTAGTGCCGTCGCCTTTAATATCTGCACCCATTTTTCTTAAAAATTCTGCTAAATCCTGCACCTCTGGTTCCTGTGCTGCATTTTTTAAAATAGTAGTCCCTTCTGCTAAAACTGCTGCCATCATAATATTTTCAGTGCCTGTTACAGTAACTTTATCAAATACTATTTCTGTGCCTGAAAGCCTTTTACATTCTGCAAAAATATAGCCGTCTTTTACTTCTATTTTAGCACCCATTTTTTCAAGTGCAGCAATATGTAAATCTACAGGACGTTCCCCTATGGCACATCCTCCTGGTAAAGATACTTTTGCCATTCCTTTTTTAGCAAGTAAAGGCCCTAACATAACAATAGATGCACGCATAGTTTTAACAAGATCATAAGGTGCTTCATATTCTTTCGTATTATGGTTTTCTATTACTGATTGATTGTTATTAAAAGTAGAAGTTACACCCACATTATTAAGCAGCTTAAACATTGTATTAATATCACGAAGTGCAGGTATATTATCAATATGATAAACACCATCTGCTAAAATAGTCGCCGCTAATATTGGAAGTGATGAGTTTTTAGCGCCGCTTATAACCACTTCCCCTTTTAATGAATCTGCATGTTTAATAATTAATTGTTCCATCTACCACCTCAACTTAAATATTACTTATTTATAAACTACTACTACTCTGTCATTTAAAGCATAATCTTTTATACCTTCTGCTTTTAAGTTATAACCTGAAGCAAAATCTAATATTTTACTGCCTTGGTTATAACCTGTTTCAAAAAATATTTTCCCCTGCTCTTTACATAGCATAGAAAATTTTTCTAATATTTTTTTATAGAATAAAAAACCGTCTTCTCCTGCTGTTAAAGCATTAACAGGTTCTTTTTTTACTTCTTCTTCCACATTATTATATTCTTCGTTACTTAAATATGGCGGGTTGCATACAACTATATCATACTTTTTACTACTAGTATATAGTAATATATCACTACATATATATTCTACATTATTACTTATTTGTAAAAGCTCCCCATTTTTTTTACTAACTTCTACTGCTTTTTTACTAATGTCAAGTAAAGTAACACAGGAATTTTCTAACTCTTTTTTTAAAGTAAGTCCTATAATACCGCTGCCTGAACAAATATCTATAATTTCTAAACCGCTTTTATTTTTATAACGTTTAACCACTTCTTCTATTAAAATTTCTGTTTCAACTCTAGGTATTAAAACGTTTTCATCCACATAAAAAACTCTGCCGTAAAATTCTCTACGGTTAGTAATATATGCTGCTGGAATATGGTTATTAAGTTTATTTAAAACTTCCGTTACTTTATCACTATCTAATTCCACATTATAAGATGATTTTACTTGTTCATATGGAATATTTAATATAAAAGCAGCTAAATCAAGCCCTTGAGAAAGGGGTAGATTTAGTTTTTCTATTTCTTTTAAAAAATCACGAACAAGCAAAAATTCACCTGTTATTATAATCCAGCACTTTTCAGCCGTTCTGCCTGATCATAAGCAGATAAAGCATCAAGGATTTCATCTATTTCCCCTTCCATAACTTTATCAAGGCTGTATACTGTTAAATTTATTCTATGATCTGTCAGCCTGTTTTGTGGGAAATTATATGTTCTTATTCTTTCAGACCTGTCCCCTGAACCTACCTGTAAGCGTCTTTCTTCAGAACGTTCACTTTCTGCTTTTCTTATTTCTTCTTCTAATATTCTTGATTTTAATAAACGCATAGCTTTTTCTTTATTTTTTATCTGCGAACGTTCATCTTGACATGTTACTACTATATTTGTAGGCAGGTGAGTTATACGCACAGCAGAATCTGTAGTATTAACGTGCTGACCGCCTGCACCGCCTGATCTATATACATCAATACGTAAATCTTTTGCTTCAATTTCTATTTCCACATCATCTGCTTCAGGTAAAACTGCAACAGTGCATGCAGAAGTATGGATTCTGCCGGAAGATTCTGTATCAGGGATTCTCTGCACCCTGTGGCCGCCGCTTTCATACTTTAATCTGCTGTATACAGATTTACCACGGATAGCTACAATAACTTCTTTATATCCCCCTACACCTGTTTCATTCATTTCCACAATTTCAAACTTCCACCTGTGGAGTTCTGCATAACGGGTATACATTCTAAAAAGGTTGGCAGCAAAAAGTGATGCTTCATCACCACCTGTTCCTGCCCTAATTTCTAAATATATATTTTTATCGCCGTATGGGTCTTTTGGAAGTAATAAAAGTTTCAGTTCATGCTCAAGGGCAGGAATAGTTTCTTTTGCTTCTTCTATTTCCAGCTCTGCAAGTTCTTTTAACTCTTTATCATCCCCTTTTAATATTTCGTGGGCATCATCTACTGACTGTTTTATTTCTTTAAGCTTTAAAAAAGTTTCCACTATGGGACGTTTTTCAGCATGCTCTTTAGAAAGTTTTGCAAAGGATGTCTGATCTTTTAATACTTCAGGATCAGAAAGCATACCTGTTAATTCATCATATCTTTTTGCTACTTCCTCTAGCTTATCATACATTATTTATATCTCCTAAAATTAATTGCAGTATTCCACATTATCTGGTTTTACATATGTTTCATCATCATCTTTTCTTAATGATTCTTTAATAGATATAATAGCCACTTCAAGCATACTGTCATCTGGCTCTCTAGTTGTTATTCTCTGCAGCCATAAACCAGGTGCTATTAATATTTTAACAATAAAATTATCTGCATGTTTTCCGCTTAATTTTAATATTTCATAACTAATACCCGCAATTAAAGGCATAAAAAATATTCTTGACCCTAATTTAATTAAAAAATGGGAATCTTTTGGGATTAATGAAAATACAAATATAGATACAATTAAAACTATTAAAAGAAAACTTGTTCCACAACGTGGATGAAACCTACTCATTTTCCTAGCATTATCTACTGTTAAATCGTAACCTTCTTCGTATGTGTATATACACTTATGTTCTGCACCGTGGTATGAAAAAACACGCTTTATATCTTTAAGCTGTGCAATAATTGCAAGGTATAAAACGAAAAATATTATTCTTAATATACCGTCTACAAGGTTAAAAACTAAAAATGATTCTTCTACAATAGGAAATAATTTTTTAGAAAGTTCTGTAAGCTGTAAAGGCAAATATAAAAATAAAAGTATCCCTAACCCTAAGCCTAAAGAAATACTTAAAAATGTTTGAAATTTTGATGACTGTTTTTCTTTATCAAATTCATCAGGCATAGCTTTTTCAGCTGAAAAGTTTAATGCTTTTATACCTAATACTAAAGCATCATAAAGCCCTATAAGACCACGTAATATAGGTTTTTTTAATATTTTATTTGAATCTATTTTAATATCATCTCTTTTTACAGCAATAGTGCCGTCAGGTTGTCTTACTGCTATAACAAATTTATTAGGCGCACGCATCATAACGCCTTCTATAACAGCCTGACCTCCAATATTTTTCTTTTCTTCACTCATATTTTTCACCTAGTTTTTTTAAATCATAACTAATTGTATCAATTAAAAAAATATTTTTTTATTAAAAAGACATTTTTTCTTCAAGATATATAGTAGATTAAAAAGAAGCTAATGTTGTTTTAAAGCTGCAATATGTTGACGCACTTCTTTTGCTTTACCACAGGTAAATTTACCTTCTGTGCAGCCTTTATGAACACATCCTGGGCCTGCTTTTGCAAATATGGCAGGTGCTATTTCATAACATAAAGCAAGCATTTTATCAGAAAGCTCTCTTATTTCCCACTGGGCACGAAGGCATGACCTTAATCCAAAAAAATGCATCAATTCTCTTGCATTCATGGTAACGATTATTTTTGTTTCGCAGGCATTGGGTAATACATATCTGGCATCTTCTGCCGGAATATCATACTCTATGAGTTTATTATAAGCAGCAGCAATTTGTTCCATAGTGGCATTAAATACTTCTACTGCTTCCTTGTTATCTTTTATGGAATAAGGAGTAATAAAAGGAAAGTTATCACCTGCTTTAACGTATCTTTGAGATTTTTGAGAATAGCTTGCCATACGATGACGCACAAGCTGATGTGTTAAAGCACGAGATACACCTTCTACTCCAAATGAAAAGGATATATGTTCAAATACAGAAAAATGACCCATACCAATTAATTTTTGTATGAAATCAGTTTGTTCTTCTACAGTTACTTTTTCTTTTAAAGCACATAAATCTGCACCAGAATAACATAGTTTTGCAGCAAGTGCCGCTATTTTTTCCGGTTCAGCATTATGCTGTAACAATTCTACTTTTAATTCTGTATTCTGCATATAACTACCTTAAAAAAAACAGCCTGTAAAATATAACAGGCTGAATTTATAATAAAATTATTTTTTGCCTTTTTTTTCTGCTTGTTTTTGTTCTGCCTGTGCATATTTACGCATAAATTTTTCTACTCTACCAGCAGTATCAACAAATTTTTGTTTACCTGTATAAAACGGGTGGCAGTTAGAGCAAATCGCAATTGATGTTTTTGTAGTAGTAGAACGTGTTTTATGTTCTGCACCACATGCACATTTAAATACTACTTCGTGATAATCTGGGTGAATTCCTTCTTTCATTCTTAATGCTCCTGAATATATTTGACGGGTCCTGACCGTCATAGTTCATACAAAATAGATGATACTTCTAGCATATTATAGACTAAATTACAAGTAATTTTTTTATATATTTGTATTTTATTTAATATTAACCCTAGTAGTATAAAAAGTATTATAAAAAAACAATACATAT
>RCNI01000677.1_pt1 | contig 20337 bp, 18 predicted proteins | sample 2041151 | NCBI WGS metagenome assembly RCNI01 (sample SAMN09708214, study PRJNA481090) | feces metagenome | isolation source: feces | place: Antarctica: Albino Rookery | reverse complement strand
CTCCTGATGACCGTGCTGGTGAAGCATACGGAGGAAAAATGGCTGGCGGCGCTGTACGGGAAGGCGTATCTTGACTATTGTAAAAAGGTGAATCGCTGTATTCCGTGGTTCCCCCGAAGAAAAGAGGGCGAGAGCTGATATGCTATTTATACTGGAAACGATTTGCCTGTGTCTGGCTTTCTGGGGCATCTGCTATCTTGGAACCGGCACAGATGAGAAGAATCTGAAAGGATTGTCGGCTTATCCGGACGAGATACAAGGGCAAGTAAAGGCTGATCCAGTGCTCGGTGCGCAGGTCAAAACGGTATCTCCGGCGGCCAGATTCCTTTCCAATCTCCTGCTCTATACGGTTTTGCTGCTGCTTTTGTGTTTCTTTGTGCGGGAGGACGGTTTCCTGCCAAATTTCCGAAATGTGCTGGTGATGGGTGAAATCCTAAACGCGTTCGATTTTTTTGTCATAGATCTGCTGTGGTGGCGGCACACAAAGCGTGTCCGTTTCTCTGGTACAAAAAACCGACCGGAGCTGTACCGCAACCCTAAAAATCACTTGCTCTCCTTTGCAAAAGGAATCTTGATGTTTTTCATTGCTGCGGTGATGGACGGCCTGATTCTGTCACTTATGTGACGTCGGGTCAGCGTTGAGAGAAGACGTGGGGAGCGCTGGAAGCTGCCTGGATTCGATGGCAGTATAAAAATCGAGAATTTGCTGGATTTTGACGGAGATTTTCTATAGTCAGGGCGGTGCAGTTTCTGCGCCGCCCTGTTCTTTGCTTGCGGCGGTATGAAATTTGAGCGGGCGTCCTTTATTTTGGGCAGCACCTGTGCTATGCTGTAAATAAACAAAAGAAAGCCGAACGCTATGCACATAGAAGCGTCGGACAATGTAAGAGCGATTTTAAGGAGACGAAGCATGGACTACAATAAGTTGATTTGCGATATGAACACAGGCGACCAGGTGGAGGGCTTTTATATTTTGAAGGGCGTTTATCCCAAAACGGCGGCAAACGGAAAGCCCTTTCTGAATGCGACACTTGCCGATAAGAGCGGAACGATCGAGGCCAGAGTTTGGAACTATTCCGGCCCCATCGGCACGGGCGATGAGGGGAAGGTCGTCAAGATCCGGGGTGAGGTTTCTGAGTTCAGAGGTGCTTCCCAAGTCGTCATTGAGAAGATTCGTTTGGCGGAGCAGGATGACCCGTATAACGTCTCTGATTTGGTTCCTGTGGCGCCGATCGATGTAGATGGCACCATGCAGGAGGTGGAGCAGCTGATCCGCACCATTGCCGATCCGGACTATCAGAAGATCTGCCTTCAAATGATGCAGGAACACTACGCCGCGCTGCGCAGTATCCCTGCGGCAAAGAGCGTTCACCACAGTTTTGCCTCGGGACTTTTGATGCACACTGCCAATATGTTGAAAATCGCAGACTTCCTGGCGGGGGGTTACGCAGATGTAGTCGACCGCAGCCTGCTGCTGGCAGGTACTTTCCTGCACGACTTTGCAAAGGAGAAGGAGTTTACCTTCTCACAGCTGGGGCTGGCGACGAATTATTCGGTGAAAGGGCAGCTGCTCGGCCATTTGGTCATGGGGGCGCAGGAAGTGGCAGAGGTTGCCAAACGGCTTGGCGTGCCGGAGGACAAATCGGTGCTGCTGCAGCATATGATCCTCTCGCACCACGGTGAGCCTGAATTTGGCGCGGCAGTGGTGCCTGTCTGCGCGGAAAGTGAGCTGCTCTCCGAGATCGACAAGATCGACAGCCGCATGGAAATCTACCGTGAGTCCATGGAAGGGCTTGAGGTGGGAGAGTTCAGCGGCCGCATCTTTGCGCTGGAAAAGCGCATTTATCGGCATCGATGAGCCTGCTTAACGCCGAAAAGAACATACATCCCCGGCAGCCGGAAGAGCCGGCCGAGACGTTTTGCCTGTGGCGGGCATCATGCGTTTTCGGTCCCTTCGGCTGCCTTTTTCGTTGTGGGGGGCGTTCCCGAGGGGTGCGGGGCACAGACGGCATACAGTTTCAGCGGGATGTTTCCCTCGTTGATGATCTTGCAGTATGTGCCTGCGGGAAGCATTAAGGCGTAGCCCGGGCTGATTCTCTGCTGATAGTGCAAACGCAGCGCCCGGTTTTCCACCAAAGCAAGACCACAGCCGTCTTCAATGCGGATCAGTTGATCAAAATCGGTATGGACTTCAAGTCCGATATCTCCGTGGACGGGGATGCTCATAAGTGTTACTTGCAGCTGCGCTCCTGTCCACAGTGTGGTTCGCTCGTGCGGATTCTGTTTTGCAAAGCTGCCGATGTTCACAATGAGCGGATTCGGCCCGTAATCCCTCGCGCCGGAAGAAGGAATGTCATAGTTGTTTCGATTCACCTGCATTACCTCCGATAAAAAACATCTTCAGTTTTAGTGTATGAGTACAGCGGAAAACCTGTGCAACGATATGATTTCCGGATGACGCAGAAAGGTGGGCGCGTTTTTGGCAGAGAATCTGCCCACGCGGAAAACCTGGCTTGAAGGTTAGAATCTCTGCGGCCATAAAGGTATCTGGCCATTTCCTCGTGGATAAAAAGAGGTGCATCCAGTGAAACGGGTGCGGATGTCCGGCGGCATAAATTTGTACTTTTTGCGCAGGATCTTGCCGGTTGTTCTTGCAATTCGGGCAAATTATCGGTATGATGGGTATCGAAATTACAAAGGATCTGAGGATAGACTATGATTAAAGCAGAAAATCTCTCCTACGGGTTCCCGCAAAAGGACCTGTATGAAAAAATATCCTTCACGCTGGAGGAGGGGCGCCACTGCGCGCTCATCGGCAGCAACGGCACAGGCAAGACCACACTGGCAGAGCTGATTCGTGACCCCGAGCGCTTTCTCTTTGATGGGAAGCTGCAGCGGGAAGATGTGGGCCGCATCGGCTATGTTACCCAGTTTGCCAGCCGGGATAAGAACCAATCCGTGACCGTGACGGACTATCTGATGGAGGATTTCCGGGCGCTGGACGAGGAGATCGCCCATATTTGCACCCAGATGGAGACGGCGGAGGATCTGGAGCCCCTGTTGGAGCAGTATCAGCAGCTGCTGGATGAGCAGTTCGCAATGGACGGCGATCACTGCGACATCAACATCCGACGTCAGTTGCAGCTGGCAGAGCTGGAGGACAAGGCGGACTTGCAGCTGGCGCTGCTCAGCGGCGGTGAATATAAGCTCATTCAGGTGATCCGGCAGATGCTGCGGCGTCCGGGCTTACTGATTATGGACGAGCCGGATGTCTTTCTGGACTTTGAAAATCTCAATGGCCTGCGGGATCTGATCAACGCCTATCAAGGGACATTGCTGGTGGTCACTCATAGCCGGTATTTGCTCAGCCATTGCTTTGACCAGATCTGGCATTTGGAAAACGGCGATTTGCAGGAATTCGACGGCAGCTTCCGGGCATATCAGTTTGCCCTGCTGCAGCGAAAAGTGGAACTGCAGGAGCAATCTGCGCTGGAAACCTCCGAGATCCAGCGCGTGGAGGCGCTGGTGGAGCGGCTGCGGGATGAGGCCACTGAGGTCATCGACCCCATGCGCGGCCGGGTGCTCAAGGGCAAGGCTACCTACCTCAAGCGTCTGCAGGCGCGGCAGATCAAGCCGCCCTTTGTGGAGATCCAGCGCCCCGATATTCGCCTGCCCGCGACAGGCGCTACGACGGAGGATGCTGTCCTTTTGCAGGTGGAGGATTATCGTCTTGCCTTTGAAAAAGAACTCCTCGCCCATGTCAGCTTTGCAATTCGTGCCAAACAGAAGGTGGCCATCGTTGGCCCCAACGGCACAGGCAAAACCTCTCTTTTGCGGGAGATCCGGCAGGGGACAAATCCCGCCATTCGGTATGGTGAGGAGGCGGAGGTTGGCTTCTTTTCCCAGTTGCAGGAAGAATCCCTGTGCGAAGCACATACCATTTTAGAGGAGTTCTATGACGCCGGGTTGGATACCCGGTCGGAGGTAGAGACGTATCTGGCACAGTACTGCTTTGCACCCGATGGATTGGGACGGAAAATCGCCCAGCTCTCCGGCGGCGAGAAGAACCTGCTGCAGCTGGCGAAGCTGGCGCTGGGGGAGAAGAACCTCCTTTTGCTGGATGAGCCGTCCAGCCATCTGGACACCTTTGCGCAGATGGCACTGGAGGAGGCTATCTCCGACTATGAAGGCGCGGTGCTGATGGTATCCCACGACTTCTACACCATTGCCAATTGCATGGACAGTGTTCTGTTGGTGGAAAATGGAACCATCCGGCCTATGAGTATCCGTGCGTTCCGTAAGATGATCTATAAGCACCACTTCAGCAAGGAGTATCTGGAGCTGGAGACACGGAAAAAGGAGCTGGAAACCCGGATTGCCCGTTGTTTGGAAAAGGGCGCTACCGAGGAGGCGAAAGCCCTGCTGGACGAGATGGAACCCATCGTGGATGCGATGGAGTAAACAGAAACAAAAAAGTCCGAGAGTGCGGTACCGCGCTCTCGGGCTTTTTACATATTGAGATTTCTACATTACACATGGGAAAATAAGTGGAGTGGGGAATTTAAGCGGCTGCCAGTGTTTTGTAGGGATGGCGAATAAATTGGACATAAAACCAGATACCCACAAGAGTGGTCAGCAGCTCGGTGACCGGGAAGGTCAACCAGAACCACTCCAGTCCGAAACGTGAGAAGAGGAATCCCAGCGGCACAAAGAGAACCAGCGTTCTTGTAAGTGTCAGCGAAGAACTTTTGAGTCCGGCGCCTACTGCCTGGAAAAATACGGGGTAGATCAGTGCCGTTACCTGGGGAATAAAGCTGATGCCGATGATCCGGAAGCCTACAATACCGATTTGGATGACTGCAGCATTGTCCGTAAACAGGCGCAGCATGGGGCCGGGAATCAACGCAAAGCAGAGGGTGCCCAGCGCCATGAAGATAAATCCGAACACCATGGCCACAGAAAGCGTCTTTTTACACCGGGCGATATTTCTGGCGGCATAGTTATAGCTGATAATGGGAACGATACAGGTCTGCATAGCGCCCAGCGGAATAAAGAAGAAGGTTTGCCATTTGTAGTAAAGCCCCAGCGCTGTCACAGCCTGATCAGAGAAGGCTGCGAGGATCAGATTGAGGCCGAGGATGTAAAAGGTGTAGGCCGACTGCATTAAAATGTTGGGCAGGCCCAGGCGGAAAATTTGGGAAATGTGGTGTCGATAGACGCTGCGTGCGGGAGATTTCCGAAAGCCACGGCGAGCGACCACAGCCGCTGCCACGATTTGCCCGGATACGGTGGCAATCGCCGCGCCGACAATGCCCAGCTGGGGAAAACCTGCCAGACCGAAGATCAGCAGCGGGTCGAGAATAATATTGGTGAGTGCGCCGATAATCTGGGCGTACATGGGCAGCTTCATATTGCCTTCGGCCTGCAGTACCTTTGTCCAGATGCTTTCTAAAAACAGACCAAAGCTGAAGACGCAGACGATCCGCCCGTAGACGATCACGTCGTGAATCACCAGCGCGGAGTCCGAGGACATTCTGGCATAGGCGGGCATAATGGCCCAGCAGAGTCCGGCAAACAACAGCCAGACGGCGAGAATCAACGGCGTTCCCACACCGGCATAAGCGTTGGCAGCCTCCGGTTTGCCTATGCCCAGCTTGGCAGACATCACGGTGTTGATGCCAACGCCCAGGCCCACGGCCAAAGCGATCATCAACAGCTGGATGGGATAAACGATGGATAGTGCCGTTAGACCCGTTTCCGCGTACCGCCCGACAAAAAGGCTGTCCACAATATTATATAGGGCCTGAATCATTTGCGCCAGCATGACCGGCGGAGCGATTCGCAATAGAATCTTGCTGATTTTTTCGGTTCCGAAAGCTTGGGAAGTATCTGTCATTTTGCGTGTCCGGCAGGAGACCGCGGTGTTTATGCGGGGCGGCTGCCAGTTTCCTCTCTCTTATAATGGGGCGCTTTATAAAAAGGCCAACAGCCATTTTACTCCGAAGTTTCGTTTTGTCAATAGGTATTCTATCTCTTTTTTCGCAGACTTCCGACTGGTTTTTCGTGCAAAGAAAAAAGGGTAGGAAGGTAGAACCTTCCTGCCTTTTTTACAGTGCAGTTATTGTGCATTTTCAAGGAGAATAGCGGTAGTCCTCTCGTGTGCACAGTGGAAATAGTCGCCGCGCTCCATTAAAGAGGCATCCAGCTGCCGCTGCCGGTGGCCAACAGTTTGCCGGTGGCGGCGTCGGTCAGCTCTGCACGCTGGCGGATGAGGCTGCGGCCGGCCTTGACGATGTAGACTTTCATGTGTACGGTCATGCCAAATTCCACGCCGCGCAAAAAAGAAATGGTCATGTCGGTGGTTGTGGCTTCGTTCTCTCCGGCGGTGAAGTTGGCAACCACGCCGAAAGCCGTATCAAACATACCGGCGATGGCACCGCCGTGAATACCGCCCTTTTCATTGATCTGCCAGGTCTGCGTCTCAAAGGCGTAGGTCACCGACTGCTCCTCGTAGTTGCACTCCAGCAGATGTGCCTTCATGCGCTCATCAAAGCCACCGTCGCCCAAGTTCAGATAATGACGGGATTTTTCCTCGACCATCTGGATCCATGCCTGTTTCTTATCCATGTTGTGTCCTCCTGATGTGAATAAAATAGGGGGAAATTTACGCTTTAAATACTATTTTCAATTATATCAGATTATCGGGGGCAGTCAAGAGAGCCTGTTTCCTTATAGCTCTCAGCGGATAGCGCCGCGGCAGAGGCGATATAAAAATGAAAAAGCTGCTCATTTGAGCAGCTTTCCCATTTTTGAGGTAAACATAGTAGATTGTAAAGTAATATATTGTTAGGCCTTGGTTTTCGAATTCAGCTGGAAAGCCTTCCAGGGACTGCCCTGCCACAGGGAGTCACGAACCGATGCCGTCAGTACATAGGGATAACCATCCGGAACATGCACAGGGTTCACGCTACGACCCATATTTTTCCACATATCATACAGCTTCTTCATAAGCACACGTCCTTTCTCATCTCATCATTCTTTTCCTTACACGCTTAGGATACTATATTGCTATCAAGAAGTAAAGAGAAACTATCGCACGGTAACCATGCGTAATAGGAATGGCTATTTTGGGGTAAAGGAAAATCATTTGTGCAATATTTCTTCGTGGAGATTGCACATGAACAATAGCTTCCGTATCGAAAAAAGCAAGCAAATACTGGGCGCCTGGCAAATTGCTATTTGAACCACAGGGGCACAAAAGGGAAATAATGGCTCTTGTGGGATGCTGTTTTCGTCAAAAAGACAAATATTCTATAAATGAAATATGCTTATCGTAGTTATGAATAAAAGGAATGCAAATGGAAGGGAACAATTTCTGCCCTATTGCATTTAGCGGAGAGTAGCGATAAAATATATAAAAAATGATAGGAAAAAGTCTGTGGAATCTTATCGCTTGCGAAGGAGAAATGATTTCCATAAGACAGGGAAAGGAGTGCACGATGAAGGTACAAGTGATTTATACGAGCATTACCGGCTGTACAAAAAGAGTGGCAGAGGCAATTTTTAACGGGATTACCTGCGAGGAAAAGAGTATTCACGATCTGCACGATGGTGCCCCGGTGCTGGACGGCGACATTATTCTGATTGGCTATTGGGGAATTGTTGGCCATCCCTGCGAGGAGATGGAGGCGTTTATGAAGACGATCCGCGGCAAGGCAGTGGGTGTGTTTTGCACCTTGGGCTACTATGCCGACAGCCATCATGCCTGGGATACCGTGGCCTACGGGGTCAACCTTTTGCAGGAGCATAACGAGGTCATCGGCTCCTATGTCTGCAACGGTGCCGTGTCTCATGCGCTGAAAGAGGGGCAGGGTCTGGGGAAACCCCATACGCCTACAGAGCAGAAGGAGATCCGCTGGGAGATGGTTGCCAATCATCCTACCGCCGCTGAGTGTGCGCTGGCTGCCGAACGATTCCGGGAGCGCATCGCTTTCTACCGCCGGTGTAAGGAACTGAAGATTCCCTTCCAATCCGTTTTATAAGATTTATAAGAGGAAGATCCCCCGCCTGTTCTTTTGCAGGCGGGGGATTTTGGCACAGAGGGGGGATTTCCGGCTTTCAAAAGGGGGCTGTGTGAATTATAATGAAGCAGCAAGAGGGAGTTTACAGGTGTATCTTGCAGCGGAACGCTTGCCGCGCTGCGCAGTGTCCATTCAAGGGGACAGGGAAGATGGTAGAGTGGATAGCATCTGAAGAGCACGAACAGCCGGGGGAGGGATTCGATGGCGTACAGCGAACTGATCAAGGACTATGAGCGTGTCCGGGACTATATGCGTGAGTTTTACATATACGGTTTCAAAAGCCGGGAGGAGTATGACAGCAAGAGCGCTCGCAGCTATGATAATGAGCGCCGCAGGATTGAGAGCTGGCTGGGGGAGTATATGTCCTTTCGGCAGGATGCGGGCGGCAAGCAGGTGTTCCTCTCGGTGGACAGCCGACGGATCGACCACAATCCCCTCTATCAATCCTTCAAGGCCAAGAGTTTCACTGACAAGGACATCACACTCCACTTCTATCTGCTGGACATTTTTGCAGACGGTGGGGCGTACACCACAAAAGAGGTGGTGGAGCGCATGGATAAGGACTATCTCTCCCACTTCGACAGTACGTTCAGTGTTGATATGTCTACCGTCCGTAAAAAGTTAAAGGAGTACGAGACTATAGGCCTCCTTAAAAGCGGAAAACGGGGGCGGGAGACCTGTTACCAGCGCCCGGAGGAACAGGTGCGTCTGGACGCTTGGACGGATGCAGTTTCGTTCTATGCAGAGGCGGCGCCGTTGGGTGTTATTGGTTCTTTCCTGCTGGATCGGCTGGGAAACCCCGATCAGCCCTTTGGCTTCAAGCACCACTACATTCTCCATGCCATGGACAGTCAGATTCTGGAGGAACTGCTGTGTGCCATGGGACAGCATCTCCGCGTGAAACTGACGGTGAAAAGGAGAAACTCCTCTAAGACTCGAGAGCGCTGGGTATATCCGCTGAAGCTCTATGTCAGCTCCCAGACCGGGCGGCAGTATCTGCTCTTCTATGAGTACAGCAGCTGCAGCTTTGCGTTTTGCCGTGTGGACAGAATCGTGGAAACAGAGACGGGCGGGGAGGATGCGGCTTACCCGGACTATGAGGAATGGTATCGGGAGAACGCAGGGCATTTCTGGGGCGTTTCAGCGAACGGCAGCCGTGCCACGGAGCATCTGGAGATGACCGTCCATGCGGAAGAGAATGAGTCGTTTATTGTCCGCCGGCTGGAGCGAGAAAAGCGCCACGGAACCGTGGAGCGGCTGGATGAGCACACCTATCGTTTTACGGCGGATGTGTTCGATGCGTATGAAATGCTGCCGTGGCTGCGGACGTTTATCGGGCGCATCGTGTCGCTCAAGTGCAGCAATCCGGCGGTGGTGCAGACATTTTATGAGGATATGGAGCAGATGACGGCGATGTACGGAGGTGTGAGGGATGGTGTTCAGTGAGGTCTACGGCAGCTACTTCCGCGTGGTGTCGGAGGTGTTGGGCGAGGCGGTGGCGCATCAGCTCACCGAAGAGCGTCTGCGCGAGATTGTGCAGGAGAAGGGCTTTGCAGAGAGCGTGCTGACGATTCCCGCTGCACTGCGGGAGGACTGGCCCCTTTTGCGGGAGGATCTGACCACGCCGCTGCACCATGCGCCGTCCATGCCATTGACGACGCTGGAAAAGCGGTGGCTCAAGACGCTGCTGCAAGACCCGCGCATTGCGCTCTTTGCGCCCGATGCGGCAGGACTTGCGGATGTGGAGCCCCTCTTTCGCTGGGAGGATGTGGTGTATTTCGACCGTTACAACGACGGAGATCCCTATGACGATGCCGTGTATGTGCAAAACTTCCGCACGACGCTGCAAGCCATCCGGCAGCATCGGAAGGTGCGGTTTATCTACCGGGATTCCCATGATCGGCGGCGGGTGGCCTGCGGCGTACCCAACCGCATGGAGTATTCGGAAAAGGACGATAAGTTCCGGGTGCTGGTCAAGGGAAAGCGGGCGGGCCATATCTTCAACATGGCGCGGATCAAGCGGTGTGAACTGCTGGAAACGGTGGATCGGGAATTTTACCACGCCCCCAATCCCCGCCTCCGCTGGCTGACGTTCCGGCTGCGGGATGAGCGAAACGCCCTTGACCGGGTGCTGCTGCACTTTTCCCATCTGGAAAAGGAGACGGTCAGACTGGACGATGGGGAATACGAGGTGACAGTGCGCTATGACCGGGACGATGAGACGGAAATGCTGATCCGGATGCTGTCCTTTGGGCCGGTGGTACAGGTGACCGAACCGGAGGATTTCATTGAAAAGATGCGCCAGCGGCTACAAAAGCAGCAGCTGTATGCCATAAAAACATAAAAAGAAGCTCCATCAAGGAGCTTCTTTTTTTGATGTTATGGGGAGAAATGGGAGAGTTCGCAACTTTTTTTCCATGATACAGAGAAGAAAATCTGATAGGATAACCTTACGAAATGACCCGAGACTTGTGGGTTATACCACAGTGGTGCGCGAGGAGGTTCCGCAGCGTATACCGGTCATTGGTGTTCTGGTCAGAAAGCTAAGGTTTGCTTTTTGAACGCTAAAACAGAAATATTGCGCCCGAAAGGGCGCCAATAATGAAAACGAAACAAATCCGCTCTCCCCCGCCATGTCGTTGGAAGTGCCGCCGGCATTTCCAGCGAAAGAAAATACCGCATTGGCCCTGCCCGGGGATGGATACCGTGCCCGCAGAACACAGGCCAGAAGCAGCGCTTTCCGCCTGTGCCATGGGGCACTCAAGTCTCCAGCCGCCGTACGGTATGGGGGAGAGCACCCGAACATTTTACCTTTGAGGAGGATTTTCATATGAAGAAAGTGATGATCAACGAGCTGCAGCGAGGTCTCTATTTCTGCAACGGGAAATTCGTAAAGCTGCTGCGGCCCGGCAAATACCGCACGTTCGGAGATCGGCGCATTGAGGTGCTGGCACTGGATCAGCCGATTGCGTCTGCGTCCTGTTCGCTGAGCACCCTGCTCTGCCATCCGGAGATCGCCAAGGAGACAGTGGTGGCAGAGGTGGGAGACCAGCAGCTGGCGCTCCACTTCGTGGACGGTAAATTTGCGGAGGTGCTGCGTAAAGGGAAGTACGCCTTCTGGGCGGCGCAGCATAGCCACGAGTTCCGCATGGTGGATACGGCAGATCCCGTGGTGGGCGAGGATGTGCCTTTGTATATCTTCGAGACGCTGGAACCGCGGTTCTATACCCGTTTTGAAGTGGGGGAGCATCAGAAGGGCTGTCTCTTTATTGACCAGAAATTTGTGAAAGTGCTGGACTGCGGCACCTACTACTTCTGGAAGACGGAGAAGCAGGTAGACGTGCGCTGTGTGGATATGCACTTGACACAGATGGATATCCGGGGACAGGAAATCCTGACCCGAGATAAGGTGTCTTTGCGCATCAACTTCTATATCAACTACCGGATCACCGACTGCGTCAAGGTGCTGACGGAGATCGACAATTACATCGAGCAGCTCCATGTGGCAGCCCAGCTGGTACTGCGGGAGTATGTGGGGCGGTATAAGCTGGATGAGATTTTAGAGAACAAGGCCGAGATCTCACAGTTTGTCACGGAGCAACTGCGCGAAAAAGCGGCGGCACTCTTCGTGGCGATCGTGGACGGCGGGGTGAAGGACATCATTCTTCCTGGCGAGATTCGAGACATCATGAATACCGTGCTAGTGGCGGAAAAACGGGCGCAGGCCAATGTAATCACCCGCCGCGAGGAGGTAGCCTCTACCCGTTCTTTGCTGAACACAGCGAAGCTGATGGAGGAGAACGAGACGCTCTACCGGCTTAAGGAGCTGGAGTACATTGAGCGCATCTGCGACAACGTGGGGAACATCAACCTCAATGGCTCCGGCGATTTGCTGGTGCAGTTGGGTGAGATCCTTCGCGGACGATCCTCCTAAGATACATATGCCGGGAGCCTTATGGCACCGGAAAACAAAGAAAAGAGCGCAGAACAAGCTGTTCTGCGCTCTTTTGATGCATTTGATGCGCCCTTTTGCCTTGTGAGGCGAAGAAACGCAAGAATTAAAATCGGTTACTTTCCGGCAGCTTCCTGCTTTCTGACCTTTTCCATGCCGAAGAACTTGGGCAGAACGATCAGAGCAACAACGAGCACGCCGATGGAGACGGCCAGCGTTGCGATGACATTTCCGCCGGTAAAGCCGGCAACGAAATAGCCGATGAAGCAGCACACGGCTACAGTGAGTGCATAAGGCACCTGCGTCCTAACGTGTTCGATGTGGTTGCAGGCGGCACCGGTAGAGGCAAGAATGGTGGTGTCGGAGATGGGGGAGCAGTGGTCACCAAACACGGAACCGGCCAAGGTGGCGGCCAGGCAGGTGATCAGCAGCTCAGGTGCAGACTTGATGCACAGGTCGGTGACAATGGGGATCAGAATACTGAACGTACCCCAGGCAGTACCGGTGGCAAAGGAAAGGCCGCAGCCGAAGACGAAAATGATGGGGGCGAGGAGCTGTACGGGGATGCCCAGCGTTTCCACAACGTAGGAGACATAGCCGCCGGTGTTCAGCAGATCACGGCACACGCCGCCGATGGCCCACGCCATAGCAAGGATCACACAGGCGGGAATCATGGATGCAACGCCCTCGTTGATGCAGCCGAAGAACTCCTTGAAGGTCAGAACCCGTCTGGAGATGTAGAAAATAAAGGTGAACAGCAGAGCAAAGAAGCCGCCCATAGACAGGGCCTTTGCGGAGTTGGTGTTTCCGAAAGCCTCAAACAGGCTGTGTGCTTCGCCGGAGAACAGACCGCCGAAATACAGCATGGAAATCACTGCGGAGACAACGAGAACCAGGATCGGCAGGACAAGATCGACCACCTTACCCTTGGCGTCGGCCTTGGTGTGCTTCTTCATTTCCTCTTCTGCCTCGGTGCCGTCCGTGCCGTTGATGATACCTCTTTCCGCAGCCACCTGCGCCTTGGCCATGGGGCCGAAGTCAGCATCGCGTCTTGCACCCATGCTGATGACCATGATCAGAGTCAAAATGGCATAGAGGTTCAGAGGAATGGCGGAGATAAAGACACTCATGCCGTTACCGGCGTTTGCCGGCAGGTTGGAGATGACAGAGGCGGCCCAAGTGGAAATCGGGGCAATGATGCAGATAGGTGCAGCGGTTGCATCGATCATATAGGCCAGCTTTTCTCTGGAGATTTTGAACTTGTCCGTGACGGGACGCATGACGGTACCAACGGTCAGGCAGTTGAAGTAGTCGTCGATGAAAAAGACAAGGTCGAGGGCGGAGGTAGCGAGGGAAGCACTTCTCTTGCCCTTCAGCTTTTTGCCGGCCCAATCGCCGTATGCCTTTGAGCCGCCGGCCTTGGCTACCAGCGTGACCAGAATGCCCAGCAGGCACAAGAACAGGATAATATACACGTTATCCGCGATTTTATCACCGATAAGGGATACCGTATGATCGAAAACTGCCAGAAAGCCCAGACCCTGCAGATTGGCATAGATAATGGTTCCGGAAAGTACGCCCAGAATTAAGGAGAAGACGACCTCCTTCGTAATAAGCGCACACGCGATGGCGAGAATTGGTGGTACTAGAGATAAGAATCCTGCATTCCAATCCATTAAAAAACCTCCTGTTTCTTTGAAAGTAATCCTGCATTCTGACAAAAACTGATAAAATTCATCAAAAATGCGGCAATGTTTGCATTATATACTGGGGGATTATTCACTGTCAAATGATTTTATTTGATTGCATAGAGAAAAAAAGAAGCCATTTATGCTGAAAAAGTCCTCAAAAAAGTGCGGATAGGTGCCATGAAGCCGCGTGGGATGGGACTTGCCGCGTTTTGTGTAGTTTGCCCAAAGTGGAGTCAAATATATGCAGGATTTCTTTCAAATGCTGTGCTTTTGTGGAATCTTTGCGTGACGGCGAAAGGATATGTGCCGCAGTGAATCAAATCGGCGCGGAAGGGAAGGTGCTGCGGAAAAGTTCTCCTTGCAAATCGAAGGGTTCTATGCTATGCTACTTTATAGTTAGCGTACACTAACTATCGCTGCCGATAAGGGAACTGCAGGGAAGGGAGGGAAAACTTGTGCTGATGGATTATCTGGAAGAAGGCTGCTGGCGTTTGGTGGCGGACGGTGTTCAGATGTGCAAGATTACTGCTGGTCAGCTGACACCGGGGGTGTACCCTGTGGAATCCGGTCGGGCGGAACAGTCCGGGTATGAGCTTTTTTTCTGCCTGAGTGGTTCCTTGGCCCTGGAGCGTAAAGACGATCCGGTGATGGAAATCGGCACGCAGGAGATCCTGTTTACGTCGGATGCAACGGATGTACAGACCATGGTGGTGCGTGAAGCCTTGGCAGGCTACTGTATTGCCATTGATCCTGCGGAGGCGCGAGTCACCTTTGAAACCATTTACCGTGTCTTGGGGCACGGGGATCTGTGCGATGGGTGGACAGCGCACATGCTCAGGGCGCATGACGGCTGCATACATATTCCGGACTGCAACTGGAGCCGGGCTGCTTTTTCGGCGCTGTGCAGTCTTCCCTGTCAGGAACAGGGACATTACTGCGTATTTAAGATTGCTGAGCTGATCTATCTGCTGCACACCCATCCGGCCCTGCTGGAGAATACCTCTGTGTACCTACCGGAGCAGGCCTATTCCGCCAACAATATCCATCGTGTTTGCGCTTATATGGAAGAACACATGGATGAAAAACTGACGATTTCCGAGCTGAGCCGACAGTTCCATCTATCGCCCACAGCCTTGAAAAACCGTTTCCGGGAGATGTACGGACAACCGATCCACAGCTGGCTGCTGCATCGCCGGGTGCAGAAGGCTGCGGCGCTGCTGCAGTTTTCCAAGATGACAGTGCTGCAGATTGCGCAAAGTGTGGGCTATGAGAGCGTGAGCCAATTTAATGTGGTTTTCAAAAGAGTTTATGGTATGTCGCCCAGTAACTATAGAAAAATGTCTGATACCAGAATCATTTGACCAATTCCATGAGAATTGGTCTTTTGTTTTCTCTATAATAAAGATTCAAGCAAAGGAAAAATTTCATTTGTAACATGGAGGATCGATTATGAAAGCGCATAAGTTTTGGGCATGGGGGGCTGTTATCTGCATGGTAATGGTCATGATCACAGGTTACAAGCGTAAGTAAATGAAGAAAGGAAGTATCCAATATGAACAATTATTCTAAGGCGGCACTGTTTGTTGGCGGTACCCTGTTTGGTTCCGTGGGTTTGAAAATTCTCGCTTCTCGTGAGGCAAAGAAGGCCTATGTATATGCTGCAGCAGCCGGCCTGCGTGCCAAGGACTGCGTGATGGAAACGGTTACCTCTGTGCAGGAGAACGCTGCTGATATTCTGGCGGAGGCCAAGGAACTGAACGAGACGCGCGCCGCTAAGATGGCTGCGGAACAGGCCAAGGCTGACATTCAGGATGAGGCTGAGTGAGACAGACGGCTTAGCTTAAATTCTCGCGGGAGCCGTGCTTACGGCTCCCGTTTTTCGTGAGGGTAAGATAAATGAAGGCTAAAATTTTACATGAAAGCAAAGGGCGTATGCGTGTTTCGCTGCCGATGAAGCAGATGTCTTTGGAACAGGCAGATCTTCTGGAACAGTGGCTGCAGCAGCAGCCTTGGGCGATGGAGGTCAAGGTGCATGAGCGTACCCGCTGCGTCATTATGACTTATCGCGGCACCCGCGACGAGGTAATCCGCTCCATCGCAGCTTTCTCCTGGGAGCGTGCCGAAGAGAGCACGGTACTGCCCGACCACAGTTCCCGCCTTTTGAACCGGGAATATGAGGAAAAGCTGACTATGCTGGTGGGGAAGAAACTCTTCTTCAGCCTTTTCATGCCTGCGCCCATTTGTACCTTGCGGGTGTGCTGGCACATGATTCCCTTCCTGCGCCGGGGTGTACAGTGCCTGCTTCATCGCCAGATGAAGGTGGAGCTGCTGGATGCGCTGTCTGTGGGTATTTCTGCCTGCCGGAGAGATTTCGATACGGCCGGTATGGTTATGTTCCTGCTGGAAATCGGCGAACTGCTGGAGGAGTGGACCCACAAGCGCTCTGTGGATGATTTGGCGCGGTGTATGTCTCTCAATGTGGATCGCGTTTGGGTGCGCACGGAGAGCGGCGAGGTACTGGTGCCGATCTCTCAGGTGATGCCCGGCGACCATGTGGTGGTTCGGGTGGGCAGTACCATTCCTATGGACGGCACTGTGGCAGAAGGTGAGGTCATGGTCAATCAGGCTTCCCTTACCGGCGAGTCGATCCCCGTGGCACGCCGCCCCGGCAGCACCGTCTATGCCGGCACGATCGTGGAAGAGGGCGAGTGTGTTGTAGAGGTCACACAGGTCAGCGGCCAAAGCCGCTACGACCAGATTGTGTCCATGATCGAGGATTCGCAGCAGCTGAAGTCTGCCGCCGAGGCAAATGCGTCCAATCTGGCGGATAAGCTGGTGCCGTATACGCTGGGGGCCAGCCTGTTGGGGCTGTGCTTTACGGGCAATATTACCCGCGCCCTGTCCGTGCTGATGGTGGACTTTTCCTGCGCCTTGAAGTTGGCCATGCCGCTGGCGGTGCTCTCCGCCATGCGTGAATCCGGCAAGCGGCACATCACTGTCAAGGGCGGTAAATTTTTGGAGGCTGTGGCCCAGGCCGACACCATTGTTTTTGATAAGACCGGTACGTTGACCCATGCCTGTCCCCGTGTTGCCAGGGTGATTCCGTTCTGTGATCAGAATGAGCGAGAGATCCTTCGGCTGGCGGCCTGTTTGGAGGAACATTTCCCCCACTCCCTGGCCAATGCCGTTGTGGAAGAGGCTGTACGGCAGGGGATCGATCATCAGGAATTCCACACCAAGGTGGAATATCTGGTGGCCCATGGAATTGCCAGTACGGTGAACGGTGTGCGTGTGCTGATTGGCAGCGCCCACTTTATCTTTGAGGATGAGCAGTGTATTATTTGCCCGGAGTATCAGCAAAAATTTGATGAGCTTCCCAGTGAGTATTCGCATCTTTACATGGCGGCTGGCGGCAAGCTGATTGCCGTGATCTGCATTGCCGATCCGCTGCGCCAGGAGGCTGTAGCTGTACTGCAGGCGCTGAAAGGTTTGGGCGTGGAGAAGCGCGTAATGCTCACCGGCGACAGCTATCGCACGGCGCAGGCCATTGCAGAACAGTTAGGTGTAGATGATTTCCGTGCCGAGGTGCTTCCCTCCGATAAGGCGGGCTACATTTCCGCACTGCGCGCTGAGGGACACACGGTGATCATGGTGGGTGACGGAATCAATGACTCCCCGGCTCTGTCGGAGGCTGATGTGGGTGTATCCATCAGTGATGGTGCTGCTTTGGCACGGGAGATCTCCGATATTACTATTGCTGCGGACGATCTGTGGGAGCTGGTGGAGCTACGCCTGATTGCACAGGGACTGATGCGGCGCATCGACTCCAATTACCGCTTTATCATCGGCTTCAACGGCGGATTGATTGCGCTGGGACTGCTGGGCCTGCTGCCGCCTGCTACCTCTGCTGCACTACACAATATATCTACGCTGGCGATCAGCCTGCGCAGTATGAGTTCGCTGCCGGAGACGAAAAACTTCCCGCAGCTGCGTGCTCCGCAGGATCCGGCGGAGGCGTAAGTTCCCGTAAAATAAAAACCGGTTTCGATGAAAACATCGAAGCCGGTTTTTTGTATGCCACTTTAAAAAATTTTCGCCAGAGAAATAGATGATTGCAGGAAAAGGATCGCAAGTGGCAGCCCGAAGAGGGCGGCTCACGATCCTTTTTTGAAAAGCAAGGGGCTTTTAAGTATGTGACGGTGTGCGCAAAAATAGGTATTGACAATAGTATGATTTGGGACTATACTGGCATAGTCCGATTTAGGACTATAATAAAGTCGACGATTGCAATCAATATAAGGAGGTTTTCCTATGGCTTCAAAGACAAATGCGATGCGGATATTGGACCGGGAAAAGGTGGCCTACACCATCCGGGAGTATCCTCTCAACGGGCCGGTGGCGGCGGTGGATGTTGCCGCCTACTTCGGACAGCCTGCCAATCGGCTCTTCAAAACGCTGGTGACCACGGACAACAACCGGGGCTACTATGTATTCTGCCTGCCCGGAGACCATGAGCTGGATCTCAAGAAGGGGGCTGCCCTTGTGGGGGCCAAGAAAATCGAGATGCTCAAGCAGAAGGATTTGCTGGGACTCACCGGCTATATCCACGGCGGCTGCTCGCCGGTGGGCATGAAGAAGGTGTTCCCCACGGTGGTGGATGAGAGCGCCTTGGAGTGGGAGACCATCTACGTTTCCGGCGGCAAGATCGGAATGCAGGTGGAGATCGATCCGAGATCACTGGAGAAATTGGTGGATGCAAAATTTGCTTCTGTCACCAAAGAGTAAAAATAGACAGGAAAGGAAACACAATATGAATTTTTATGAGCTGGCGCAAAAGCGCTATTCCTGCAGAAAGTTTTCCGACCGAAAGGTGGAAAGAGAGCTCATTGACCAGATCGTGGCTGCTGCCAATGCGGCACCTACCGCAGTGAACAAGCAGCCCTTCCAGATCTTCCTGGTGGATACCCCGGAGGCACGGGAAAAGCTGGTTAAGACGAGCCGTTACACCTATGGCGCAAAGACGTTCCTGGTGGTTGGCTACCGCAAGGAGGATGGCTGGGTGCGTGGTTATGACGGCAGAAATTTTGCCGACGTGGATGCCGCCATTGCAGCGACCCATGCTATGATGGAGATCTGCGATCTGGGTCTTGGCACCACTTGGGTGGGAGATTTTGATGCAGCCCTCCTCAAGGAAATGTTCCCGGAAATGGCAGGTCATGAGCTGATTGCTATTTTCCCCATCGGCTATCCCGCAGAGGATGACCAGCCGAACCCCACGCACTTTAAGCGCAAGACGGCGGAGGAGATTCTGACGGTTCTCTAAGGAGGAACAGGGATGAATGCAGAGCTTTCAAGAGTCAACAGACTGGTCAAAAAGCAGGAGGAACTCTACCACCAGTGCGCGAAACGGGCGGGGCTGACCGATACCCAGTTCTGGGTACTCTACGCTCTTTGTGAAGCAGATGCGCCCCTTTGTCAGAACTCGTTTTGCGAAAACTGGTGCTATTCCAAGCAGACGGTCAATGCGTCGGTGGCGTCTTTGGAAAAGATGGGGCTGCTGCGCCTTACCTATGCCGAGGGTTCCCGCAAGCAAAAGGATATTACCCTCACGGAGGAGGGCGAGCGCTTTTGTGAGAAGCATATCCGGCGATTGCTGCGGGCGGAGAGTGCGGCTCTCATGCACCTGCCGACAGAGGAGCGGGAGACATTTTTGGCGACATTGGAACGGCTTTTGAGCTGTTTGGAAAAAGAACTGGTATAAAGAAAAAACGGTGGCGGAGGGGATCCTCCGTCACCGTTTTTGACTTTTGCGGGTACGTTCTTATTGCAGGCTGCGCAGTTCGTCGATCAGTTCGCCGAAGAGCTGCAGCGCCGAGTTGACAGGCTCGGGGCTGCTCATGTCCACGCCGGCCAGCTTCAAAAGGGAGATGGGGTCGGTGCTGCTGCCGCCGGAGAGGAATTTTTTATAGTCCCGCACGGCCTCGTCGCCCAGAGTGAGGATGCGATTGGCGATGGCCACAGCGGCGGAAAAGCCGGTGGCATACTGGAACACATAGTAATTGTAGTAGAAGTGAGGGATGCGGGCCCATTCCAGTGCGATCTGGGGATCGGAAACCATGTCCGGGCCATAGTAGAGCTTGTTGAGAGCCAGATACTTTTCGCTGAGTGCATCAGAGGTCAGCGTCATACCTGCCTCAGACATCCGTCCCATCTCCAACTCAAACTCTGCAAACATGGTCTGGCGGTAGACGGTGGTGCGGAACTGATCCAGGAAGTAGTTGAGAAGATAGGCGCGCTTCTTGGGATCGGTGGTCTTTTTGAGCAGGTGGCGCATCAGCAGGACTTCGTTGCAGGTGGAGGCCACCTCTGCCACGAAGATCACATAGTCAGAGGTGCTGACGGGCTGATATTTGCAGCTGTGATAGCTGTGGAGGGCGTGACCCATCTCGTGGGCCAGCGTGAACATACTATCCAGCGTGTCCTTCTGGTTCAGCAGCACATAGGGGTGGGGACGGGAGCTGCCGGAGGAGTAAGCGCCGCTGCGCTTGCCCACATTGGAGTAGACGTCGATCCAGCGGTGGGAAAAGCCCTCCTTCAAAAGATCGGTGTAGTC
>RCNI01000751.1_pt1 | contig 20346 bp, 13 predicted proteins | sample 2041151 | NCBI WGS metagenome assembly RCNI01 (sample SAMN09708214, study PRJNA481090) | feces metagenome | isolation source: feces | place: Antarctica: Albino Rookery | reverse complement strand
AAGAGCCGCTATGCTCTGCGTTTTATGGCATATCTTGCAACTCATGAAGGATATGTCAGCCTCAAAGAGGTTTCAGAGGATGAAGATATTTCTCGCAAATATCTCGAACAGGTTACTTCCCTTCTCGTTAAGGATAACCTCGTAGAGAGTCGCAGAGGAAAAGACGGCGGCTATAAACTCACCGCAGATCCTACAGAGATAAGTGTCGGAGACATTCTGAGAGCTACTGAGGAGTCACTTTCGACTCCTGTCTGTACAAAGTGTGCTCAGAAGCACTGCGACGGTACAGATTGCTCTACAAAGCCTCTGTGGGATGAGCTTGGCAATGTAACCAATGACTTCTTAGATTCAAAGAAGCTCAGCGATCTCATTGATGACCAGAACAATTAAATAGAAAAGAAGAATGCACCTACCGGCTTAATGTAGCGACCCCCCCAGTCGTTGGACGAAATCTAACGACTGGGGGTATTTTTTATGGCTAAATATAGTTACGATTTCAAAAAGAAGTTAGTATCCGAGATAATCAACGATGGCAATAGCATTCGATATACCGCGAAGAAGTATAATATTAGAAAGGAAAGAGTTTCTAAATGGGTAAGAGCGTATAAAACCCGTGGCGACGCTGGATTGCATCGAAACAAGACAAAAAAGGTCTATAGCTACGAGTTTAAGATGAGGGCTGTAGCGAGATATTTAGAATCTGATTTGACCCATACTGAACTTATCAATGAATTTAATCTTTCATCGCGATCGATTATTTATCATTGGATCACAGAATTTCGCAATTCTGAAGTGGATTACCTACAGCCAAAAAGGCGTCGAAGGAGGCCTGTAGTAACAGAGATGAAGAAGGACTTTAAACAGGTACATTCTACAAACGACAACATATATGAAGAGTATCAAGGACTTAAATAGGAGCTCGAAAAGTGTCAGATTGAACTCAATAATCTTAGGATTGATAATGAAATTTTAAAACCATCGAGGAGGCTGCGTTTAGCAGAGGAAGCGATGCGAAACGCAAAACATTAATAATCCTCAGCCTCCGGGACAAGTTTAAGCTCAAGGACTTACTTCCACGTCTTGGACTATCTAAATCAACCTTTATGTACTGGGAAGCTAAGCTTTTAATTTCTAAAAACAATGAGTTCGATGATGTCGAAAAACAAATTATTGCAATTAAGGAAAAATGTTCTAACTGGGGATATAGAACCGTCCATGCATATTTGCGCAAAGAAGGAACTCTAATAAATCACAAGAGAACTCGAAGAATCATTCAGGATCATGGGTTACAAGCAAGCTGCTTTTCACATAAGTCTTGTAAGTTTTCAACTTACAAAGGTACTTTCGGAAAAGTGGCTCCTAATAGAATGAGAAGGAGATTTGAGACCAATATTCCTCATCAGAAGATTGTTACAGACACATCTCAATTTATATATTTCGAGATTGATGACAAAGGTCGTAAATAAGTTAAGCGTTTGTATCTAGATCAATTTATGGACTTATTTAACAGGGAAATTATCAGCTACTCTATTTCCAAAGATGCTGGAATTAGTAGTACAGCCCCTGCCCTGAAAGAAGCGATAAAAATTACAGCTGATTGTAGATATCGACGAACATTCCATGCCGATCAAGGAGTTCTCTATCAATCTGCAGATTACGTATCGCAGATGAAAAAGAATAAAATATTTCAAAGTATGTCACGTAAGGGAAATTGCATCGATAATTCGATAATGGAATACCTCTTTGATTTCCTTAAACAGGAGATATATTACGGAAATAATTTCTATAGCTTCGAAGAACTTGAAGAAGCAATAGTTAAATATATACGCTATTACAACAAGGAACGCATCAATTCTAAGCTTCATTGGCTAAGCCCTGTACAATTCAGGTTGCAAGCCATAGTAGCATAAGAAAACCCGCGGCAGAATTGCCACGGGTTTAAAATCCAACTTTATGGGGTCACTACAATTTGGTGTTCCCCTTAATTTATATCTAGTGATTATGATTGCACTTATGCTTTAGATCGATAACCATACGGCCTTTACTCTTCCCTGTTAAAGAAAAATTTAGTTTGTATCTTTAAAACTCAGTCGCAAATGAAGTATTTTCAAACTGATGATATTAATCCTTTTACCATACCTTACAGTCTATTATACATCCGTATTATTTCCATCTTTAGCATCATTACCTGATAATAGTTTATGTGCTTTGAGAATATCGTCATAATCAATAACTGTTTTTACATACTGTGCAGGAAAATCATCAAAATTGTCTTTTCCTTTTTGGATAATTAAGAAGGGAATATTTGATTTAGATTTTAAAAATTCTCGAATGTTAGAATCTTCAACAAATTTATCAAAATCCTTTCGCTTAATATTATCGTTTATTGCCTTAGAGATATCTTTAAGCTTATCATCTATCTTGGAGAATGATTTACGCTTTGTAATATCATATTTATATAAAATGATATTTGTTCGCTTAGCTACTGTATGGAAATCCTTAACAATACCGAAGGGGGTATACTCAATAAAAAATTTATTTTTACTTTGACGAATAATACCCGGTACAGTCTTAAATGAAGGGCGATGTTCTGGATTATCCCACATCTCATCACCAACATATTTCATCCAATGTGGAAGAGAACATTCGCCATAGATAGGAAATCCAGCATTCTCAACCTTAGTAAATAATTCTGTTGTACTAAACTTTTGTTCTCTATTATCTTTTTCAATATCGTATAGTTTTTCAATAAGATCAAAATTAAGTGCATGAAATGTATCAATTACATGCATTTTTATGGAATTATTTACGTCATATTCTATCATTTCACGTGAATAATCCAAGCAATCGCTGCTACATTTGAGAGCGATGCATCCATCATGATCTCTAAAATCATATATAGGTCCATCCTGAATATCTTTATTACTAAGATAACTAAACATACCAAATAATGCTTCACTTTCTCGAATTTGATATATAACACTTCCGACAATAATGAAGTAATTAGAAGAATCAAATGTATACTCTCGTAGGAGCCAAGGATTGTTGACGACATATCCATGTTTATATTCAATCCAGGTATCTGGGATACGATAGTTGTTAATAATATCGGATATTAAAACAAAACTTGAGTCGCTTCGATCATTTACAACAGTACTCATATTTAATTTTTTTTGTATTGGTTGAACCATGACTTCTGATTTAGACCAAACTGCAAGGATAAAGCCAATATTTCGTGTTAAATTAATTTCCTGACTTTTTGGTCCAAGCCTATCAACGAATGATTGGTCGGGATGGTATTCAATACGAGTGCCAGCTGGCGTAAGATTGTCTACCTCATCTTGAATTAAGAAGGTTGAAGCTATGCCTGTTGCAGTTTTGTCAAGGCGAATACGATTATGTAAATTATTGCACCATGAATCAATAAGCAAGCTATCGCTGACAGCTAATCCGGATTTAGAGCCAATACATAAGTTTCCGATGATGTCATCAGATCCCCTTCTAATCGATTTTTTAAAATTAATAAAAATCGCATCAATATCGAGACTATTAAGACCATCACCATAATCACGTATAACAATCTTATTATCTTTGTCGTTATCAAATATATCGAGTGTGAGTTCTACTGGAATGTCTGAACCAGCATCTTTGTTAGCGTCGACAGCGTTTGTAACATATTCACGAATAGAGGCCGTGAGTGGGTCTTTATAAATCTCTTTTAGTCTGCCCATTACAAATTCGGAATCCGTGGCGTAGGATAGCCTATTTGCTTCTAGAATGTCATCGTACTCAATAACTGTTCCCACATACTGTTCAGGGAATTCATCAAAGTTATCTTTTCCCTTCTGAATAATTAAGAACACAAAGTGATCTGTATATAAGAATTCTCTAATGTTCGACTCTTTAACAAATTGATCAAATTCATCTCTAACAAGATTATCGTTTATTGTCTCATTGATACGTATAAGCATTTCACTTAAACAGTTGTTTGATTCAAACTTTGAAATGTCATTATTATATAAAATAATATTTATTCGGCTGGACCATGGTGCAAAATATTCTGCTCGATCCAAGTTAGCTCTATAAAATACATTGTTATATACATCATACTTTTTCCAGACACCCTTTAATGTTTTAAATTGAGGGAAATGTCTTGAGTTGTTCCACTTTATATCACCAACATAGTTCCTCCAATTAGGAAGGCCTATTTTGTAGATTGGAAACCCAGCGTTATCGAGTGTAGTAAATAGTTGCGTATTGGTCTGATTTTGCTGTGAATCTATAGATTTGATATCGTATAGTTTTTCGATAAGATCAACATTAAGTGCATGAAATGTATCAATGACATTCAATTTTGTATTTTCATCGACATCCAAATTTATAAATTCACGAGATGAGCTCAATGACGCAGATTGTTTATCACATTTAAGGGCGATGAATCCGTATCCATTTGTAAAATCGTATATAGGACCTTCTTTGATATCCTCGTTATGTTTTTGTTCATCATTAAAAATTTTTGTTTCTAAAATTTCATATAAAACGCCTTCTATAATAAGAAATTTTCCTGATTCGAAGCGATAGAATATACTTTCGTGTCGAAACCATTTGTGATTTATGACATATCCATGTTCATATTCAACCCATGTATCAGGAATACGATAGTTATTAAGAATATCTGATATAGGAACTTGAGTAATTTCGTTTGATGAAATTACATCAGTTTTTATATCTATATTTGTTTCTATTGGTTGAACGCTAACTTCTGACTTTGACCAGCCTCCTAATGTGATCCCAATTCGTCTTATTATGTTATATTCTTTACTCTCTTTGTGATCTTCCCCATCTACAGTAAAAGCATTGTCAGGGCGGTATTCGATAAACGCATTGTCGGGATAGTATTCAATACGTGTTCCAGATGGTGAGAAATTATCCACTTCATCTTGAATTAAGATTGTTGAAGATAAACCTGTCGGGGTCTTATCAATGCGAATACGATTGTGTAAATTCTTACACCATGAATCAATAAGCAAGCTATCACACACAGCTAGTGCGGATATGGATCCAATACTTATATCTCCGACAATATCATTCGATTCACGCTTGGCAGAGTTCTCAAATTTAATAAAAATATCTTGGATATTATTCGCACTGAGACCTTGTCCAAAGTCACGCACAATAATTTTATTTTCTTTTTCAGCTTCAAATATGTCGAGTGTAAGCTCTACTGGACAACGTGAATTAGCTTCTTTTTGAGCAGCGACAGCATTTGACACATATTCACGAATAGAAGCTGTGAGAGGGTCTTTGTAGAGATTTGTAAGCTTGTCGATAATATTATTGGCAGTCTCTGTTTGTTTTCCACCATTGATTTTATTTTTCGAATTCATAACGTCTCCTTTAATTAGTAATTTAAACAACAAATAGCTCGAGCAACCCGATAGTTAGTAAAGATTTATATACACTTGTATTACAATTATATTTTATAACTAATTACGATAATAGTAATAAGATGCAATCAGCAACTTTACTCCGATAGAGCGAAAGGCGAAGGTATTATATCGCCCGATGCCTTTATGTCTGTAAAGGCTAAATTAAAAATAGTGCACCAAGAGCTAATCGACGATAGTCTGATTGCTGCTTAGTGCAATGAATATAGTCAAATTTTCTATAGGATCGTCCAGCTGTCGATTGTCTAGCTAATGACTAATTAGAATTTTCAATACATTAACAATTTGGACGTGATCTCTATATTAGTATGAGGCTGCTAATATTTCGATATCTCAATCTTTTTTTGAATATGAAAATGAATCGTATAATTCAATGACATGCAGAACTAAAATGACTGGGAGTCATGTTTAGATGATTCAACACTCATCTGCAATAAAAATAAATAGATTGTAAAAGTTGTAAGACTTGTAAGATTTGCTACCTTTAGTCATTTAATTATTAGCCCCCTATAGTATTAATCAAGTAGTATACGTATCAACTTCATGACACATGAAGTGTATCTGTATAAAAAGTGCTCAAATGCTGCGCGACGGTACAGATTGCTCTACAAAGCCTCTGTGGGATGAGCCTGGCAATGTAACCAATGTCTTCTTGGATTCAAAGAAGCTCAGCAATCTCATTGATAAGCAAAGTAATTAGATGGATAAGAATACATGCCTGTCAGCTTATGCAAATTAGTGCGTTGATTTTTTGTTCCTCATTAAGCTAATGATTTAAAATATATTTATATGTAGATTACAATTGGGATAATTATAATGAAATGACTCCCAGTTGTTGGATAAGTTGCAACAACTGGGAGTCATTTCAAAAGGATTAATGTATTTCTATTAAAATTAATTATATATTATTCTCCATCATCCAACATTATGGACGTTACCATCTATAATCTCGTTCATCTTATTTGAAAGGTTTAAAATATCCTGGATAATCCTTCTCGCTTAAACCATTTTTCTTCAATAATTCAATCGTATTATCCAATGTTGAATGCGAGCGATCTAAATAAAAATCATCATTCGATAAATCAATGGAAGAATCAGTCCAATAATATAGGGCTAATGCCAAAATACTTAGTGTTTTAATTTTTATGCCAAGTATAGCATTAATGTCTGCGATAACATTCCAGTAGTCAGTTCTCCTATTAGGTAAATCCCAACAAATAACCAGTGGAACAATAGAGATGTCCTTTTCCCCTCTCCTAGTGTACATAACTGCATAATCATCCAATAAGTTTCTCGGCGCATCCAATATTGCAGTTGAAGGAATTTCTATCTCAGAAACTACCTTGTAATCAGGAAATGTTATTTTCAAATCGAATCGCTCGTTATTATCACCTTTTCGAGGAAAATATATTTCTCCTATTGTTTTCGAAAACAGTAAAGAAATAAGTTCATTTTCTCCGTTTGAAGTTAACTTAACCGTTGATATAGAATGCCTTAGATTGTTAAGTTTATCTGGCAATCTTAGATCGTTATCAACGAGCTCTTTAATTGGTGATAAATCTAACTGAGCATCATTGTCTTCGTTAAGTCTATTAAATATTTTCAAATTTAATTACACCCCTTTTTCCAATAAAATCTGATACATCATAATAATTCTTTGTCTGGGCACAATAAAAAGCTCCTGTTATTAAAGAAGCCATATCCACTATAGCGATATTAATACAATAGGTTTTGTATATGTCATCAATCAGCTTGTATACATCAGATCGGTCATTTGGGATTTTATAACCACATGCAAAAGAACTTAGATCAAAAGTTGTATTGTATGGTTTTCTTGCTAGTAATAAAATTTTGTTTTCAACTGCTTGACGTATAGCTTTTACAGATAACATCTCCTCTTCTGTAGGCGACTTGACTTCAACGGGTATTGAATAACGCTCATCTGGAATCATCACATCATATCTCATGTTATTGTTCCCGGCTGATGGCGCAAATGCATCTCTGTTAAAAATGAAACCTAAAATATTTGCAACTAAAGGATAAAAATCGGTTTGTTTTAATTTTGAAATATCATTCATAAATATTTCTGTTGCTTTGTCTACATCTCCTTTTGCAGCTGAAATTCTATTCAAAAGCATTTTGCTCATTTGTTCATTTTTTGACAACCCAGATTTTTTTGCTTCTATAACGGCCTCAGACTTTAGAGATAACATATTAACTTTAGTGTCTATAACAACAGTACGATGCTCTGAACCTTTAGGTAAGGTGTAATTTGGGAGGACTGACTCAAGCTCAACCCCTGAAAAATATTGATATGGTGAAAAAATAATATCTGTTTTTCCACTTTCTAAATACAACCGCTTTAATTCTGAACTGTATTTCCCCATTTCTTCATCCACGTCAAACTTTGCTCTTCTGAACATACACAACATTGATAGCTCTGATATAGTCTTTACCTCATATGATTCGATATCAATGCTATCACCCTTAAGAAGAATAGAATTTTTTATTTGCTCGACAACATGTTTTCCTTTTTCCGTAAGAACTAAAAACGGAGTTGGTTTTCCATATATTTTCAATTTTTTCTTTTCAAACCATCCTGAAAATTCCAACGATGAAATAACAAATCTAGTTAGATTTCTCACTGAATTTACTTGCATTCCATTTGTACATGCCAAATCTTCTAGTGCATCATTCAATGCATCAATGCTTTTTGTTGCCCTTATTTCCTTTATAAATAGTAATTTACTTTCTATTTCATCTTTCGAATATCCATCTATCAAATTCATTGCACTTAGCAAAATTTCATCTCTATGAATTTTACCGTTCAACCGGTCTGCAAAAAGGAGTATATTCACAAACGGCTTATTGTGATCTGGAAATTTAACATCTAATACATGATTGGGATATTCCACGCCTAAAAGACACTGCTCAAACAACAATCTTGCACCGTTACCAGATACTGCTACATGAACACCTAAATATGTAAACTTAAAATTTAAAGCCTTTTTTTCTGAGGTTATCCACCCAAGAAAACGAAAAAGCTCTGCATAGCTTTTTGCCTGCATTTTCATAGATTTTCTTGAATCATCTTCTATCAAGTAAGATCTTTTAAGAGCTTCATCACCTATGTATCCCGATGAACTTGCCAATTGCTCCTTAGCGAGGAACTCAGCAATATTATCAAGGTCGAAAAAATCCATATTGGAGAATTCAACATAAATTTTTTTGAAATTATCAATCAAAACATTCATATCTGAAATTGGATTTCTGAAACGAATCATCGTAATACATCCTCATTTCTTGCGTTGAAAGACACATTTACCGCCTATGCCAGTCATTCCATTTAATATCCTACGATAATTACAATGCAATATTATGATCTACTCTAAATCATTAGGTAACGCATTAAGTTAGAATAAAAGAAAGAGCCGTCGATAGTAGCGATGTATACCGATATTTGCTAAAACCTTTATTGTATCTTTCCCGATTAATTAAACTTTAATTTAGATTATAATTCACAATTGGGTAACGTCCATAATGCTGGTTAATAGAGAATTATAGACACCTAATTAAACAGAAAACGTGGTAATCCTTCAGAATGGAGTTACGTTAAAAACAAAAAAAGGAATACTGCTATGGATATCTAAACACAAATTCTCACTGACACAGTTAGTAAGTTCATCAAATCTGTTCAATCAGTTGATTTCTATTAGTTCGCTCGTAACATATTGACGGCATCCTGCAATGAGTTCATTTCCATACAAGCAGACACGAGTGTGATGAGCTTGATGTATGAAGGAATGGATATAATCAAATAGAATTTTCGACTCCAGTTGGAACGCCTTAACTCGATGTTCCAAAGTTTAGTCAGAACACATATCACCCTATTATAATTACGGGAAGATAAAACAGAGCTGTCAAAGTTTAATAACAATCACTCATGATCTTTATACAAGAGTTATGACAATCAGCTGATAGAGAGACATTTTGAGGGACTGAGGATTAAGAATTTAAAGAATTTGGCGATATCAAACATTATGAAGTAGCTTGATAAAGAGGCAAAAGAATTCGACCATTCAAACCTCGGTCATTGAGAAAGACCATATCTCTTATTAGATGCGGCATACATGACTTCCAGAGATGAAGGATATCAGGCATTTGTCACTGCTAACAATAAATGTTCAGGGTCAAAAGAAGTTTAAAAGTGAAGAAGTAGCTGTTATTGAATCATATGAATCTTGACTAGAATTCCTTCAAGTACTAAAAGCTCGTGGTCTCTATGGGGTAAAGCTTTGCATATCTAATGCACATTCAGTTCTTAAAAGAGCTATCCAAGAGACATTTGTAGGTAAAGGCAAAGAGCTATTGTGTCTCTTAAAAGAAACGTGTTATCTAATTGTCACAGTAAAAAAGATAGATTGACACTTGCAAGGATTGTTAAAGTTATATTTGCCGGAAGGAATCCTCAAATGCGAAAGAGTTTGAATCAACTAGCTATTGAGAAGATTAACAAGATTAACAATAGTGCTGCAAATATGTTGATAGAAGTCGAAAGTGATACTCTGACCTATCTTGATTTTCCTTAATCATTTTGGAGGAAATTAGAACAAATAACTTCTAGGAGAGCAAATCGCGAGCTTAAACCTAGGTTCAAAGTAGTGCAGCTCTTTCTGATTATTGCGAGATTGAACCGATTAGCAGGAGGAGTTGTGATAAGTATTAATTAACTATGGAGACAAAGGTACTACATTTCATGCGACCTCATGGGCGAGATTTATTCTAATGAACTGAAATGCAGCCAAAAAAAATTCAAATGATGCATTTAGATTCGCAAAAGCGAAACTAAATGTTATGCACCAGGAGCAAATCAATGAGGGATTAATTGCTGCCTAGTGCACAAGATAGTTAAAACTCTATAGGATTATTAGTTGATAAATTATCGAGTCGGCATTTATGAGATTTTATTAACCACAAACAATCTGGATGCAATCATTTAAATTCTTGAAAGTCTATCGTTTGCAACATCACACCATCGTTGTTCTAGTTCAATACCAATCCATTTGATATGATGACCTTCTCTATTAAGCTTCTCACAGCAAACTCCTAACGTGCCAGAACCATGAAAAGGATCTAATATAAAGCCATCATAAAGTCCATTTTCATTCTTTGGACAATATGCTTTTATTATTTCAGTTATTAGCGATTCTGGCTTTTGCGTTGGATGCTCTGTTTTCTCCTTTGCATATGCCCTACCTGCCAAGGTAGGAAAGGCCCATACGTCTCCTCTCATAGCTCCTTTAGGATTTGGCTTCCATACTTTTTTTCCGCCATTTTTGTCTTTATAATAAACTGGGGTCTTTAATCGTTCCGTGCTTTTATAAGGAACTCGCACATCATCCACATTGTATGTCCATTTGGACTTTGCGTTAGAGAACCATAAAAATGGTTCATATTGGGTTAGCGGCGACTTTGAGCTTCTTGAAAAACCATTTTCGTAGTACCATATATTCATTCTACGATAATTCAACCCCACTTTATACATAATAGCCTGTATAAAACCTATGTAATGATGAATACCAAACCATAATATACTTCCTGTTGGAGTTAGCAACTGTTTACACATTTGAACTCTAGTTTCGGTGATATTTAAAAAATCTTCTAAGGTTAATTTATCACTATCATTTCCAAAATCTTTATTTAAGTTATATGGGGGATCAGTGCATATCAAATCGAACTTCAATCCTGCATCAATAAATTGCTTTAATATTTCGTCGCTATTTCCTCTTATTACTCGATTATATTCCATAAATTAACGCTTTCCTTGTTTTTCTTTTTTAAAGATCAACACATATTGATGATGAATATTCTCAACATATGCGAAAGGATATCCATAAGGCAATAAACTCTTGTGATTTTGAAGAAGAATTTTCGTTCCTTGTAGCTTCAATACACCACCCTCAGGAATTACCGATTTGTTTAATTCATGAATTAAGTCACTGTGAAAACTTATATATTCCGATTTATCTCTAAAATCAGATACAACAATTGCCATGTATTTATCGTATTTCAATGCTCGTGCACATTGCAAAAATACCTTTTTTACTAAGATATCAAGAAATTCCTCATAATTTAAAACATTGCCTAAATCTTTTTCATTGTCCGAGTATTTCGTTTCGAGATTATTTGCAACTCTATTCTTCTTAACTTTCTGATCACGCTTATTAAGGATTCCCCAATATGGAGGACTAGTTATAATAAAATCAATTGATCCACTATGAATCTTCAATAATTCCTCACGGGAATCTCCATTTATAAAAGAATGCTTCTTGCTAGTCCCTTCTCCAACTTCAGTTTCTAGTCTTTCTATTGATAATTCATGCCAGACTGGGGATAATTCAATACTTATGCATTTTCTTCCATTCACCTCACAAGCTTTTGCAGTCGAACCGACACCACCAAACGGATCAAGAACCTTCATCCCAGTTTTAGTAAAAAATTTAATCAAGTGGCCTACATCTTGAAAGGAATAAGGAGCGGGATGTAATCTTTCAATTTGGGCTTCCGGGTGGTTGGCACCCAATCCTTTTTGATAAAAAAAACTTTTTGTTTCTGGTAGCCACTCTTTTCCTGTTAGGTCATTAAGATTATTTCTCTTATCAACTGTTCCGTTGACTAACTCTTTATATCTTTCGGATTCCATTAAGATCTGGATATCTGATAGCTTATAGGTTTTTTTATCTCCTTGAATAACAGGAATTAGTAGTCTCTCATCTAAAACCTTATCAAAATTGCGACGGGAGAATCCTAGTATTTTAATCGCTTTTGCCGCGCTGATAGTTTCATCTTTTTCGTAATCAAAAGCTTCATTAATCGGCAGCTCCATTTGTTTATCAATGCTCTTCAAAATAGCTAATTCCTTTCCTCACTTACAAACTATATAAATTTTTCGGTATATCCCTCTTATGCTCGGTAACGTCCATAATCTTGGTTGATGGAGAATTATAGACAGTTAATTTAAATGAAAACGCGGTAATCCTTTAGAATGGAGTTACACCAAAAAGACCAAAAAGGAATACCGCTATGGATATCTTAACTCAAATTCTCACTGACATTGTTCGTAAATTCGTTGAAACTGTTCAGTCAGTTGATTTACTTTAATTTGACACGATATTTTGACGTCATCCTATAACGAGATTATGATCATACAAGCAGACATGATGTGTGACGAGTTGGATGGATCAAGGAATGGACTCGTAAGATAGAATCCTCGTCAACATAACGTACACTTGAATTCGATGTTCCAAAGTTTACTCAAAATTCTTTTCATCCAAATATCATTACGGATAGATAGATTGCATCCATATTGTTGGTGAATAGAAAAATTTCACATATCATATACTCGTAATTTATCACCTATTACTCCTATAGAAATTTTAATTATCTTATGCACTATGTAGCATTTAATCCTTCATCGACTAGCTCCTAGTGCGCATCGTCTAATTTAGTTTTTTTCGAACTAAATGCGTGATTTGAAATCAAAGAGCGGAACTTTAGGTCATTTTAGTAAAGCTAACTAATGAGTTCATGATATGTGGTGATTCTCAAAACTCATCTATGCTCATCACACTTGCACCTGCCAGTCGTTAAAAGCTCACGATATTCGAAAAACGTGCATTACTCAAAATCTACGTTGAAGCTTATGCTTTACTCTCTCCTTTACCTATTTATTTTTAAGTCCTCCTCCAAAGCGCTTTAGGATAATCAAGATAGGTTAATGCAACACTTTCGGCTTCTATCAACGCATTTATAGCTGCATTATTAATCGTGTGAATTCTTAATAGCTTATTGATACAAATCCTTTTGCATTTGCGGCTTCTTTTTGCCAAAGATTACTTTAACAATTCCCTGGAAATGCCAACCTATCTTTTTTTCGATAGCATTTAGCTAAAATGTTTCATTCAAGGTGCGCCATGTATTTTTACCATTTGAACATACATATGTCTCCGAGATAGCTCTTTTAGACCTGGATGGGCACCAGATATACAAAGCTTCATACCCATAAAGACTATTTTTCTTTAATTCTTGATAAAAAGCAGACCAAGACTCATAAGAGTCAACATCCTCACCTATAAATCCCTTTTGTCCGCGATTATTTCTTGTTTTTGCAGTGAAAAGTGCCTGAGTTCTTTCGTCCCTGCAAGTCATGTATGTCGTACCCAAAAATAGATATGATCTCTCACAATGATCGAGGTATAAGTTGTTTTATTTCTCTACCTCCTTATCATGCTTCATCATGATGTATGATATGGCAGAATGATTTAAATTCCTAATCCCTAATCTTTCAAAATACTTCTCTAGCATATTCATTAACATTCCACTTACATAAAGCTCATGAGCGATAGTTATTAAACTTAGCTGACCTGTGTTGTATCTATCGATAAAATTATTTAATCTAAAAAGTAGCCAATACCTAAGTATTGACTACTTCTAAATCTTATTATATTGTCAAATTTATAATCCTGGCACTATCAGAAAAGTCGAACAAATCCAAAAGCTCAATGGCACGCACAATAAAAGCTTCACGATTTAGCGCGATGATTTTAACTCGATCATAGTCCTTCCCAACAAGTTCTCCACCCGATTCGTTGTGCTGTGCAAAGCTTCAGCAAGTGCAACCTAATGTTTAATGTTTTCATATAGATACATTAATAGTCCTATAGAAAATTTGTCCTATTCTACATACTATAAATAAATCGCACGACTTTTTTCGTATTTCCGTTCCTTTGCCATTCCTTTTTCAATTAACTTGCATGCAATTATTTGCTTATATTTGTTGTCTATACGAGGGCGCTTTTTATTTACAATATCAGCCAGAGAGGATACTTCGGGGATTATTCTAATCGCATCCATTACGACAATAGAATCATTACAATTCTCTAAAAGAATACTGAGCAAGGCTATTTTATTTTTAATATCTGATTGATTAGTAATCAGATTGTTAAATGTTTTGTAATGTTTGCCATCAATCAGTCTTTTCCCTGCACTAAAAAAAGAAACGGGAATCGATGTATCACAAATTGAAATAAGTCTATCTTCTTTTAATGTATTGACTATTTTCTCATTGATATCTATCCACTGAGAATAATGTTCGTTATCCTTTTTGATATCCTCTAAAATTTTATCGAACAATTCATCACTGATACGTGAATCTATTAATAATCTCGTTTTTAATTTATATTCACAGGCCAAAGTATCATAGTTTCCAACATTATCGTTTAAATAATTTATAAAATCATCAGTAAGATTACTCGCTTGCTCATAGTATAAGTTAATATTATCTGCGGTAAAGGAAACTAGATTATACCTGAATAAATTATCGATAAGGGCAGTATCATGATTTGAATCAACTATGTTATCGGCGTCTATATCTAAGACTTTAGAAATATCAGAAATTGTATCTATAGATTCATAACATTGCTTAATGATATTTATTTTGCTATCTCGATTAAGGCTGCTATTGAGAATTTCTACAATAAGATTCGCAGGAATTGAATCAAGCTTTTTAAGATTACTACCCACAATTACACCATCGCTCGCTAGGAGGTAGCGGGAAAGTCCATCCCAATCTGTAATAAATTCTACAAGTGAAGACAAAGTGTCATCATCCATACCGGCATTCGCAAGCATCCTTGCTGAGAGCATAATATTAATCTCTGAATCACTTTCACATTCTGATTTAAATAATTTCATGATAGGAAGCAAAACGTCCTCATCATCACTAAATGTGTTGACGGTATCTACAAAACCCGCTAATGTCTCTGATTTATATCCAGAAAGAATTTCTTCAAGTCTTAATACGCCTTTAGTTCCAGATTTAAGAGGAAGCATCATTTCCAATAAGATATTTGGTGACGAATCAATAACATATTCAAGAAGTGTAGCATTTAATATATAAGGCGGTATACGTAGATCATCATCCAATCGTGAAAGAACAGTCTCGGGATCATCAATTTTAAAATCAGGTCCTAGTTCATTTTTTTCATATACAGAACGTAAAAATTCCCAATCATTATCGGAGATTGCCCCTGGGTAAAAATGGCTTATATAATGACGATAGGTCATATCCATATACCCTTGAATAATTATAAATCGCAGATATGATAAGCATTGGGGTCCGTAGTTATCCTCGATATTCTTGAAGAAATCATCAACTTGCTCAGAAGACTGGTATTTTAAATATCCAGAAATTCCTTTTTCGCGTATTTCTTCGAGCTCGATGATATCTCTGTTTTGTTGTTCGATTTCATAAGTAGATCTTATTCTCTTCTCAAGATTATCTATTTGTGACTTGCGACTATTATCTATCTCCCTTATTGAACTCGCAATGACACTATCGTTTTTTCTTAAATCTGAAAAGGCCTTCGGGGAAATATTTTTTAGAACAATAATTGCAAATAGCTTCTCTGGATCAAGGTTAGAATCGTCCTGATTCATAATGTCGTAGTATATATTAAATTCATTAATTACATTATTGACTAATCTCATATCATTAATGTAGCCAGATATTTTAGAGATGAATTGACTTGAAAGTAGATCATAGGAATGCTTGGCCGAATCATCGAGGGGGCTTTTCATTAACTCCATCAAAATTGATTCAGAATTATAGGAGTCCACAACCGGAACAATCGAGATAATAAAATCGAAATACTTTCTTCGACTTTCTCCCTCAAAGAAACTATCGTCTAAAAGATATATAAATTTAATTTTCTTTTTGCTTTTGAAAGGGTTTTTAGATTTAGCCATTGATTTATTTACTATAAAGTTCAATTCACGAAGCTTAATATATATATCTAAATTATGAAGTCGATCAAGATCCTCGAATACCACAATGGAGGCGCCAGAATTTTTTAAGAGATAAATAACCTCGGCTAAATTTTTATCAAGTTCAGATAGGCCTAAGTCATTTTTATATTCTGCCTCAGCTATCTTTATATTTATTTTAGAAAGGTTGAACGGATGCCTCCTATACAATTTGAAGATGTAATAAGAAATAATTATTATAAACGCGAGTGTAGCAATAAGGTCAATATGACTCGAGAGATTGTAATCATGTGAAACAAATATTGACAAACATACGGAGATTAAAGAGATGATAAATAGAATAAACACAATAACCTGAGAATTAGAGGCGTGCTTCATAATACGATACTTGCTAAGAGGAATTGAATTGGGATGAATTTGATTTGCGATTTGATTAATCAAAATATTCTCAATTCTATCTTGTGTCATGCTCATCTTTGCATTATGAAGAGACGGTTCTACTGAGGAGCCAGCATTTGACTGTCCGCTAACATTTGATAGATTGCCTTCATTTGATGAATATCCTCTCACTTCTGATTCGCCGCAGAAATTAGCCATGGATACATACAAAACATCTTTATCGGATAATTTTTGGTGTTTAAATCTTGAGTGTTTGGAAGATTTATTTATATATGATCTCCATAGGGAGCTCTTACCTGAGGCAAAGGATCCCGAAATTGCAATGTTATAGATATCATCATTACCTAGAGCATAATCTAACGCTTTGAAGTAAGTATGATATCCGCGAGTTAATGAGTTGTTTACATTATCAGAATTAGGGTCACAAATAATAGGTGTAAGTGGGCGAAATTTTAATGAGCCACATTCTTTATAATCAGCCATTCTTTTCCTCAAAACTAGTCCTATTAATAAACTTCGAAATATTTTATTGAAGCTAATGTCAATAATACACAATGATTAAGATATTCAAACTGTAAAATTATAAGTAAATTATACGAACTATGGCGGAATTTAAACTATTTATTATAGATTTCCTAACGTATTGACCCAAGGACAATATAAATTATCTTTTAACGAAAGAATGAACTAGATTTCAGTAAATTAGCCAGAACTAGATAGATACTCAATATTAAGTTTGATAAACCAGTCATGCAATCTGTTAATGATCGATAAGTGGTTAATATTCATATATGGAATAATTAATTGTTCTCACATTTACGAAATATTTATATTACTAAACCCCAGACGCTGGTTTTCTTCCAACATCTGGGGTTTATAAGCAGATTTTAACTGCCCTTATCTATCTAATTGCTATATTAGCAATCCCAGCCCTTACCTGCAGAGCCGAACTGCTTCATGAGTTCCATGGTGCGCTCAACAACGGCCTCACGACCTGGCTTCATGATCTTGCGTGGGTCATAGCCCTTGCCTTCAAGGTCCTTGCCTGCCTCGATATACTTACGTACAGCTTCAGCAAATACAACCTGAAGGTCAGTGTTTACGTTAATCTTGCAAACACCGTTTTCGATAGCACGGTTTACCTGATCTACAGGAATACCGGTACCACCGTGGAGAACCAAAGGAAGCTCGCCGGTCTTTGCCTTGATAGCTGCAAGAGCATCGAAGTTAAGGCCAGTCCAGTTGTCTGGATAGAGACCGTGGATGTTTCCGATTCCAGCTGCCAAGAAGTCAACGCCGGTGTCAGCGATAGTCTTGCACTCGTTAGGATCTGCAATCTCTCCGCCACCTGCAACGCCGTCTTCAACGCCACCGATAGAGCCTACCTCAGCCTCAACTGAGATTCCGCGGTGGTGAGCATACTCTACGATCTCACGGGTGCGGTCAAGGTTAATCTGGAAGGTTTCCTCATGGCTTCCATCGTACATAACAGAAGTAAAGCCTGCCTCGATGCACTCATAGCAAGCCTCGTATGTACCATGATCGAGGTGAAGAGCTACAGGAACAGTGATGTTTTTAGCAATAACAAGATCCTTAACGATATCTGCTACGATCTTGTATCCACCCTGCCACTTAGCAGCACCTGCTGAACACTGGATAATAACTGGTGATTGAACGCGCTCTGCTGCCTCCAAAATAGCATCAGCCCACTCGAGGTTATTGGTGTTGAAGGCACCAATTGCGTAGTGACCCTTTTCGGCTTTTTGGAGCATTTCAGTTGCATTAACTAGCATGAGTTTTCCTCCAGAGAATGGATTTTGTACTTGATTTAATCATACTAGAAAAATAGTAAAGTAAAGGGAGAAATCGGCTAATGTTGGCGTAAGCATTCAAATATCAAGATTTTTGTTACTAAAACACGTTTCTTATCCATGAATAACAAAAAACCATCCACTAAGGTGGATGGTCTAGTTGTTTCCAGCATCAAGCCAACGTTTACGAGAATAGAAATTCCAGATACTAACGATGATATCCGCCATAAGTTTTGCAACAAGATAATAGAAGCCTGTACGATAGTCGAGTCCATAATGTTGGCAGTAGATCTTACCTAACCACATACAAAACTCGTTGAGCACAAATCCTATTCCTGACAGAATAAAGAAGATGGACATTTCCTTTTGTCTGGATAGATCTTCGCGGTGAGTAAATACCCACTTCATAGATCCCCAGTAGTTATACAATAAGGAAACGATATAGGAAATTGCAGCAGCTGCAATAGGATGGATCTTGAAAACTTGAACCTGGATAAAGAGCAAACCGAAGTCGATGGCTGTAGAGGTAGTACCCACGAAACTAAAGGCGTAAGAATTGCGCTTTAGTAGAGTGAGCCTTACTCTTAACTTGTTCTTTCAGTGACTTCATATATCCGCACCTTATCGGTGACATTAATTGTTTAATAATAAAGAAGCGAAGTGGACGAAAAACCACTTCACACGTATCATTTTATCACGTTATGAGCATAAGAAAAAATGCATAAAATGGTAGTAAAGATACAACTTCGACAAGCATTGTACATCAATTGCCTAATTCATATGATATTTTTTAGGTATAACTATATAAATAATAAAAATGAGGTTTTATGTCTACACACAAAACTCCACGTCATAGTAAGTCAAAAACTGCATCTCGCAGCGCGTCTCTTGATGCTAAACGAGCAAGACAGCGCAAAGATCGCACTATTGGAACTTCCCTTAAAGACAAGAATAAGTATGCATTTAGCGGATATAGGCAAATTCCTTGGAAGCTTATCCTCATCATTGCAGGCGTTGTACTTGCTTTAATTCTTATCCTCAATCGCATGCCAAGTTGCTCTTCTTTGAGCTCACCTTCTGAGATTGTAGGTACAAAGATATCCGTCAAGGACAAGATTGAACCTGGAACACCTGCATCTTTGGAAGAGAAACTCGTGCCAGTACTTGAGCGCAACGAAAAGATTAGCTGGATTGCAGCTAATACTTCCAAATACACCGATCCTCGCATCATTGAGCTCGCTCTAAGAGAGCCTGATGCGATTGACTTTGTATACAACTACCCTACCAACCCTCCATCAGTTGGACCTTATAACAAGGGCGTTCAGAAAGGTACAGCTCCTGTTCTTTACTGCTGGAACAACAACTGGGGTGCTGTAAATTACGGAGGACTTCCTCTTGCAGTTACAGGATCTGGTCCTACCGTTCTATCTATGGCTTATATGGGAACATTTGGCAAGACCGATAAGACTCCTGCCGATATGGCAGAGCTTGCTAAAAGCGGAGGTTATGTAACCGAAAAGGGCGTAACTGTTGCTGACTTCTTTACCAACTCATGCGAGAAAGTTGGTCTAAACTGCAAGGTTGCAGACAAGACTGAGCAGACAGTTTCTCTTGCTTTAAGCAAGCGTCATTTCCTCATCGCTCACCTAACATCGAACAACCGCCAGCAAGATGGCGGACACTGGATCTTGATTGCAGACCATGCTCAGACTGGTGCTTTGGTCGTACATGATCCAACATCAACCGAAAACACCAAGCAACTTTGGGATGGAGCTCAGCTTCTCACAAACGTAGATGAACTCTTTGTAATCTCAGACAATGCAGAAAAAGAAGCTCAATAAGCAAAATAAGAAAAGGAGGTACTC
>RCNI01000676.1_pt1 | contig 20359 bp, 17 predicted proteins | sample 2041151 | NCBI WGS metagenome assembly RCNI01 (sample SAMN09708214, study PRJNA481090) | feces metagenome | isolation source: feces | place: Antarctica: Albino Rookery | reverse complement strand
TGATACAACAACTACCCCTGCTAAAATAATCATAACTAAAATTGTGATTACTAGTACGATTAAAGATATACCTTTTTTGTTATTCATTTATTTTCCCCCCTTATATTTATTTTAATAGACTAATGTCTATTTTAAAATACACTTTTTTGTGTACTTTAAAATAGGCACTAAGAATATTTCTTAGTATAATTCCTATTTTTAACCTCTCTATATATCCTATTTTCCTGTATTAGTAGGAGCATTTGTTTCAGCATTTGGACTACTTGGATTGTTATCCGGAGCGTCTGTGCTGTTATTGTTTTGATTTTGATTTTGATCTTGGTTTTGATTTTGATTGCTATTTTCGTTATTATTATTGTTGTTATTATTATTTGGATTACTGTTATTGTTATTATTATTGTTATTGTTATTGTTACCTTGAGAACTAGTATTTCCATTTGAAAATGGATTATTATTTTTTCTAGGTTTGTATCCTTGATTTTTTTCTAAATTATTTAGATATTCTCTATCTACTTCATAATTTTGTTCTACACCATCTGCTGTTATATCTTTAGTTGGTACAAAAACATAATCATTTTTAGATAATGCATCATATTCTGTTTTTGTATAAACTCCAGGATTAGCTTGTGGTGTAATTAAAATAATAATTATAAAACCAATTGCTAAGAAAACTATAACTGATAAAACAAATGTTATTATTGTTCCCTTTTTCATAACTTCCTCCCTACTTAATAATTTCTAAGTTTTTAATTTCAAAAATAGCTCTTACTTTTGAACCAGATGGTTGCATACTAATATTATCTAATTTAAATCTTAATGTTTCATCTGTTTCAATAGCATATACAAAATCTGCAATTTTATCGTAATCACCAATTGCATCTATTCTATAATTAGATGACCCTGCTGGCATACTTGCACTTGGCGCATCTGGTTTAACTTCTGTTTCACCATCTGGCACATAATCTTCTGGTTTTTCACTTTCTGGATTTGGTTTTTCACCTTCTGGTTTTCCTTCTTCGCTACTTTGAACACTACTACCTGGTTCAATTAGACTAACTTGTACATTATATTTTTTAGCATATTGACCCATTCTAATCCATAAATATTCTAAAGAATATTTTTCTTTTTTTGTTACTTCTTTTATATTTGCTATAGTTTCATCTGATATAGCTTCATATTCTTTCTTTTCTTTTTCAAAAGTTTTTTTAGCATCTTCTAGATCACTTAATTTAGTTTTTTGAGTTTGAGATGCAGTTTCAAATTTATTTTCTGTACCAGTTAAAGCAGCTAATGTATCTGAATATCCTTTTAAAGATCTTATTTCATATCCAAATAATTTTAAATCATTATTTGTAACATATCCAATTGATGCTGCTAAAGCTACTAATAATAAAATAGATACTCCAAGTCTAACATATACATTTTTCATTATGGTAAATCACCGCCTATTTCTACTTGAATTTCTGCACCATGTGTTATTTTATTTATTTTAATATTATTTAAAGTACCTTCTAGTTTTAATTTAGAAATAAAATAACCAAGTTCATTATATGTTGTTGCTTTTACATTCATTGTTACATGTTTTGAATCGTTTGAAGATAATGATTCAACATTAACATTTGCTGGTATAACACTCATTATACTTTGCATAAAGTGAGCTACATTATACGTAGATAATTTTCCTATTTCTTTATTATTTATTTTTTCAATTGTAGTTGAAACATAATTGTTTACTTCTTGATATTCTTTAGTTTGTGATTCTACATATTTAATATCATCATCTATTTTTCTTGTAATTTCATTTATTTCTTTAGATTTTTCTAAGAAATCTGATTGACTATTTACTATTTGCATATCAAAAAAAATACCTATTGCCATATATGTAACTAATGCACATGAAGCTACAATATTTATTTTTGAAATTGTTGATGTTATTTTATCAAAATTTACATTTTCTATTACAAGTGGCTTTTTAGCTTTTTTAATATCTTTTTGTAAATTTTCTCTTGTTTTAGCAAGTTCTCTTTCTTCTTCTGTCATATTAACAGTACTTACAAGTTTTTTAGGTTCTTTTTTCTTAGGAGTTAACATTTCACTAATTTTTTCGCTCATTGTTTTTCCTTTTGCAAAGTTTAAATCTTTATATCTTGGATATAAAACTTCGTATGCAAGTGAAATAGCTGAGTTAACTTCTAATATATCCCCTAAGTTTGCTAAATTTGCTTTTTCATCTATAAAGTGAGGTTTTAATAATGTAGCATCCATATTAAAATATTCTTTAAATAATAGATCTATATTACTAAACATAGTTCCAACACCTGTTATATAAATTTTATTAACATCATTTTTTATTTCCATTATTTGTGATTCAATTCTATGAATCATATCTTGAATAATTGGTTCTGCTAATCTTTCACATTCAACTGGAACATTTCCAGTATTTTCTCCATATACATTCATAGCTTTACATACTTCATATGCTTTTGTATATGAATTTAAGTTTTCAGATAAAGCTTCTAATATATTTCCTATTCCAAGTGTTATAAATGTGTTTTTCTTAACTTTTCCCTTAATAACAGTTATAACTTGTGTTTGTTCTTCTAAATTTACTATAATATAATTACTTTCACTAGGTGGAACTAAATTTGGTATAGCTAATCTTTGTGGTATAATTCCAGCTATATTAGTTCCAGGTAAAGATTCTTTAATTGTATTTAACGTTTCTTTCTTTTCTCTAACTAAAGTAATATTTATTGCTTCATTTTTTTGATCTTCACCTGTAATTGTATATTTTTTTTCGAAATCATTTGGTCGTAAACCTTTTTTCTCGCAAATATCTTCAAATTCAATGTTTATAACTTTTGCCATATCAGCTTTGCTTAGTTTATTTATTAAAGTTATATTTTCATATGATTCGCTTAAAAGGTTAATACTTATAGGTAAATTTTCATGGTTAACTTCATTTAATAATTCTCTTATTGTTTCGAATTTATCTCTATTTATGAATTTAATACCTGTTTTCCCAATAGTAACTCTTCCTTGCGCATTAGAATTTAACTTTGCGTATTTTACTATTTTTTCACCTATAAAGATACCTAAACATCCGCTCATTTCATACATCCTTTCTCAGATTTTTTTATTTTATTTTAAAATCCAACATAATATCCTCTTTTATACTAATACTCTATCATATCTATTTTTTATATGCAACTACTTTTATAAATGTAACACAAAAAATAAATTATTGTAATATTATTGTAATATTTTGTCGAAACATATACCATTTATGATTATTTTGGCTTATTTTTTAACAAAAATACAAAAAAAGAGAAATAAAATTAATTTATTTCTCTTTTAATTTTTTAAGGAATATATACTAATACTGTATATTTCTTATTTTTTCTTAAATCTAATTTAACAATTAAGCAAACTTCTTTTTTATCAAAAGATGGTTCAGATATAACTATTTTTCCGTCTAATTCTGTTAACTTTTCTCCTAATTTTATATTATTACCTTTGATAACATATATCTTTTCATCTGTAGTTTTTATAGGAACTCTATCATTATATATACTTGGTACATCTTCATATCCTATAAACTGTTTATAAACAAACTCATATGAATTTATAGTAAGATAGGTTTTAAGAATATTTGGGTCACTTGTTTTAACGATATTAGTTTTCTTAGGATTTACTAATGATATAATATCTAAAGCATCTTCTTTACTTATTCTTTCATCTAATTTCATTATTTCAGAATAAAATCCAGGGTACTTAGTAAGCTTTTGGTGTAATGCTAAATTTTTGATAGTTTCTATAATCATAAAACCTCCATAGATATTAATTAATATCTTATTTTTTTAATTACTATACCGATATTATATCACAACAAAAAAATTTTGTCAACATTATGTAACCTATTTTATTTTTACATTATTCATTCCAAATATTTTATATAATTCTAATTTGCACTTTTCATTAAAATCTATATTAAAATTATCATTCAATTTAATTATTTTATTTTCTTTTTCAAAATATATAATAATTTTTGTATTACCTTTATTTTCATTTATTACTTTATTAAGAGATTTGCTAAGTTCACTTTTTTCATTGTCTCTTTCTTTAGATATTTTTATATATAAATTATAATCTTTATATTCATTTATATCCTCTATTTTATCCACTATTATCTTAGGTTTAGTATCTCTTAAAGATACTTTACCTTCTACTATAATGATATTTTGTGGCTTAATATATTTTTTATACATATTATATATTCTATCAAAAAGAATTATTTCAATATTTCCAAGTGAATCTTCTATTTTTGTTATATTCATAATAGAACCTTTTTTAGTGTATATATTTTTTGTTTCATCTATTTGTCCTACTATTTTAACACTCATTCCTTCTTTTAAATTAATTTTTTCATCTTCTGATTTATTAAATTCTTTTGAAGTTGTGTTTTGTATTTTCTTTATTATTCCACTATATTCATCTAAAGGATGAGAAGATAGATAAAGACCTGTTACTTCTTTTTCCATATCTAAGTTTTCTTTTAATGTAGGAATTGTTCCTATTTTCTTTATTCTAAGGCTGCTTGAATTTCTATTAAATTCTTTATCTTCAAATAAACTAATTTGGTTAGATACATTATTTCTTCTTACCATATTAATAGATTCAAGTATTATTTCATAGTTTGCTAAAAGATCAAATCTATTTATATTTTCTTTTTCACTTATTTCATCAAAACATCCTGCTTTTATTAAACTTTCTACACATTTTTTATTTACAAATTCAGATGCTACTCTTTCATAAAATTCAACAAAACTTATAAAATTTCCGTTTTTATTTCTTTCTTCTATAATACTTTCTACTGCTTTTTGTCCAACATTTTTTATACTTTCTAAACTAAAATATATTTTTTTATCTTTTACAGTAAATTTAGCATCACTTTTATTTATATCTGGCTTTTGTATTTCGATATTTAATTCTTTACATTCTTTTATATATTCAGCTATTTTATCTAAGTTACCTATGTAACTATTCATTGTAGCTGCCATAAATTCCTCTTTAAAATGTGCTTTTAAATATGCTGTTTGATATGCTACAACTGCATATGCTGCTGCATGTGATTTATTAAAAGCATAACTTGCAAAGTCTGCCATTTCATCAAAGATTTTATTTGCACTATCTTTATCTACATTTCTTTCCATAGCACCTTTAATAAATACTTCTCTTTCTTTTTCCATGACATCATGTTTTTTCTTACTCATTGCACGTCTTACTATATCCGCTCTCCCAAGACTATATCCAGCTACATCTCTAAATATTTGCATAACTTGTTCTTGATAAACAGCACATCCATATGTAGGTTTTAATATTGGTTCTAATATTTTATGTGTATAAGTTATATTTTGACTTTTTTTATTTGCTATATATCTTGGTATTTGATCCATTGGACCTGGTCTATATAATGAAATCATAACTATAATATCTTCTAAGCAATCTGGTTTTAATTTTTGTATATTTTGTTTAAAACCTGGACTTTCCATTTGAAATACTCCATTTGTCTTACCTTCTCCTAGCATTTTATATACTTCTTTATCATCATAATCTCCAAAATCTACATCTATATTATAGTTTTGTTTTATTAATTTTTTAGAGTTTTCTATTACTGTTAAAGTTCTAAGTCCTAAAAAATCCATTTTTAGAAGTCCAAGTTCCTCTAGTGTAGTCATTATATATTGTGTAGATATTGTATCACGATTTACATATAACGGAACATATGAATCTACTGGTTCTTTTGTTATAACAACCCCTGCTGCATGTGTAGATGCATGTCTTGGCATTCCTTCTACTTTTAAAGCTAAATCTATTACCCTTTTAACTTCTACATCCGTTAAATACATTTTATTTAACTCATCTACTTCTTTTAATGCTTTTTCTATTGTTATATTAAGTTCTCTTGGAATTAATTTTGCAATTTCATCTGCTTTTATATAATCCATATCTAAAACTCTTGCTACATCTTTTATTGCTGCTTTTGCCGCCATTGTACCAAAAGTTATTATTTGTGATACATGATCTTGTCCATATTTTCTAGCTACATAATCTATTACTTCTTCTCTTCTCTCGTAACAAAAATCTACATCAAAGTCTGGCATTGTAACTCTTTCTGGATTTAAAAATCTTTCAAAGATTAAATTAAATTTTATTGGATCTACATTTGTTATTCCTATTAAATATGCACATAAACTTCCTGCACCTGATCCTCTACCTGGTCCTACTGGAATATTTTGTGATTTAGCATAATTTATAAAATCTTGTACAATTAAAAAGTAATCTACATATCCCATTTGATCTATTACACTTATTTCATAGTTCATTCTATCTATTACTTCTTTAGATGGATTTTCTCCATATTTTTCTTTTAATCCATTATTACAAAGTCTTTTAAAGAAATCTAAATGTGTAATATCTTCTTCTATTTTAAACTCTGGTAATATAGTTTTTCCAAATTCAAATTCTACATTACACATATCTGCAATTTTAACTGTATTTAATAAAGCTTCTTTAAAGAATTTAAATCTTTCTGCCATTTCTTCTTTGCTTTTTACATAGAATTCATTTGTTTTAAAACGCATTCTATCTTCATCTGCAAGTTTCTTGCCTGTTTGTATACAAAGAAGTACTTCATGGAAAAAAGAATCTTCACGGTTTAAATAATGACAATCATTTGTAACTACAAGTGGAATATTAGTTTCCTTTGAAATACGAATAAGACCTTGATTAACAAGCCTTTGTTCTACAAGTCCATTATCTTGCATTTCTAAGTAATAGTTTCCCTCTCCAAATATCTTTTGATATTCTAAAGCTATATTTTTTGCACCTTCATAATCATTATTTAATAATTTAGATGGAACTATTCCTGCAAGGCATGCAGATAAACAAATAAGCCCTTCACTATATTTTTTTAAAAGTTCTATATCAACTCTAGGTTTATAATAAAAACCTTCTGTATATGCTAAAGATACAAGCTTTATTAAATTTTTGTATCCTTTATTATTTTTAGCAAGTAATATTAAATGATTACTTCTTTTATCTTGTTCTAATTTTGAAAATCTAGACTCTCTAGCTACATACATTTCACAACCTATAATAGGTTTTATACCTTCTTTTTTACACTTTTTATAAAAATCTATAACACCAAACATATTACCATGATCTGTTATTGCTAAAGCTTTCATTCCTAACGATTTAACTTTTTCTACAAGTTCATTTATTCTATTTGCACCATCTAATAAACTAAACTCAGTATGCATATGTAAATGAACAAAATCTAATTCTTCTTGCATCTTTTCACCTTCTTTTTCTTTTAGATTATACCACATTTTTAGATAATTATAAATAGTAATCTATACTTTTTAAAAAATCACCATTTTTTTACAAATTATATTGATTTTTTACAAAAAATGTTATATTATATATATGGAGGTTTTAAAATGAACGATAGACAACTAATTTGGGTGCTTATTGCATCTGGAATGACATTAATAATGATTATTCTTTTATTATTAGACCAAACTACTTTTCATAGAGAAAAAGTCAAAGAAATACCTAAAAATTCTACATACAACATTTATGCATATGAAGAAAACAATATAATTACAATTAAAAAATGTGATTTAAATAGTATTGTAAAAGAAATTAATAAATATACTTTAGATGCTAATGGAAATGTTATCTCTGCATCTAATCAAATTAATTTTGTAACAAAACTAGATGCATTTAGATATAAACATAGATATGAAAAAGCTAACAATTGTATAACTAAACGTATTGGTAGCACACTTATCCATGATATAGAGAGTGAATTTAAAAATAAAGATGAAATTATTTCATATATAAATAATTTTAGTGAAAATAATAAACCAATAGTTTTAAACAAAATAAAATAGGGTATTTCCCCTATTTTATTTATACCTTATAAAAAAAGAACTAATCAAAATGATTAGCTCTCTTTTTTTAGTCTGCATTACCATCTGGCATAGCAAGTACAATTCTATATCCTGTACCTGGTTGATTACCTGTATTACCATGTACTGAATAAATTCCACATTCTTGTTGTTTTGTACCAATACCTCCACGAGTAAATAAAGGCATATAACCATATGGTATATTTTTTGTAATAGTTGCTTCTGTTACACCATTTGTAACTTTATATCCCATTTCTGAAATACCATCCCCGTATTTATCCATGTTATTTCTTAACACTTCATCTGCAGTATTTCCAGCCCTATATACATCTACAAATTTTGTATTTTTAGCATTTACTAATGATTTTGCATTAACATTTAAATTATTATCTCCATTTGCTACATATGCACTTACTAAATCATATGAAAGTCCACTCATATCATATATACCAGTTCTATTTTTTGTAGTAGATGTATCTAAAATTTTAGGAGTCGAACCTACATTTGTTGTATTAGCAGTTGGATAGTTTCCATATGCTGCTGTTGTAAGAAGGCTAACTGCACCCCATTGTGTATTTGTTATAAGCATTGAAGTATAATTTTGTACATCCTTAGGAGCAAAAGTTTTTAAACTATAATTTACTGCTTTATCAAATGCTTGTGAAGCTGTTAAAGTTTCAGAAGTAGCGCCTGGTATAGACTTACATGTATCTCCAAATGCACTCATTTCATATTTAGAAACCCAAAATCCTGTTACTTCTGAATTCCATCCATAGTTACCCTCTTGTGCGCTAAATCCTTGTCTTCTTAATGGACTAAATGCTGGATGCACCATTAAGTGTTTTGGATTATTTGTGTTATCTGTTTTACTTACATCATATTGATATTGACTTCCACTTATACATTTATATTTATTTTCTCCAGATCCTAATAAATATATATCCACTAATGGATGACTTCTATCAAAAGATGTATTTGGATTTCCATTTTTATCTACAATACCACGATTATCTGAATATCCTAAAATTCTTCCTGGATTTGGTGCTGTATTATTTTTTACAGGAGTATCATAATATACTATTCTATATGCAAATCTAGGAATCCATACAAAATAACTTCCATCTGGAGCTTTAGCTGTTACCCAATTTGCGTAACTTTCATATTTTATATTACTTGTGTCATACTTAGATAGATTTCTTTCAGTAGTAGCACTTGGTAAATCTACACGTTGTAACCCTGGATATATAGTAGGCATACCTTTAACGTATAAACTTTTTGTAACAGGTTCACTATAATTACCTGCAGAATCTATTGCCATTACTGCTACTTTTGAAAGACCATCTGGTAAAAAGATTTTATTTGTTTTTACTCTTCTACCTTTATTTATTATATAATTTTTAAGTTCAGTAGTTTGAGTTGGTATTTTTTTGCCTGTACAATATTCTAGAACATATATGTATTCTTTCACATCTTTAGTTTTATTATCTTGAGTATTTACAAATAAATATGATTTATATGCTACATCTGATATTTTTACTTGCAACTTAGTTGGTGATGTCCCATCATAATTTCCAAGTTGTATTTCTTTTTCATCTAAAACTTTAGATCCTATTTTTTTAGAAAATTTCACTGTTTTTGCTTCTTCAAGTTCAGTAATAGTAAAACCTGAAGTTGTATCTAATACATATCTACTATTATTTATTTTATTTGTTATATTAATTTCTTTATTACCACAAGTTAAATATATTTGTTCTGAATTTTTCATATCAGTAACTATTTTAAATTCTATTTTATTGCTATAACTTTTAGTAAGTTTTGTTATATGCATTTTTTCAGTTAAATTAACATCTTGAGATGGAGCATCCTCTTCTTCTTTTATTTTAGCTATTCTAAGAAGTCTAGAACTTGTAGAAAAATATGTTTTACCTTTAAACTTTTTACCTTTTACATAGTAAATATTAGCTGTATCTTTTGAAATTACTATAGCATTAGGTAATACTTTTTCTTTTCCATATTTATTTCTTTTTAATGCTAATTTAGTTATATCTACAATATAAAATTCATTTGAATCTATATCCCCATTTAATTCAAATTCTTCTGTTAATTGATTTGCTTTATCTGCATCAATAGTTTTTAAAATTTCATCTTTTGTTATTGCACTTTTTACTAAAAAATCATATTCATTTTCTGTCATTTTAATTGTTACAGCTTCTTCAATCATTCGTAAATCTTGTGCATATGCTCCCATTTCTGTATCTGTCACAGCAAGGGATAATCCTGTAACAATGGTTCCAAGAATTATGATCATTACTACAATTGTAATAGCAAGTGCCATAAGTGTAACACCTTTTTTCATAAGTAACCTCCAATATATAACTATATAATATAACAAAAGAATTTAAAAATCTAGTTTTTAGACAAAATAAAAATAGAAATATTAATTTCTATTTTTCATAATTGCTTCTTTAAATAAATATTCTGTATTTTCTAATAATTCTTCTTCTATTCTAAGAAGTTTATTATATTTGTTTATTCTTTCGCCTCTTGCTGTCGCTCCTGTTTTAATAAGCATTGCATTTGTAGCAACAGCAAGATCTGCTATTATTGTATCTTCTGTTTCACCAGATCTATGTGATATTATAACAGAATAACCTGCTCTTTTAGCTTTTTCTATTACATCTAAAGTTTCTGTAAGAGTTCCTATTTGATTTAATTTTATTAATATACTATTTGTTAAATTGTACTTTATACCATTTTCTAATCTTTTTATATTTGTAGTATACAAATCATCTCCAACTATATTTATCTTTTCTCCTATTTTTTCTGTTAATTCTTTAAATCCAACATAGTCTTCTTCTGCAAATGGATCTTCTATACTTATTATATCGTATTTATCTACCAATGCTATATAATAATTTAATAGTTGTTCTCTTGTAAATTTTTCTCCTGTTTTAAAAAATGTATACATATCCTCTTCTTTATTATACATTTCACTTGCTGCAACATCTATTGCTATTTTAAAATCTTCCTTGCTATATTTTGCATATACTATTGCTGCTTCTATTATTCTAAATGCATCTTCATCTGTTGCAAGATTTGGAGCAAATCCTCCTTCATCTCCTACTGCTGTACTTACTTTCTTTTGTTTTAGTATATTTTTAAGTGAATCATATACTTCCTTACACATTCTAAGTCCTTCTGTAAAATTAACAGCAGATACTGGTACTATCATAAACTCTTGTATATTTAAATTATTGTCCGCGTGTTTTCCTCCATTTAAAATGTTCACGAGCGGAAAAGGCATCTTTTTTGAATTAGTTCCTCCTATATATCTATATAACGGTATTCCTAAACTTTTAGCAGATAATCTTGCTACTGCAATAGACACTGGTAAAATAGCATTAGCACCTAAATTTTCTTTAGAAGATGTGCCATCTAAACTAACTAATATATTATCTATTTTAGCTTGGTTTAATGCATTTTCTCCTATTAATTTAGGTGCTATTATATTATTTATATTATATACTGCTTTTAAAGTGCCCAAGCCATTATATCTTTTATTATCCTTATCTCTAAGTTCTACTGCTTCAAAACTACCCGTAGAAGCACCTGAGGGAACAGATGCAATTGCTGTTACTCCCTCTTTAGATGTTATTTCTACTTCTACAGTAGGATTCCCTCTAGAATCTAATATTTCTCTTGCTTTTAGCTCTTTTATTTCAATATATTTTTTCATTTTCTATCTCCTTGTAACTTAATTTATTTAAGTTTTACAAGGCTATGTCCTGTCATTTCTTTTGGAATTTCTTCGCCCATTAAGTGAAGCATTGTAGGAGCAATATCACAAAGTTTTCCTGATTCTATTTCTTCTACATTATCTGCTACAACTATAAATGGAACATCATATGTTGAGTGAGATGTTATTGGAAGACCTGTTTTTAGGTTAATCATAGATTCACAGTTACCATGGTCTGCTGTAATTATAGCAACTCCGTTTCTTTTTTCTATTTCAGAAATTATTTTTCCAACACATTCATCTACTACTTCTACAGCTTCTTTTGTTTTATCAAAAATTCCTGTATGTCCAACCATGTCTCCATTTGCAAAGTTTAAGAAAATAATATCACTTCTTTCGCTTTCTATTTCTTCTAAAACTTTTTCAGTAACTTCTCTTGCAGACATTTCTGGTTTTAGATCATATGTTGCAACTTTTGGAGATGGTACTAATACTCTATTTTCTCCTTCAAATACATCTTCTACTCCTCCATTTAAAAAGAAAGTAACATGTGCATATTTTTCAGTTTCTGCAATTCTTAGTTGTGTATATCCTTGTTTACTTAAATATTCACCAATAGTATTTACAATTTTTTGTGGTTTATACGCAACTAATACATTATCAAATTTTTCATCGTATTGTGTCATACATACGAATAATGGATTTAAAAATCCTGTTTTTCTTTCGAAGCCTTCAAAATTCTTTTCAGTGAAAGCTCTAGTAATTTCTCTTGCTCTATCTGGTCTAAAGTTAAAGAATATTACAGAGTCTCCTTCATGTACTTTTGATTTTTCTATTTCTTCTTCATCATGTCCGATAGAAATTGGTTTTACAAATTCATCAAATTCTTGTGCTTCATATGAATTTTCTATTGCTTTTTGTACAGTTTTAAATTCAGTACTTCCTTCTTTAGTTGTAAATGCATCATATGCAAGTTCTATTCTTTCCCATCTATTATCTCTATCTAGAGCATAATATCTTCCAACAAGTGTAGATATTTTTCCTACTCCTATTTCAGCTATTTTTTGTTCTAATTCATTTAAGTAATCTAATCCACTTGCAGGTGGTGTATCTCTACCATCTAATATTGCATGTACATATACATCTGTTAATCCATTTTCTTTTGCAAGTTTTAATAATGCATATAGATGAGATGCATGACTATGTACTCCACCATCTGATAAAAGTCCAATTAAATGTAAAGCTTTGTTATTTTCTTTACAATTTTGAACAGCTTTTAAGAATTCTTCTTTTTTAAAAAATTCTTTTGATTCAATTGAATTTGTTATTCTAGTTAATTCTTGATATACAATTCTTCCTGCTCCTATGTTAGTATGTCCTACTTCTGAATTTCCCATTTGTCCTTCTGGTAGTCCTACTGCAAGACCTGAAGATTTTACATTTGTATATTTGTATGTATTCATTATTCTATCTAAATTTGGTTTGTTTGCTGCTTTAAATGCATTTCCTTTTTCTTCACTATTTAATGCTACTCCGTCTAATATCATTAATAAATATTGTTTGTTACCTTTCATAATTAATCCTCTCCTTAATCTTCTACTTTTGTGTTTACTATGTTAACAAATTCTTCTTTTAAGCTTGCAGAACCTATTAATGCACCATCTATACTTGGCATATTTAAAAGTTCATATGCTGATTTTTCTGTTACACTTCCTCCATATAACACTCTAATTTTTTTAGAATTTTCACCATATATTTCTTCTAATTTATCTTTAATATATTTACACATTTCTTCTGCTTGCATAGAAGTTGCTGTAACTCCAGTTCCTATAGCCCAAATTGGTTCATATGCTATTATTATATTTTCTAAATCCTCTTCTTTTACATTTTTAATTGCATTTTTAACTTGATGTTTAACTGCTACAAAATGAAAATTATCTTCTCTTTGTAATAAATTTTCACCTACACATATTATTGGTTTTAAAGAATTTTCTAAGCATTTTAGTACTTTACTATTAACTAGTTCATCTGTTTCCCCAAACTGTGCTCTTCTTTCACTATGTCCACATATTACATATTCTGCTTTTGTATCCTTAACCATTTTAGCAGATGTTTCACCAGTAAAAGCTCCATTATCTTTATCGCTTATATTTTGTACTCCAACTTTAACATTTGTATCTTTTAAAATATTAACTGCTGTTGTAACTGCTAAATTATTTGGACATATAATAACATCCTTATCTGAAACATTTATAGAATCTTTTATTTTATTTAAGAATTCCTCTACTTCTGTAACAGTTTTATTCATTTTATAATTTCCTGCTATTACTTTTCTTTTCATATATACCTCCTAAAGTTATAATACTATATTTTTAATATCACTATCATTTATCCAATTAGGTAAAATACCTTTGCTACCAAATTTAAACGTTAACTTTCCTGTATTATCTAAGACAAAATCTCCTATCCAATAATCTATTTTGTTTTTGTCTAAAGATAATTTAGAATAATCTTTATTAGATAAATATTTGTTTGCTTCTTTAACATTCTTTTCAAAGCTATCTGCTTCTTTAGTTAAATTAGACAAAAGCCACATAGATATTTTTTCTTGCATTTCTTTATGTGTCTGTATAAACAACTCTTTATCTTGGTTATACATTTTTTTAATTTGTTTCTTATTAAAAATACTTTGTGTTACTTTCTTATTATTGCTAGGTATTAAATTTTTATTACTAATATTCATAACTATTAAAGTAATAACTAATATAATAACAACTAGCAAAAATATAGCTGTAACAAATTTCTTTTTATCTTCTATTTTGTATTTACCTTTAGTCATATTCTTCCTCCAAATTAATTTAATTATATCAAAACATTATATAATTGTAAAGAGAAAAAATAAAACAGTGCAAAGTTTACACTGTTTTATTTATTTTTACTCAATAACTATTATTTTGTTTCTTTCCTTTCTTATCTTTTGACCTACTTTTAAATTTGTACTATCTACCTTAGCAATTTCTAAAGTCCTAGTTAATTTTTTACCATCTACTTCTTTTTCTATAGTTATATCATTATATAAAAAAGAGCATTTGTTATAAAAATTTCCAGAAGACGAAATCTTAACTATAGTACCTTCTACTTCACCGTACTTATCATTGTTTTTTAACTCTGCTATTTTTTCGAGAATTTCTTTCCACAAAGTTTTCAAAAGATAGTACACTAAAACTAGCAAGCTCACTACTATAAAAGATTCAAAGACAATTGATAAGAATTCCATATCATTACCCCCTAATTAGTAGATAATTTAATAATTTTAACAATTAAAGTATAGCACAACATTACATAAAATGCAAGCAAAAAAAGAGATAATTAAGTTAATTATCTCTTTTTTACCATTAAATTTTAAAAATTGATTCAAACCTATTTTGATAGAATTCATCAATATTATAATCTACATCATAATCTGGTGTACGTTCATCTATATAATCATTAATATCATATATAATATCGTTATCTGCAAGTTTTGCTTTCTTTAAATTCTTGGTAGCAAGTATTTGGTAATCTCTTTCTTCTAATTCTAATTGTAACATTTCTAAGTCAATATATTGAGAGTTTCTTAATTGTAAATGTTTAGAAAGATTAATTTCTACCTCTTCATTTCCAGATTCTACAGCAAACTTAACTATTAAATCACCATTCATCTCATCAAAATAAAGTTCAGATACACTTACATTATAAATTTCCATTTTAGCAGCCATTTGATCTGCCTCCTTTAATTAAATATTAATTTAATTTGTATAAACAAACTATGTATTTATTATACCACGTTTTTATAGTTATGTCAACAAAAATACCAACCTTAATTGGTTGGTATTTAAATTATTCTAAATATTCATCTAAAATATTGTATTTATTAAAAGTTTGTTTTGATACTTCTATTCTTTCGTTGCCTTCTAAATGATAAATTGTAAAATAATATTCTTCTTCTCCGGCTTCATTTGTAGTTATTTCTTTAGAGACTATTATATTCTCATGTTTTTTTTCTGACTTCACTTCATCTAATTGATCATTAAAAACATAGTGAATTAAATAAAATGAAATTAAAGCTACTGCAATTAAAATTATTATCCACATACTTGTATGCATAAGATCACCTCAAAACAATAAATTTATTATTTTGTATTTTATATTTTGTACAAACATTATATACTATTTTACAAGTTTTGTCAATTAAAAATATAGTTAAAAATTTTATTTAACTGGTACTCCTATAGTCTCTGCCAAACTTACTTTTTCAGGATATCTTGTTCTAAAATTAGAAGTTAATTTAACTTCTCCATTTTCTATAATTACAAATCCTTTTAAATCTTCTGGCATTTTTTCTACAAAAACATTCATTTCTTCAGGAGTTCTATTATATGTTTTAATATCAAATTCTCCTCTTCCTGAAATTATTAATTCTTGCATCTTTCTTTCAGCATCTTCTTTTACTGTTGCTAAGTCAGTTTTAAATCTTGTTTCATGAGCATTAATTATTGGGTTATTATCTTCTACACTAATTATAACAACTCCAGCTATTATTACCATTACAATAATTGTTATAACAAGTACAATTAAACTTACACCTTTTTTCATTATTTACCCCTCTACTTTTCTTCTAAAGCTTCTATTCCTGGTAATTTTTTACCTTCCATATATTCAAGAGAAGCTCCTCCTCCAGTAGATACATGTGTCATTTTTTCTTCTAATGCAAATTTTGCAACTGCAGCTGTACTATCTCCTCCACCTACAATTGTTATAGCATCAGATAAAGCCATTGCTCTTGCTATTTCATGTGTTCCTTTAGCAAAGTTATCAAATTCAAATACTCCCATAGGTCCATTCCATACAACTGTTCCTGCATTTATTATTTTTTCTTTATATAATTCTATTGTTTTGCTTCCTATATCCATTCCAATATATCCATCTTTAATGTTATCTGCTGGAACTTCTAAAACATTAGCGTCATTTTCAAATTTATCTCCCGCTAAAACATCTACTGGTAATAAAAATTCTACATTTTTTTCTTTTGCTTTTTTCATTATTTCCTTAGCAACATCTAATTTATCTTCTTCTACAAGTGATGCTCCTATATTTCCACCCATTGCTTTTATAAATGTAAATATCATACCACCACCAATTAAAATAGTATCTGCTTTTTCCATTATATTTGTTATAACTCCAATTTTAGAAGATACTTTAGATCCTCCAAGTACTACAACAAGTGGTCTTTTAGGATTATTTATTGCATCTCCTAAAGATTTTAATTCTTTTCCTATTAAATAACCACATACAGATGGTAAAAAGTGTGTAACACCTTCTGTAGATGCATGCGCTCTATGTGCTGTTCCAAAAGCATCATTTACAAAAATATCTGCAACACTTGCAAGCTTTTTAGCAAATTCTAAATCATTTGCTTCTTCTTCTTTGTATATTCTAGTATTTTCTAGTAAAATAACATCTCCATCTTGCATAGCGTCTACTGCTTCTTCTACTTTTTCTCCAATTACATCTTCTACAAATTTAACTTCTTTATTTAATAATTTAGATAATCTTTCTGCAACTGGTTTAATTGTTAAATGTTCTTTTGTTTTTCCAATATGTGAGCAAAGTATTACTTTAGCTCCATTTTGTATTAAATATTTTACTGTAGGAAGTGCCGCTACAATTCTTTTATCATTTGTAATTTTACTTTTTGTTTCCATATCAAGTGGAACATTAAAATCACATCTTACTAAAACTTTCTTTCCATTTACATATATATCTTCTATTGTTTTTTTTGCCATTTCACATCTCTCCTCTTTTCATTTAAATTATATTATATATATTTATTATTTGCAATAACTATAATAAATTAATTTAATTCAAATTATCTAAAATTTTTTAACACCTATAATATTCTACTCTTCCATTAACTTTTTATTTTTAAAATATATTTAGAAAACTAAAATATTTATTTCAACAGCAAAATTAAAATAAAAAACGATAGATTAATCTACCGTTTTAATTCCATTTAATAACTTTACTTCCTGCAGGTAATCCCCATGGTTCTCCTGCAATACTTCCTTTTGGTTTATCTATTTTTATATTTAATAGTTTAGTTGCCCCTGCAAAAGCTCTTGGTTCTATTTCATTTACTGAACTTGGAATAGTTAAGCTAGTTATAGATGTAGAATTTTCAAATACTGTATTTTCTATTTTTTGTAATGTATTTGGCAAGTTTAATGATGTTATTTTTGCAGAATCTTTTAAACAATTTACACCCAAAACTTCTACTCCATTTGGAATATTAACTTTTCCTTCTCTATCTATTATAGCTAATGCTTTTTTAGGAGATGTTGCTGTTCCTATAACATCTTTAGATAACATTATAATATTTGGATTTGGATTTTGTCCATTTTTTCTTATTTCTACTTTTACATTTGAATTTGTATTTGAAAATAAATTTCCTACAACATTTACAAGTGTTGTTGGCAAAATAACACTTTTTAAATTATCTGTATGAGCAAATGCACTTCCATGTATTTCTTCTACACCTTCTTCTATCACAATATTTTCTAGAGCATGACAATATCCAAATGAAATTGCTGATATTTTTTTTACTTTTCCAGGTATAGTTATATTTTTTAATGCTTTCATATTGTAACAACTATATACTCCTAGTACTTCTAAATTTTTACTACAAGTAAAGGTTTCCATACTTTTATTATATGCCATAGAAAAAGGTCCTATTTCTGTTACTGAATCTGGCATCACATAATTTTTTATATTTTCTGGCATAGCTATAAGCTTAGTCATATCATATGTATACAATACATTGTCTACTACTTTATATGACTTATTTTCTAATGGTTCTTTAGGCATTTCTAATTTAACTGGACATGCTATAAAATTTTCTTGTGCTATACTTGTTACTGTACTTGGTATATTTACTTTTTGCAGATTATTAAGAAATATAAATGCTCTGCTCCTTATTTTCTCTAATCCTTCTGGCAATATAACTTCCTGTAATTTAGAGCATGAATTAAATGCATCTGTCGCAATTATTTTAGTTCCACTTTCTATTTCTACCTTTGTAGCACTAGGTAACGCTTGCATAAAAGTTTTATCAACGTTTTCATTCAAATTTTCTTTTAAATATAAATTTCCATCTAAAACTTCATATTTAGGATTCATACTATCTATATTAACTGTAGTAAGGTTACTACATCCTTTATATACTCCAAAACCTATACTAGTAACATTTTTTCCTATATTAATTGATACTAATTTATTACATGAAGAAAAAGCACTTTCTCCTATAGTAGTTAACGAATTCGGAAAATCTAAATTTGTAAATTTACAATTATAAAAAGCAAGTGACTCTATATTGGTTAAATTTTCTTCGAAATTAAACTCATTTAATGAATAGCATCCAAAAAAAGCTCTATGTCCTATGGTTTGTAGTTTTTGAGCTCCAAGTACACTAGTTAAAGATATACAATTTTCAAAAGCTCTTTTGCCAATTAGTGTTACTTTATTTGGTATATTTATCTTCTTTAATGCCTTACAATTTATAAAAGATTCTTCTTTTATTTCTCTTAATTCAGTTGGTAATGTTACTTCTTGTAAATTTGTACATTCTGCAAAAACTCTTTCTGGTAATTCTTTCACACTTTCTGGAATAACTACACTAGATAAATTAGAACATCCATAAAATGCTGCACTATTTATACTAGTTACACCTTCTGGTATAATTAAAGTTCCATCTGCAGATATATTAGGATTTACATATACAAGTACTCCGTTTTGAATAAGTATATCTGCTAAATCTATATTATTAATTTTCATACCTATTTCTTGGAGCCATTTTGCTTCTTTTTTATTATTTCCTTTATAAAATAGTTCCCCTTGCATTATTTCTAAATTTGTTTTATATTTACTAGATTTTAATGTTGGTATTATATCAAAAATAGTTTTTTCATATGCAGTATTTGGCTTATTGGCATAAATCATACTATTTTCACTTGCGTATAATGTTCTGCTATTAAAATTACTATCTTCTGCAATTTTATTTGTAAGATACATACTATATTCATCTGCAAAACTTATCATATCTTGTTTAAATCTTGCTTCTTTTGCTTTTTCTATTGGATTATTTTTTTGTAGTGACACTATAACAACGCCAGCTAAAATAATCATAACTAGTATTGTAATTACAAGTACAATTAATGAAATACCTTTTCTTCTTTTGTTCATATATTTTTCCTCCGTTTTTCTATACATTTATTCTATCATAAAATATTTTCTTAATGCAATAAAAAAGGAATAACATATGTTATTCCTAAAATTATTTCCAAATTACAGCTTTCATTCCTTGCGTTGCTCCCCATGGTGCTCCAGAAATAGCTCCTTTTGGTTTATCTATTATTATTTCACTTAAATTTGGTGTAGACTTAAATGTAGTTTCACCAATTTGTGTAACAGATGCTGGAACAACTACTTGTTTTACTTTAGAATTATCTAAAAACAACTCATTAGGAAGTGATGTTATAGTATTTGGTATAACTATTCTTCTTCCTGTGTCCATTTCTCTAAATGCTTGTTCTTCTATTCCTGAAACATTTGG
>RCNI01000675.1_pt1 | contig 20389 bp, 17 predicted proteins | sample 2041151 | NCBI WGS metagenome assembly RCNI01 (sample SAMN09708214, study PRJNA481090) | feces metagenome | isolation source: feces | place: Antarctica: Albino Rookery | reverse complement strand
TCATAAGAAATGCACCAGCCATTTGTTTTATTGCATCGAAATGAAAAATTTTTTATTTCCTTGTTTTCTAAGTATTATACGTTCCCCGCTCCAAGAAAACAAGCCGTATTGACCGGATTTCGGTCAACACGGCTTGCTTCAGCTTATTTTTATGCCTGCGGACAGAGCCCTGCCCGCCGCAGGCGGCTGCGGAGCACCGGCCCCGCCAGCATGGACACCACGATTTTTGCCAGATCACCGGGCAGGAAAGGAATGACACAGGCGCTCAGCGCCGCCCCCAGAGGGCTGTCCATGGCCTGACAGAACCAGGCGGTGCCCAGGGCATACAGCACAGCGGTGCCCAGCAGCATCCCCAGTCCGCCCTGGAAATGGGAAAACACCGGCAACCCCACTGCCCCCATCAGGATATATACCAGCACAGCCATACTGCCCAGCCGGCCGCCCAGCAGCCCCACCGTCAAAAAGACAGCCATGGTTTGCATGGTAAAGGGAACCGGCCCCGGGATAGAGATCCAGGAGCACAACGCGATCAGAGCCGCAAAAATTCCCACATAAACAATTTCGTTGCTTTTGCTTCTGTTTACCATATTACGCCTCTTTCCATTTTGTAGTCTGCCTGATTCCTGCTTACCTTACGCCTTTCTTCCTTGCCTTGTCAAGCTGTTCCGATTTATTTTGTGAAGAATCTGCAACCGCCCTACCAAAAAAGCACCCTCCTTGCATGGCAAAGAGGGTGCTTTTGTTTTAGAAGAAACTGACCTGGCTGCTCTCCGGCAGGTCGCCCAATGCGCCGACTTCCCGCAGCTTATCAATGACGCTGCTGCCGACGCCGGATTCTGCCTGCAACTCCTCAATGGACAGATATTCCTGTCCGTGGATGGTGGCTTTTTCCAGAGCTTCGGCGGCGGCACCGCCCACGCCCTTCAGAGAAGAGAAAGGCAGGCGCACCTTGTCGTCCTCTACCACGTACTTGCTGGCGTAGCTCTTGCCCAGCTCCACCGGCAAAAACTCATAGCCGCGTTCCAGCATTTCATTGACAATTTGCAGTGAGACCAGCAAGTCTTCGTCCTTGGCCACGCGTTCTTCCTTGGGGCCGCGCAGGCGGGCGTTGACTTCCTTCATGTGCTGGCGGGCAATGGCCTTGCCGCCCACTGCGGCCTCATAGTCAATATCATCGCCGCGCACGGTGAAGTACACTGCATAGAACGCCTGCGGATGATACAGCTTGAACCACATCAGGCGAATGGCCGCCATCAGGTAGGCCACTGCATGGGCTTTCGGGAACATATACTTGATCTTGCGGCAGGACTCGATATACCAGTCGGGCACATCGTGTTCCCGCATAGCTTCTTCCCAGCCAGGTGCAAAGCCACCCTTGGCCACACGGCCCTTACGCACGGCCTCCATGATATCAAAGGCCATCTTCGGCTGCAATCCCTTACGGATCAGATACAGCATGATGCTGTCTCGGCAGCCGATAACCTCTGCAATGGTACAGGTGCCGCTGCGAATCAATTCGTCAGCGTTGCCGCTCCAAACGTCCGTACCATGGGACAGGCCGGAAATCTGGGTCAGCTCCGAGAAGTTCTTGGGCTGTGCGTCCTGTAACATGCCGCGCACAAAGTTGGTTCCCATTTCCGGGATGCCGAACGTACCGGTCTGGCTGTCGATCTGCTCCGGAGTAACCCCCAGCGCTTCCGGGCTGGTCAGCAGCGAGTACACCTTGGGATCATTCATGGGGATGCTGTCCACCGGAATACCGGTGTACTCTTCAAAATATTTATAGAAGGTGGGCACATCGTGGCCCAGCTCGTCCAGCTTCAGCAGAGTATCGTGCAGATACTTAAATTCAAAGTGTGTGGTGAGCAGACCGCCGGCCACGTCGTCCGCCGGGTGCTGAATGGGGCAGAAATCATAGATTTCATAGGTATCCGGCACAACGACCATGCCGCCGGGGTGCTGGCCGGTGGTACGCTTTACGCCGGTGCAGCCCAGAGTCAGACGGTTTTCCTCGGCACGGTTGACCGTGCGGCCCCGCTCTTCCAGGTACTTGCGCACATAGCCGTATGCGGTCTTATCCTGAATACCGGAAACCGTACCGGCCTTGAACACGTTTTCCTTACCGAACAGTTCTTCGGTATAGCGATGCACACAGCTCTGATACTCGCCGGAGAAGTTCAGGTCGATATCAGGTTCTTTATCGCCGTAGAAACCCAGGAAGGTTTCAAAGGGGATATCATGGCCGTCCACAATGAGCTGCTCGCCGCATCGGGGGCATTTTTTGTCCGGCAGGTCGAAGCCGTCGTCCACGCTGCCGTCCAATATGAACTCGCTGTACTTACATTTGGGGCAGCGATAGTGGGGCGGCAAACTGTTTACCTCGGAAATGCCCGAGAAGTGCGCCACAGCCGAAGAGCCGACGGAGCCTCGGCTGCCCACCTGGTAGCCGCCTGCATTGGAGTAAGCCACCAGCTTAACCGCAATGACGTACAACACCGCGTAACCGTGTCCGCAGATGGAATCCAGTTCTTTGTTCAGCCGGTCCTCCACGATTTTGGGCAGCGGGTCGCCGTAATCCCGCTTGGCGTGTTCCCAGGTAGCATCACGCAGCTGCTGCTCTGCGCCTTCGATGCTGGGCGGGTAGGTGCCGCGGGGAATGGCCCGCAGGTTGTTGTCGATGGACGCTGCAATTTTATTGGGGTTGGTCACCACGATTTCATAGGCCTTTTCCCGGGGCAGATAATTGAACTGGGCCAGCATGTCCTCCGTGGTGCGGTAATACAGCGGGGGCTGGTTGTCCGCATCCTTAAAGCCGTTGCCCGCCTGCAGCACAGCGCGGTAAATGGCATCTTCCGGTTCCTGGAAATGCACGTCGCCGGTGGCAATGACCGGCTTATGCAGGTCCTCGCCCAGCTGAATGATGGTGCGGTTAAAGTCCTTGATGGATTCAATACTGGGCACCTTGCCGCTGCGCACCATGTATTCGTTGTTGCCCAGAGGCTGCACTTCCAGCACGTCATAGTAGGAAGCCATCTTTTTCAGTTCTTCGTAAGGTCTGCCATCCACCACGGCGCGGTACAGCTCGCCCGCTTCACAGGCACTGGTCAAAATCAGACCTTCGCGCCATTTGTTCAGGCTGCTGCGGGGCACGCGGGGCTTTTTGAAGAAGTTGGTCACGTGGGCTTCGCTGACCAGCTTGTACAGGTTTTTCAAACCGATCTGGTTTTTCACCAGCACGATCAGGTGATAATACTTCTTTTTCAGCACTTCCCGGTTGCCGCCCAAGCCGGTATTGATCTCGCTGACGGTATGAATATCCTTTTCTTCCAGGTCGCCCAGCAGCACACAGAAAATCTTTCCCAGCGCCTCTGCATCTTCGTTGGCGCGGTGGGCGTTATACTCACCCAGTTCCAGATGTTTATAAATATTGGTCTGCTTATAGTTACCCAGACCCGGGCACAGTGCCTGCGCCATGGTCAGCGTATCGATGTAGGTGCAGTCCCACTCCATCTCGTGGCGGCGGGCAATGGCCCGCAGGAAACGGATATCGAAGTTGTTGGCATTGTGTGCCACCAGGATGCGGCCATTGGCAAATGCCAGGAATTTTTCAAAGGCTTCTTTTTCGTCCGGGGCATCTGCCACCATCTCATTGCTGATGCCGGTCAGTTCTGTGATGCGCGGGGTAATGAGTTTCGGCGGCTTTACAAAGGTATCGAAGCGGTCCACGATCTCGCCGTTTTCCACGATCACTGCGCCGATTTCGGTCAGATATTCGCTGCTGGGGTCCAGGCCGGTGGTCTCGGTATCGAAGACACAAAAACTGCCTGTCAGGGGTTCGTCCTGCACGCCGTATACGCAGGGTATCATATCGTCCACAAAATACAGTTCGCAGCCATAAATGACCTTAAAATCCGGGTCTTTCTTATGGATTGCGTCCGCTGCCAGCATTGCTTCGGGATAGCCCTGGCATACGCCGTGGTCCGTGATGGCAATGGCGCGGTGACCCATACTGTGGGCCAGCTTTACGATGCCGCCCGGATCGCAGAAGCCGTCCATGCTGGACAGCTTGGTATGCAGATGCAGTTCCACACGCTTTTCCGGCGCGTTGTCCTCGCGCTTTTTCCGCTCCACGATCAGCACGTCGTAGGGGTACACCACATAGTCGCGCTCGTACTTATCGTAGGTGCAGTCGCCGCGCACAATCACCGTTGCACCATTGGGAATATCCTCCCACTTGGAAGCGTCCTCGCCCTCCTGGGCGCGAACCTTCAAGTTGATGGAGCCGGTATAGTCCGTAATCGACACTGTATAGATCTTGCGGAAGTTGCCCTTGGTCTCCTTGAAGAACACATCGCCCCAGATGACACACTTGCCGCCTTCGCCGCCCAGATCCTTCAAGGCGGTGGGGGCGTTGGGCTTGAACATCTTGCCGTGGAAAACGGTGCAAGGCTTGTCGGTCAGGTTCAGACCTTCCATGTGCACCACTGCGCCGGTATTCTTCTTTTCAAAGGCCACCACCGGTGCAGCCGTCTTTTCTTCCAGACGCTGCTCCTGCTTCGCCAGCGTAGCTGCATCGGCCATGCTGTACAGCTCCACATTGGGCTTAATGCCGGTGCGCTGCTCGATGCGCTGGGTCAGCAAGCGGGGAAATTCCACCTGATTCAGAATGCTGATGCCGTTGCGGGCACCCAGGCGAATGTTCTTTCCTTTGATCTCGATTTCCGCGCCATCCAAAAAGCCGTTGATGGGGATGCCCTCCCCTTTCATCTCTTCCAAAAGCTCTTTCAGCGCGGCCACATCCAGTTGGGCATAGCCGAAGCAGTTGCAAATCTTCAATTCGTAGCCGGGGAATTCCGGCTCCAGGCTGGCCAGCAGGCGGGCACACATCATTTTATCCAGCGGCGCCACGCTGCGCAGGGTAAAGCAGATTCTTTTTTCCATGCGGATCATCTCCGCCTTTTCCACAATGACATTGCTGAAATGTGCCGCAAAGTCGGGGTCCGCCATAAACTGCGGCCAGAGCTGCGATACCATTGGCTGCATCTGTCATACCTCCTTTCCTGAATGGCTCAAAATGCGGCGCGGCCGAAACTCGGCTGCGCCGCATTGATTTGTCATGTACTGTTTTTCTTGCTTACAGCTTATCGATTTCTTCCATAAACTGATCCAGAATTGCTTCCTTGTCGCCTACCAGTTTGCGCACCGGGGTGCCATGTACGAACAACAGTGCTTCGCCCTTGCCGCCGGCAATACCGATGTCGGCTTCCCGTGCCTCGCCGGGTCCATTCACAACGCAGCCCATAACGGCCACCTTGATGGACTTCTTGCAGCCCTGCAGGCGGCGTTCCACCTCGTTGGCAATCTCGGTGCAGGGGTACTGGGTACGGCCGCAGGTGGGGCAGGTAATCACTTCCGGGCCTGCTACCGGGTAGCCTACAGCACGCAGAATGTTGTAACCGGCCTCCACCTCTTTTTCCGGCTCGTCGGCCAGAGAAACACGGATGGTATCGCCAATGCCCTCCAGCAGCATACCGCCGATGCCCATGCCGGACTTCAGCAGGCCCATCTGATAGGTACCCGCTTCGGTCACGCCCACGTGCAGCGGGTAGTCCGTCAAAGCGGACAGCTGGCGGTAAGCTTCCATCATGCGGGGCACGTTGCTGCTCTTGATGGAGATGACAATGTTATGGAAATCAAACTTTTCCAGCAGACGCACATGGTACATGGCGCTTTCCACCATGGCCTCGGGCACCGCTGCGCCATACTTGGCCAGGATATGCTTTTCCAGGCTGCCGCCGTTTACGCCGATACGGATCGGGATGTTCTTGGCGTTGCAAGCCTCCACCACCTGGCGCACCCGGTCATCGTCACCGATGTTGCCCGGGTTGATGCGAATCTTGTCCACGCCGATATCGGCACAGGCCAGCGCAGCACGGTAGTCAAAGTGAATATCTGCCACGATGGGAATGTTCACGGCTTCTTTCAGAGCCGCAACCACGCGGGCGTCCTCTGCCGTGGGGCAGGTGACGCGCAGAATCTGGCAGCCTGCCGCTTCGCAGCGCTTTGCCTGTGCCACGTTGCCGGCCACATCCTGAATGGGCACATTCAGCATGGTCTGCACGGCCACCGGGTAGTTGCCGCCGATGGTCACATTACCAATCTTTACTTCTCGCTTCAGCTGACGCATAGAAGCCTCCTTTTTCGTTAGAAGAACAGTCGGATCAAATCATTGCCTGTGACAAAAATCATCAGTCCGAACAAAAGCACAAAGCCCAGCATGTTCACGATTTCCTGAATCTTGGCCGGGACCGGGCGGCGGATCACCGCTTCGATCAGCAAAAATACCACCTTGCCGCCGTCCAGCGCGGGCAGGGGCAGCAGGTTAAAGATGCCCAGATTCACCGTGATCAGCGCCATCAGGCTCAGCACCATACCCCAGTCCACAGCAACGGCCTGGCCAATGGCGTTGACGATGCCTACCGGACCGGACAGGTTATTGATGCTCTCCCGTCCGCGGGCCAAATCCCACAGCGAGCACAGCACCACACGGCTGTAATAAATCTCATAATTGATTGCCTGCCGTACCACGCCCATAAACGTGCGCGGCACCGCATACACCACGATCTGCGGCGGCATATACACATTGCCGTCCTCATCGGTCACCGTGTTGAACTGCACATCTTTCAGCTCCACGATTTTGCCGTCGCGGCGCACCGTAAAGTCAGCGCTGTAGTTCTTGGTCCGGCTCAATTCGTAGGACAGATCTTCCGGCACATAGCAGCGCCGCCCATTGATGGACAAGATCTCGTCCTCCGGCTGCAAGCCGGTCTGCGCAGCCATTGCACCCTCATCAAAATGATGGATTTTCAGGGTGACAATGCTGTCTTCCCGTCCCACAAACACCAGCAGCACCAAAAATCCCAGCACAAAGTTCATAAATGCGCCTGCCACAATGATGATCAGGCGTTTCCAGAGCTTGGTCTGGTCAAACGGGATTCCCGTGCGCTGTTCCTGCGGGATCGGGTTCAAATCCTCTTCCGCGTCTTCTTCGTCCTCACCGGCAGACTGGCTGCTTTCCGGGCTGTTCTCCCCTTCCATGGCCACATAGCCGCCAATGGGCAGCAGGCGCAGGCTGTACTGGGTGCCGCGCCAGATTTTCTTTGCCAGCGCCGGGCCCATACCGATGGAAAATTCGTTGACCTGCACACCGCTCCACTTGGCAGTGATGAAATGTCCAAACTCATGGAACAGGATCACGATGCCGAACACCAGCATCGCCGTTAAAATTGAAATGAACGTTGACATGACGCCTCTCTTTCCGGGTCATTGCGGGCCGCTCCGGCCCTGGGGATCACAGGTTGGCATGCACAAATGCACGTGCCATACGGTCACATTCGTATACATCCGCCAATTCATAGCTGCCGCCGAAGGTATCACTGTCCACAACGGCTTCCACCAGACGGCCAATATCCAAAAAGCCGATCTTATCTTCCAAGAACAGCTTGACGGCTTCTTCGTTGGCACCATTGGCAGCGCAGGGGCCCAGGCCGCCCTTGTTGATGGCCTTTTTGCAGGCCGCCAGGCAGCGGAAGGTCTCCTCGTCTGCCACGTCGAAGGTCAGCATCTTCAACTGGGTAAAGTCCAGTTCCGGGGCCGGGCAGGGTTTGCGCTCCGGCCAGGTCAAAGCATACTGGATAGGCAGTCGCATATCCGGGGTGCCCAGCTGGGCAATCACCGAGTTATCACTAAACTGCACCGCAGAATGCACCACACTCTGCCGCTGCACCACTACCTGAATCTTTTCTGCCGGCAGACCAAACAGCCATACCGCTTCGATCAGCTCCAGGCCCTTATTCATCAGGGTAGCGCTGTCGATGGTGATTTTAGCGCCCATGTTCCAGTTCGGATGCTTCAGGGCATCTGCCTTAGTCTTGCCTGCCAGCTCTTCCTTCTTCATGCCGAAGAAGGGGCCGCCGGAAGCCGTCAGCAAAATCTTGGTCAGCGACTTGGCGCTGTTGGCATCCTGCAAGCACTGGAAAATGGCCGAATGCTCACTGTCCACAGGCAGCAGGTGCACACCGTGCTTCTGCACGGCTTCGGTCACCAGATGGCCGCCCGTCACCAGGCTTTCCTTGTTGGCCAGTGCCAAATCGTGGCCGCTTTCAATGGCAGACAGGCTGGCACCCAGGCCGGCGATACCGACCACACTGTTCAAAACCACATCCGTGCCGTCCATAGCAGCCAACTGCACCAGGCCCTCTTTGCCTTTCAACAGGCGGGGTGCGCCCGCCTGACCGGCCAGAGCCGCTTCTACCTTGGCGTAGGCTTCCGGATCGGTAACGCAAACATACTTGGGATGAAATTCTGCGATCTGCTGCAAGAGCCGATCGGTACTGCGATGGGCAGACAGACCGAACACTTCGTATCCCTGTGCCCGCACAACGTCCAGGCTCTGGGTACCGATGGAGCCGGTCGACCCCAGCAGCGTGATTTTCTTAGCCATTTGTTTTTCTCCTTTTTTCGCTCCGGATCAGCGGTAGAACACCATCGTGACCACCATCGTGACAAACGGTGCAATGAACAGCACGCTGTCGAAGCGGTCCAGTACGCCGCCGTGTCCGGGGAAAATATCGCCGTAATCTTTGATGCCGCACTGGCGCTTGACCACGCTGGCGAACAAATCGCCATAGATGCCCAGCACCGCTGCAACCATACCCAGCAGGGCAATGATGATGTACATCGATACCCCGATATTGGACTGGGTGAAGAACTCCACGCGGCCCGCCGTGTAGGAATAGATCAGGGTTGCCAGAACGCCGAAAGCCATGGTGCCCAGCACGCCGCCGATGGCGCCTTCCACCGTCTTTTTAGGGCTGACCTTGGGGCACAGCTTATGCTTGCCAAAGGCACGGCCTGCAAAGTAAGCGCAGGTATCGCCGCCCCAGGCAAAGCACAGAATCAGCAGGATAAAGAACACTGCATCGTACTGATAGGTTTCAACGGCCAGCAGATGCTTCAGGTAAATCAGTGAGAAGAAGCACAGCAGGATGATACCGCCGTACATCACCAGGCCAGCTACTTTCTGGTAGCTCACCGTGCCATTGCGGATCACCAGATAAATGCAAATGAATGCTACCAGCAGGTATGCCATCGGCAGAAGCATTGCCCACACGTGGGGCAGGTAAAAGAACATTGCCGCCAATGTAAAGGGAACCCAAACCGCCAGCAGCGGCCATTCCTTTTTGCCCATACCCATGGCATGGTACACTTCGTAGATTGCGATCAAAGTAATGCCCGCCACAATCAGATTGAACACCGGCGTATTGAACATAAACAGGATCAATGCCAAAGCAATCAATCCTACAACGGCAGTGATAACACGAGTTTTCATACAGCAATTTACTCCTTAGAGTCCGCCGAAGCGACGGCTGCGGCGATTGAATTCTTCGATAGCTTTGTCCAGGTCATCCGGGGTGAAGTCCGGCCACAGAACATCCATCTCCACCAGTTCCGAGTAGGCAGCCTGCCACAGCATAAAGTTGGACAGTCGCTTTTCTCCGCTGGGACGCAGGATGAAATCCGGGTCCTTCTGTCCGGCGGTGTACATTTCGTCGGACATCATTTCTTCCGTGATCTGCTCCGGGGTGATTTCTCCGTTCACGGCCTTCTGTGCCAAGATCTGCGCGGCACGCACAATTTCCGGCCGGCCGCCGTAGTTGATGGCCACGTTCAGGATCATACCGGTATTATTGGCCGTTTTCTCCTCGATTTCCGCCATCTGCTTTTGATATTTGGGGTCCAGCGGAGCGCGGTCACCAATGAAACGAACCCGGTTGTTTTCCTTTTCGTAGTCGTGAGCCTTGATCAGATACTGGCCAAACAGCTTCATGATCATACCCACTTCTTCTTCGGGGCGGCGCCAATTCTCGGTAGAAAAAGCATAAAATGTCGCCGAAGCCAGGCCCAACTCGTTACAATAATGTACGATCTCGTCAAAGACCTCTGCACCGCGCTTGTGGCCCGCCGTGCGGGGCAGGCCGCGGTTCTGCGCCCAGCGTCCGTTGCCGTCCATGATGATACCCACAGACAGACCCGCAGCAAAGTTTTCCGGATGCTTTGCCATATTCATCCTCCTAAAAAAGATACCGCGCACCACATCAGCGCACGGTATCCGGTGTTATTGTGAAACTGGGATCAGACGGACATAACTTCCTTCTGCTTCTCTTCCACAGCCTTGTCCACCATCTTGATGAACTTGTCGGTCAGCTTCTGGATGTCATCCTCGATCTTCTTCTGCTCGTCCTCGGTCAGGGTGCCGGCCTTCTTCTCAGCCTTTGCCTTGTCCATTGCATCGCGGCGCACGTTACGCACAGCCACCTTGGTTTCCTCGCCCAGCTTGGAAACGTCCTTTGCCAGCTGCTTGCGGCGCTCCTCGGTGGGTGCGGGGAAGTTCAGGCGGATTGCTACGCCATCATCGATGGGGTTGATGCCCACGTCGCTCATCTGGATTGCCTTCACGATGGGCTTCAGCAGGGAGCGATCCCAGGGGGTGATCATCAGCGTGCGAGCCTCAGAGACAGCAACAGAAGCCAGCTGTGCCAGAGGAGTAGCTGCGCCATAGTATTCCACCGTCACATGATCCAGAACAGCGGGGTTTGCGCGGCCAGCGCGCACTGCTGCCAGTTCACGATCCAGGTGCTCCAGCGAGTGCTGCATTTTGTCTTCGTATCCCTTTACCATGGTGTTCATAAGTTCATTCTCCTTATACTATATGATACTGCCCGACCATCAGGCGATATTCCAAAAATCAGTCTTCGTACACCAGCGTGCCCACAGCCTCGCCCTGTACGGCACGGGCGATGTTGTCCGGGTCGGCCAGGTCAAAAACAAAGATGGGCAGCTTATTCTCGCGGCACAGCGTTGCGGCGGTGCCATCCATGACGCCCAGCTGATCTTCCAGCACCTTGCTGAAGGTCAGGCTGTCATACTTGACGGCGTCTGCATACTTGTGGGGGTCCTTGTCGTACACACCGTCCACCATCGTTGCCTTGAACATGATCTCGGCGTCGATCTCAATGGCGCGCAGTGCGCTGGTGGTATCGGTGGAGAAGAAGGGGTTGCCGGTGCCGCCGCCGAACAGGACGATCTTGCCCTGCTTCATGGCTGCAATTGCCTCGTCACGGCTGAAGGGCTGTGCCACCTGGGGCATAAACAGGCTGGTCATGACCACAGCCTCCATGCCCTGCTGACGCAGTGCGTCGGCCACAGCCAGGCAGTTCATCACGGTTGCCAGCATGCCGATCTTGTCGGCCAGGGTGCGCTCCATCTTACCGCTGGAGCGGCCACGCCAGAAGTTGCCGCCGCCGACCACGATGCCGATCTCAGCACCCAGGTCATGGGCCTTCTTGATGCCGCCGCAGATGCTCTCCATCACAGCTTCATCAAAGCCGGTACCCTTTTCGCCGCCCAGGGCCTCGCCGCTCACCTTCAGCAGAACTCTATTATAACGCAATGCCATCTCATACACTCCATTCTTTTTGGTTGCGAACTTTCTTTATAACCGTTACCATTTTACAATAAAAGACGGATATTGTAAACACAAAAAGCCTCTCTGCCATGGAAAAGCTGTTTCCCGGCTGTGACTTTTCTGTAAAAAAGGCCCTGTACGAACCATCCGTACAGAGCCTTCTTTCTTTTTATGTCGTTGCTGCCGTCCAGTATGCTTCCAGCCCAGGGACGCTTCCCAGCTCCAGACGAATCCGGGCCCGGCGCTCGTCCCGCTGCCGCTCCTCGCTGGCCGCGTGGGAACGGAACACCAGCTGTTCTGCCGGCATGACCTCCGTCGCCGGTACCCGCAAGGTGATCGTGCTGCCCTTGCTGCCGGTACGAACCACCGGGGTCCAGCCCAGCAGCCGACAAAACTCCCGGCACAAATGCAGGCCGATTCCGCTGCCATTGGGGATTTCTGCCGCAGTGGGTTCCTCATCGCACAGCGCCGCTACCTGCTGGGGCGTCATGCCGCCGCAAAAGTCCTGCACGGAAATCTGCACCCCATTGCGGTTCTGCGCCAGGGTCACAATCACCTTTCCGCCGGATTCCGTAAGCCGCAGTGCATTGGACAGCAGATTCAGCAGGATTTTCTCTACCATCGCGCTGTCGGTCTTGACGCAAATCTCCTGCTCCGGGTGGCGAATCTCCAAAATCACGCCGGTTGCTCGCTGAATGTACTCCTGTTCTTCCCCAATCTGTTCCAGCAGCTCGCCCAGGTCCACCGGCTCTTTTCTGGGGTAGAGATTGCCCTGCGCGCAGGCATATAAATCGTTGCAATTTCGCCACAGCCGCTCAATGTGCGCTGTCGCCAAACCGATGCTGTCCAGTGCCTGTTTGACCTTCTCGTCTGCTCCGGCCCAATCACAGCCCAGGTAAGACCATAAGTACGCTCGATTGACCGACAGAAGGCTCAGAGGGCGGAGCATCTCCTGCGACATGGCAGACGCCACCAATGCATTCAACTGTTCCTGTTCACTGCGCTCCTGCATATACCGTTTCCTTTTCCTCTTGTTTTTCTTGTGTCCTGCTGCATGCGTACAGCAGCTTTTTCACCGTTGGTTTGGTATCGCCCAAACCGTTTTCCTGTTTGAACTGCAAATATGCAGCCGGTTGGTTCTCTTCCAGTCCCTGAATCATGCGGCGCAATCCACTGTCCACTGCAGCCGCCGATACACCATACCGGCGCGCTACCATCGGCAAAAGTTCTTTGCGCAGTGCCACCTGCCCGTTTGCCTTTGCCAGCATCTGCACCGCTGCCACAAAATACTGGCTTTGCGTTTCTTCTTCCCGCATTCCCCATTTGCGCAGAAGCTGCCGTGCCGGCGAAATGCTTTGTGTACTTTCCCCACAGAAAAAATGGATACGTTCCGCCAAAAGCTCCGGGTGCAATGGCTTGCACAAGAAAGCATCCACGTCCCCCGGCGCTCTGCATTGGATTCTTGCAAATTCATCCGTCGTACCCAGCAAAATCACCGGCGGACGCGTCGATCGGGGCATTTCCCGCAGACGCAGCAGAAATTCCAATGCATCCATATCCCGCATCAAGGAATCCAGCACGATTCCATCATATCTTTTTCCCTGTCCAATTTCCCGCAGCATTCGTTCACCACGGCGAAAGACCACACTTTGTTGTACTTCGCCCAGTTCCAGCAGATAATCGGCCACTGCCTGCATTAAAAGCCCGTCCTGAGAACAAAATCCAAGCCGCATGCTCTATCTCCTTTCATTCGCGAACCATTGCTTCCGGGGCAGTATCTTCCAGCACATCCTGCCAGCTATCCAGCGAGATCGCGTTTTCGTATAAAAAGCGTAACAGCTCGTAAGCCATAACGCCTGTACAATCTAATTGCATCCGCTGGGAACGGACGTCTCCTTCTTCTGTGCATTCTGCCAACTGGATTTCCCAGCCATCCTCCGTCTGATTGAGTTGGTATTGAATGCTGTGTGCCACTTGCAGCGTACCCAATGCCGAGAACCTCCTTCTCAATTCAACTTGCGTCTGTCGGGTTTTTCGCTGCTCCACCTGACCCACCTCCTTATTTTTTTCCTTTTTATTGTACCCCCGGTATGCAGCACTTGCAATCTAAAGAATGCGTCAAAATGCGTCGCGCCGACGCAAACCGCGACGACCGGGAAATATTCCTTGACTTTTCCAAATCCCAGGTGTTAAATATGTATCAGATTCTTTTGGGCCTGTAGCTCAGCTGGGAGAGCGTACGGTTCGCATCCGTAAGGTCGAGAGTTCGATCCTCTTCAGGTCCACCAAAAAAATCCGGATTTCGCAAGAAATCCGGATTTTTTGTTAGCTTCATGCAAAAATGATACGGCTCAAAACCGCCTGTGAACGGCACCTCATTTGTTAGACAGTATGGCATACTGAAAACAAATGGGGTGCTTTTTTATGCCAAAGGGAATGTGGGACAAACGATATTCAGCAGGGTCCCCGTAACCGGTTTCAGAGCAACGCGGTATCTTTCGCCCATCCTTGCTTGGTACAGGCGCGTTTTAGTCCGTTCCACCATCCCGGACAGGCCCATTTCGGCATGGTCCCCACAATGTTTATGAGGGTTCCAGCGGATACGCAAAAAGAAGGGCCTGCCGCCTGTTTTGCACAGACAGCAAGCCCTTGCAGTAGCTTGTACAGGGTTTATGGTAAAATCAGCCGTTCTTTTCCAGCCAGCGGATCGCACAGTTAGCATGCAGAGCTGCACCGTAAGGCAGCGCTGCTTCGTCCAGGATCATCTTCGGATTGTGCAGCGAAACCGGCTTTTCCACATCCGCAGGTTTTACTCCCATCCAGCCGAATACCGAGGGTACGGCATTGGACACATAGGAGAAGTCCTCACTACCCATGCTAGGCTGTGCCTCCACCAGGTTGTCCTTACCCAGAATCTCTTCTTGATACTCGCGCATTTCCAGCGCCAACGCTTCGTTGTTGCTGTTGGGGCCGCAGCCGTAGTCCCAGCCGACCCGGATCTCACAGCGGTAGGCGGTGGAAAGGCCGGCACAGATTTCTTCCACGCGGCGCTTGACCTTAGCCAGGACCTGGCCGTCCAGCGCACGAAGCGTTCCCTTCATTACCGCGGTATCGGGAATGATGTTGTCCTTTTCACCGGCCTGGATGAGGCCATAGGTCATCACAATCATATCCTGGCCGGAAATTTCGCGGCACTGGATCTCTTGCAGGGCCAGGATCACATACGCAGCGATTACGATGGGGTCTACGGAGTTCTGCGGCATTGCACCGTGTCCGCCCTTGCCTTTGATCTGAATGGAAAAAGCGTCCGCAGAAGCACAGACATACTTGCGGCTCCACTGGAGGACGCCGGTGGGCTTCAGCGGATCGATGTGCATACCCTCGGCCACATCCACATGGGGATTTTCGAGCACACCGTTTTCTACCATGTCCTTTGCGCCCTGAAGCAGCTCCTCGGCAGGCTGGAACATCAGTTTAACCGTACCGTTCAGTTCACTTTCATGGTTTTTCAAAAGCTGAGCAGCGCCCAGCAGCATGGCGGTGTGTGCATCATGTCCACAGCTGTGCGCTGCGCCGTTCTGTGAGGCAAAGGGCAGGCCGGTTTCTTCCTGCATAGGCAGCGCATCCATGTCAGCACGCAGCAGGATACATTTGCCGGGCTTACCGACGGTAGCCGTAATACCAGCCTTGCCGCAGTCTTTCGGCTCATAACCCATCTCGATCAGACGCTTTTTTACATAAGCAATGGTATGCGGGAGGTTCATGCCGAGTTCCGGCTCACGATGCAGTGTACGGCGGTCAGCGGAAAGGCTTTCCATCATAGCCTGTGCTTCCTTTAATAATTCCATTTTCAAAACTCCCTTTCCAAAATACCGGCGGCCGATCATAGTCCGGCCGCCGGTAAGTATTTAAAACATTTGCGCAAAGATGCTGGCGATGATAACCGATGTAACCGTAACGGTGGTAAAACCGCCGACAATCATCGGGGTCATCATGTGACCCATGAGGAATTCTTTCTCCTCCGGGTTGGAAGCCAAAGCGTCGCAGGTATTTTCGGTGATAACGGCATTCGGCGGGAAGCCGTAGAGCGCGGTCAGCGCAGAGGCCAGCGACATGAGGAAGGGGGTGTGCAGCAGCTTGGAAGCGATGAACACGAAGATCACCATGCCCACAACACCCAGAACAATCAGAATGACCATCGGCACAATGATGCCGGCCAGCATCTGCGGCGTGCAGTCCTTGAGGCCATCAAAGACATACATCATCATGAAGAACAGCACGATACCGGTGGAGTGGCACTTGCCCAGAGAGTTTTCATCCAGGAAACCGATGGTGGTGAACAGAACGCCCAGAAGCAGCGTCCAGACAACAGCACTCAGATGGCCGATGACCGGGATGGGAATACGAGCCAGCTGCAATGCAATCCAGGCGGTGATGCCCAGTTTTAACAGAATCATCGTATCGGTGTTCCATTTGGCCGGCATCGGGGGGATGAGCTTTTTACCCACGGGGCCGGCCTGAACAGAATCTTCCTTTCCGATAGAACCGTCCGCACGGCCTTTCAGGAGACGCTTGCCTTCCAGCTGAAGACATACTGCCGTGAGAGGATAACCCGCAAAACCCTGCACGCAGTACATAGTAATCGCAAACACTGCTGCTTCGGGCAGCCCCGCTGCGTTGGCCGCTTCCATCATGGTGCTGGCAGCCACCATGCCACCAGCGAGAGACGGCAGACCAGCGATGACGAGCGCACGATCCATCAGCATGGGACCTACCAGCAGTGCAAAGGAGCACATACCTGCAAGACCAACCAAGCAGATGAGGATGGTCTTCCACTGCTGCGCCAGCTGACGCAGGCTGATGTTAGTACCCATATGGGTGACCAACAGGAAGATACCAATGGTACTTGCAAAGGGGATAACACCCGCGTCGGTAACTACATCATGGGGCAGAATCGTCCAATAGCCCAGCAGCATAACTGCCGCGGTAACGAATGCCGACGGGACCCATGCTTTGGTGGCCGTGGATACTGCCTCGCCGACTACATATGCAAGACCGCAGGCAATAAATGCCAGTGCGAAATTGTACAACATCAAGGATTCCTTCTTTCTCAAACGAATTAGCTGAAATGCATTGCCAAAAGCACTGCCTTAGTATATAGTGGTTCACAGCATTTGTAAACTTTATAATGTTTATATAAAGCATTAAAAATATTTATGGAGGCTCTTATGGATCTTCGTAATCTCAAAACATTCGTAGAGGTAGCGGAGCTCGGCAGCTTTACCAAAGCCGCCGAAAAACTCGGCTATTCGCAGCCTGCTGTTTCCTTTCAGGTGCACCAGTTGGAAGAAGAATTGAATACTTCCCTCTTTGACCGCATCAATCACATGATTATGCTCACCAGCCAGGGCCAAAAAGTCCTTGCCTCGGCATACGAGATCCTGCGTCAGGTGCAGGAGATGGAAGAGAATGTCCACCAGGAGCCCGAAATCCGGGGCAAGGTCCGAATCGCCATGGCCGACTCCCTTTGCAGCTGGCTTTTGGCCAGTCAGTATTCGGCGCTCCGGAAGGAACACCCGGGGATCAGTTTGCAGATCATTACCACCCACACTGAGGAAACGCTGCAGCTGCTGGATCAGAACCAGGTGGATCTGGCCTACATTCTGGACCGGCACGTCTATCACCGGAACTACGTCATTGCCCAGGAAGAGTGCATCGGAAGCCACTTTGTAGCCGCCAGCGATAACCCCTTGGCCTCGAGCGGTCCTCTTTCTCCCGCTCAGGTGGTCGAGCAGCCCTGCATTCTGACCGAATGCGGCATGAGTTACCGTACCCTGCTGGAGCATCAGCTGGCCCGCTACTCGCTGGAGATCGATCCGATTCTGGAACTTGGCAACACAGACCTCATCTGCAGCTTGGTAGCAAGCGGCAGGGGAATTTCTTTTTTGCCGGACTACGTCACCGAGCAGGCGGTCAACGAGGGCAAACTGGTACGGCTGGAAGTGCAGGGACTTTCCATTGAAATCTGGAAACAGCTGCTGCACCATCGTTCCAAGTACCTTTCTCCGGCCATCCGTACGGTAATGTCTTATCTCTTTTGAGACACTCCTCGCTTGTCGGCGCAGAAGGTATTCTCAACTTTTTTCAAGCTCTGCGCTTCGCCGGAGATATCTTGTCTGTCGTTGCCGTTATGGTTTTTACGCCAGCAGTTTTCTGAAAGGCAGGCAGCTTTTTGGTATCAACCGCCTGCTTGTAACGCAAAAAAGGAGTGCAGCCCCGCAAGGCTGCACTCCTTTTGTTTTGATTTCGTTATGAGGCGACGGATTAGGTCATGGCTGCGCCGTCCACGCTCAGCACCTCGCCGGTGACGTAGCTTGCCAGATCGCTGGCCAGGAACAGGAAGGCATTTGCGACTTCCTCAGGCTCGCCCACGCGGCCCAGAGGAATGGGAGCAGAGATGCGCTCCACCAGCTCGGGGGGCAGTGCTGCTACCATGTCGGTACGAGTCACACCGGGGGCAACGGCGTTCACACGAATATGATCCTTGCCCAGCTCACGAGCCAGAGAACGGGTCAGGCCGTTCACAGCGAACTTAGATGCGGGGTAACCACAGCCGGAGGGCTGGCCGTACAGAGAAACCATGGAGCTGGTGTTCAGGATTACACCACCGCCGTTCTCCTTCATCACGCGAGCAGCTGCCTGGCTGCCAATGAACACGGACTTCAGGTTCACGTCCATGATCTTGCTGAATGCCTCGGGATCATAGTCGTACAGGCTCTCACGAGCAGAGATGCCTGCGTTGTTGACCATGATGTCCAGCTTGCCGTACTTTGCGACGGTCTTTGCCACCAGGTCAGCCACTTCGTCAGCGTTGGCCAGGTCCGGGTGCATACCCATCACGCGATCGCCGTAAGCAGACAGCTCTTCCATTGCCTTGTCCACCGTAGCCTGACGGCTGCCGGTCAGCACAACGCTGGCGCCGTTGTCCAGGAACGTCTTTACGATAGCCAGACCGATACCACGGGTACCGCCGGTAACAATTGCAACTTTACCTTCCAAAAGCATTGAAATTACCTCCAAATCGTTTCGGGTTTTTGTTCGCCCTTATTTAGGTTGATTATATCTGAAATCTGCACAAACGGCAAGCAAAAATGGCACAAAGCGCCAAAATTTAAGGAATTATTCAGAATTTTTCTGTCCCCTTCTGTGTCCGTAAGCTTTCTCGGCATCTTCTTTATCTTCGGTTGAGTTGCAGATTACCCTGCAAAATGCTAAACTGTTAACGATTTCAGGCGATTCTTGTCGACCGCCTGCATCTCAACACACACGGTCCGATATCGCGTGCGAAAAAGTTTACGTTTTAACGGAGGTATCATTTCATGAAAAAACTGTTGTCTCTCATGCTGACCCTGGTGCTGGCACTGGGCCTGCTGACCGCCTGCGGCGCACCCGCATCTGTTTCCGAGTCCGAAAAGCCGGAATCCGAATCTGTTTCCGAGCCTGAAAAGCAGGAACCCGAATCCGAGAGCCAGAACGTGGAGCAGACCCAGTCTCTGGAAGGCCATTCTCTGCGCGTCTTCTGCGGCGCCGGCATGAAGAAGGCTTTTGAAGCCATTGCCACTGCTTTTGAAGAGCAGACCGGCTGCACCCTGGAAGTGACCTATGCCAATGCCGCACAGATCCAGACGCAGATCAACACGGCCAAGGAGGGCGACTTCTTCATCGCCGGCTCTCAGGAAGAGCTGAAGCCCGTCCAGGACATGGTTGCTGACTCCACTCCCCTGGTCAAGCACATTCCCGTGCTGGCTGTTCAGCCCGGCAACCCCAAGGAGATCCACGGTGCCGCTGACCTGACCAAGGAAGGCGTCCGCATGGTAATTGGCGATCCCGAAGCTACCCCCGTTGGCAAGATTGCCATGAAGCTGTTCAAGGATTTTGAGATCACCGACAAGGTGGAAATCGTCTCCAACACCGCAACTGCTCCTGCTATGAACCAGGCCCTGGCCGCAGACGAGTGCGACGTTGTCCTGGTCTGGAAGGAAAATGTAAACCCCGAAAGCGCTGAAATCGTGGATACGCCGGATATGGCCAACTACGTCAAGAACATCCCGGCTGCCCGCCTGACCTGCTCTGCCGATGCAGAAGCTGCTGACGCTTTTCTGGCATTCCTGTCCGACAAGACTGCTCAGGACATTTGGGTAAGCTTCGGCTATGAACTGGCAGCATAAAAACCGTCCGCAAGGTTTTGAACGGTTCTTTCAGGCCATCCTGTGCCTGGTAGTTCTGTTCATCGGCTGGAACCTGTGGGTCGTGGTCGAAGGCGGTGTACGTGCCTTGCCCCAGGCTTTGGCCTCGCCCAACCTGCGTTTCTCGATCCGATTGAGTCTGTGGACCAGCACCCTGTCCACCTTGATTTGCATGCTGCTGGCCATTCCCTGCGCCTACGTCCTCGTCATGCGGGAAAACCGTCTGACAAGGATCTGCGAGGCTTTTCTTGGATTACCGCTGTCCCTGCCGTTTCTGGTGCTGGGCCTGTGCCTTTTGACGGCCTTTTCTTCGCCGTTCGGCAAGCTGTTAAAAGCCGTCGGGCTGCGGGTCGTGTTTCATCCCCGCGGCATTGTGCTGGCACATATTCTGGTCAATCTGCCCTTCGTGATCCGGCTGCTGACCGAAGCGTTCCGCCGGCTGGACCCGGAATACGGTTTGATTGCCCAAACCTTGGGCGCCACCCGCCTGCAGGCACTCTGGTATATCACCTTGCCCCTGTGCAAAGCGGACTGCATCACTGCCCTGCTGCTGGCCTGGAGCCGCGGTCTGGGCGAATTTGGTGCCACGCTGATGCTGGTGGGTGTCACCCGCATG
>RCNI01000699.1_pt1 | contig 20390 bp, 21 predicted proteins | sample 2041151 | NCBI WGS metagenome assembly RCNI01 (sample SAMN09708214, study PRJNA481090) | feces metagenome | isolation source: feces | place: Antarctica: Albino Rookery | reverse complement strand
TGCCAGTTGAAACATAGTGTAAATTGTCGCCAAAGTACTTTTTAAGATATTCGTACTGCTCAACTCCTGTGCAGTGACAAGTGTAATATTGAGTATTGTGTTCGTTTAATTCTTCTGCTGATTCTCTTAAAATTTGAGCGTTTTCGCTGTTTTGAGGGTCTAGCTTCATAAAGTGGAAACCGCCCACCAAAACATCCGGATTGAACCAATTTTCGATATTGAGTATTCCTTTATGAGAACATCCGCTAATGAGAATCTTTTTGCCGTTTTCTTCAATCATCAAATACTGCTCGTGGCGAAAATCGTCATTAACGAATTTATCGTCCTGCTTTAAGAACAAACCAAAGCTATCGTTAAAATAATTTCTAGCCTTACTATTGCAAGTATAAAGAGTCATATTTTCGTCGATTTTATACTCGTCATCAACATAAACAAATCTATCACTATTTTGCAATTCAAGGTCAAGACCTATGTATTTTTCCATACCGTCATTACAATTATAATGTGGCTCAAAAACGCATTTGTTAACATAAATCGGCGCTTTTTTATTGATTTCTATGAACTTTTTAATTCCGCCACCGTGGTCATAGTGACCGTGTGAAAGCACTAATAAGTCAACATCTTCGATATTCACGCCCATACTTTGAGCATTTTTTGAAAATGCGTCAGTTTGACCAGTATCGAATAGAATTTTCTTGCCATTTGCCTCAATATAAAGGCAAAGTCCGTGTTCATTTATCAAATTTTCATCTATCGTTGTATTTTCAACAAGACATTTAATAACCATTTTTACCCCCACACAATTATATAAATAGCAAGTTTAATGTATTATACGCCTAAACTAGCAAACAAAATAAAAATATTAAAGTTAAATCGACTAATTTTAGCTTAGTTTGGTTCAGCCAAACGACTTAACCAAAATTATTTGCTAGAATGACTTAGCCAAAACAAACAAAATATAAAAAAGCAATAAAAAAACCTCTCTTGTCTTTCGACAAAAGAGGTTATATGGTGGGAACAACAGGGCTCGAACCTGTGACATCCTGCTTGTAAGGCAGACGCTCTCCCAGCTGAGCTATGCTCCCATCAGCGAAATTTATTATATCACATCTTTAGCGAATGTCAAGATTTTTTGTAAATTATTTTTCAATTATTTCAAATAGTTCTTTTATTCTATCTATTCTATCCTCTAAATACAAAAACCCAAACAATGCTTCAAGTCCAGTAGCGGTATGGTATTCTCCTTGTGACGCAGACTTAGGGTTATGACCAACCTTTGCATTTCTGCCCCTTTTGAATATCGCCATTTCTTCCTCAGTTAGCACATCCTTGATTTTATCAAAAGCGAGTGTTTGCGCCTTTGCCGACACATATTTAACGCTCTCCTTGTGCAAATCATTAACTGGTCGATTAGCCTTGCACACAAGACTCTCCCTAACCAAAATCTCATAAATACAGTCGCCAATAAAAGCAAGATTGAGCGGACTTAATTGCTTTGGTTCAACATTTTCATCAACAAATCTCATAATTAACCTTCACTATATAAATTTTCTAAATAACTCTGTCTAATATTAACAAAAATATCATCAAAATGCAAATAATAAAAGCACTTGCGTTTCACAAGTGCTTTTTTACTATTCAAATATTAAGGCACATACTCAAATTCAATATCATATAGTGATACAATATCGCCCTCTTGAATACCCTTTTCTTTAAGTGCGTCGAAGATACCGCTCTTTTCAAGCACTCTTTGCATATATTGAAGTGACTCATAGTCCTCAATATCAATACCCTTGAGAACTCGTGGGAACCAGTCAGCCTCAACAAGATAATAGCCGTCATCCTCAACTGTGATTTTGAAACTATTTTTATCGCCGATGAATTGTTCCATAGGAACTTCCTCCACCTCATATTCCTTAATAGGTGGCAAGTCTTTAAGTGTATTCCACACTTCATTCATAAGCTCTTGTGTACCCTCTAAAATTGGCGCACAAATTGAGAAATACTTATATCCCTTAGCTTCCACATAATTTCTAAACTCCTCGATTTGCTCTGGCTCTGCCATATCAATTTTATTACCAGCAACAATCATAGGTCTTTTAGCTAATTCAGGATTAAATTTAACTAATTCTTCATTGATTTTCTCAAAGTCGTCAATAGGATTTCTGCCCTCGTGGCCACTAACATCAACGATATGAATTAAAAGTCTACATCTTTCAACATGGCGTAGGAACTGATGACCTAAACCGACGCCCTCACTAGCGCCCTCAATCAAACCAGGAATATCGGCAATTACAAAGCTATTGCCAGCGCCCATTGACACAACGCCCAAGTTTGGCACAAGTGTTGTGAAATGATAGTCAGCAATCTTAGGCTTAGCCTGTGAAACTACTGAAATAAGACTTGATTTACCAACTGATGGATAACCAACAAGACCAACATCAGCAAGGAGCTTTAACTCAAGAGTTACTTCCCATTCTTCACCAGGAACACCAGGCTTAGCAAATCTTGGTACTTGGCGAGTAGGTGTTGCAAAGTGAGGGTTACCCCAACCACCTTTACCACCTTTGGCAGCAACAAAACGCTCTGTTTTGCTCATATCAGCCATAACAGCACCGGAGTTATATTCTTTGATTATAGTACCTCTTGGCACTCTAATTTCCAAATCTTGACCCTTTTTGCCGTTACATCTGCCACCCCTACCAGGTTCGCCGTTTTGGGCATTATATTTACGCTTATATCTAAAGTCCGCAAGTGTTGCAAGGTTGTCATCAACAACGAAAACAACATCTCCGCCCTTACCGCCGTCGCCACCATCTGGGCCACCAGCAGCAACATATTTTTCTCTGTGAAAGGCTACCGCACCAGCTCCGCCGTTACCAGCCTTAATCACTACTTTTGCTATATCAACAAACATTTATTTTCTCCATTAGCACATTGCTATTTAAAATTATTATATATACATTTTAGTATATCCACTAAATTTATTTTCTATTTTATTAACTTCAAAATTTCCCCAGTCACAATTTCAAACGCCTTAGCATTGATATGCAAGCCGTCATAAGTGAAATCTTTTCTCAACTCATTATCATCAGCTAACAATAAATCGTGAGTTCTTAGAAATTTCAAATTATATTTTTCTGCCATTGGCTCAAGCAATTTATTTAATTCATCAACCTGCGCATTTGAGCCTTTCTTTCTATTTCTAACAGGCGTTAATGTTTCCAAAATCAAATCGGTTTGGGGCAATCTTTCCTTAATAGCTAAAATAACTTTTTCAATATTATCAGCTACTACTTGAACTGGAGCACCCATTGTCAAATCGTTAATACCAACCATAAACACGATAATTTTAGGCTCGATATTGAAAACATTAGTTTCAAGTCTTTCTAAAATTCTATCACTTGTATCGCCACCGATACCACGGTTATAAACCTTAATACCAGTTTGCTCAGTAAACTTAGCAAACAACTCGTGATATGTGTACATCTCAGTAATTGAGTCGCCAAGCAACACCATTTGATTATGCTCGCAATAATTTTCATTCAAAAAAGTATAGTTATTCATCTTATTGATTTTATCGAGTGTATAAGACGTCCACTTTCTATACTTATCGTAGTTAAATTGCTTTTTAAAAATGCCCACAAATTTCTCCAGGCTAAAACATTTTCACAATGATTTTAACAAAAATAAACATACATTGCAACAAATACATATACTTTACTAAAAAAATAAGCCACAGTCAGTGACCGTGGCTTACAATAATACTAAATTATTGCTCTACTGGATATACAGATACTTTCTTTCTATCCTTACCCATTCTCTCAAATTTAACTGTGCCGTCAATAAGAGCGAAGAGAGTATCATCAGAACCGATACCTACATTTTCGCCTGGGTGAATATGTGTACCTCTTTGACGATAGAGAATGTTACCTGCAAGAACAAATTGTCCATCAGCTCTTTTAGCGCCAAGACGCTTTGATTCGCTATCACGGCCGTTCTTAGTAGAACCCATACCTTTTTTGTGAGCGAAAAGCTGTAAATTTAATTTAAGCATTATTACACCTCCGATATAATCACTTTAACGTTTTTCGGATAATCATTAGCGAGCTGTTGCAAATGCAAACGCAAGCCATTAAGAATATCCTGAGCTTTGTCAGGTGAATCTAAAATCTGCAATTTCATAAAGCCCTCATCAGCCTTAGCCTCAGCCTTAATGCCCATAATCTCAGTTATGGTGTTAGCGGTCATTAGGCACGCACTTGAAACAAATGCACACACAATATCTTTGCCGTATTCATCATACATAGCGTGACCAGTAACTTCAAAAGCAGTTATCAATGATTCACTTTCAAAAAATTCGATCTTAATCATTTCAATTAAGCGTTGATGGCTGTAATTTCAACCTTTGTATATGGTTGACGGTGACCCATCTTGCGTTTTTCGTTCTTCTTTGGTTTGTAAGTAAATACAGTGATTTTCTTACCCTTACCGTTCTTAAGAACCTTAGCTTTAACATTAGCGTTTGCACAATCAGCACCTGCTTTGAAGCCATCATCAGTAGCTACTGCAAGTACATTGTCAAAAGTGATTTCTTCGTTTTCTTCAACACCGAGCTTTTCAATGTAAAGAACATCGCCTTGAGCAACTTTGTATTGCTTACCGCCTGTTACGATTACTGCGTACATGGTATATATCTCCTTATCTAAGACTCGCTACAATAGGCGGACACTTCGTGTCACTTTCGTAAGCCCATAATATGCGGTGTAAAGATATTACCACAACTGTCAACCAAAGTCAAATACTTTCTTAGTTTTACACATTTTCCACAAGTTTTGCACATTTTGAATGTATATAATGTGTAAAACTTTGATAAAATAGCTACTTTTGCACATTTTATTTATATATTAAACATTATTTATGGGAAATCTGCAATTTCTTCTTGACCTTACACCCTGTGCGTGATATAATCTCATCACTGATTGCGATATTCTCGGTTTTGGGAGTAAGCTAGATTTAGCACTCACCTACCCATCACTGTGATTACCGTGACAAATATTTTAATGAGGTGAAAGAAAATGACACAAGAACAAAAGCAAGCTATTATTAAAGAATATGCTACACACGAAGGCGACACTGGCTCAGCTGAAGTACAAATCGCTGTACTCACAACAAGAATTAACGAGTTAACTGAGCACCTTAAAGAACACAAGAAAGACCACCACTCACGTCGTGGACTTCTTAAAATGGTAGGTCACAGAAGAAACCTTCTTGCTTATCTTTACAAGAAAGATGTTAACAGATATCGTGCTATCATCGCTAAGCTCAATATCCGTAACACTATCGAAAGAAACGCAATGGAAGCTGAATAATTATAAAAAGTGGCAGATGACAGTCTTTTGCTGTTGTCTGCCTTGTTTTGTAATCACAGGAGGTGCGAAAATAGTAGTAAGTTGAGTTTAATCTTTTATGATTGAATTGAACTTATTACTATTGCCCTCCTTTGATATATATTTAAAAATTTTAGAGAGAGGTAAAGATTATGAAAATCAATAAGATTTCATTCCCAAAATTCAAGGTTTGGGAAACAGAGCTCGCTGGTAGAAAATTAACTTTAGAAACTGGCAAAATGGCTGGTCTTACTAACGCATCAATCCTTGCTCGCTATGGCGAAACAGAGGTTCTTTGTAACGTAACAGCATCAGCAGAGCCTAGAGAAGGCGTTGACTTCTTCCCACTTAGTGTTGACTATGAAGAGAAGATGTACTCAGTAGGTAGAATCCCTGGCTCATTCCAAAGAAGAGAAGGCAGAGCTAGTGAAAAGGCAATACTCACATCACGTTGTATTGACCGTCCTATCCGTCCTTTATTCCCTAAAGATTTAAGAAATGACTGCTCAGTAGTTGCTACTGTAATGTCAGTTGACCCTGACTGCTCACCAGAAATCACAGCTATGATTGGTGTATCTGCTGCAATCGCTATTTCAGATATTCCTTGGGATGGCCCTATTTCAGGTGTTAATGTTGGTCTTGTAGACGGCAATATCGTTATCAACCCAGGTCTTGAGGACAGAGCTAAGAGCGACTTAGTCCTTACAGTTGCTTCAACAGCTGACCTCGTTGCTATGATCGAAGCTGGTGGTAACGAAATCGAAGACGATAAAATGTTTGAAGCTATTATGGCTGGTCACGAAGAGAACAAGAAGATTGTTAAGTTCATCCAAGGTATTGTTGATGAAATTGGCAAGCCTAAGTTCGCTTATGAGTCATCAGACCCAGACCCAGCAATTATGGCTGAAATCGAAGATTTCTGTATTGAAGATGTTAAGAAGGCTCTTGACACAGACGACAAACTCGTTCGTGACGAAGCTCTCCTTCCTATCTACGCTGCAGTTCACGAAAAGTTTGACGAAAGATTTGAAGGCAACGAAGGCAAACTTGATGAGATTATGTATCTTGTTCAAAAGCACGTTGTTAGATCTTGGCTCAAGGACGAGCATAAGCGTGTTGACGGCAGAGGCATTGATGAGATTAGACCACTCGGTTCAGAGGTTGGTGTTCTTACTCGTGCTCACGGTTCAGGCTTATTCACTCGTGGTCAAACACAAGTTCTTTCAGTTGCAACTCTCGGCCCTATGAGCGACGCTCAACAATTAGACGGTCTTGATGAACAAACTGAAAAGAGATATATCCACCACTACAACTTCCCTTCATACTCAGTTGGCGAAACAAAGCCATCTAGAGGTCCTGGTAGAAGAGAAATTGGTCACGGCGCTTTAGCTGAAAAAGCTCTCGTTCCAGTTCTTCCATCAGTTGATGAATTCCCTTATGCTATCCGTGTAGTATCAGAAGTTCTTTCTTCAAACGGTTCTACATCACAAGGTTCAATCTGTGGTTCAACACTTGCTCTTATGGACGCTGGTGTTCCTATTAAAGCTCCTGTTGCTGGTATTAGCTGTGGTCTTATCACAGGCGATAAAGGCGTTTATGGCGACTTTATGACTATGATTGATATTCAAGGTCTTGAAGACTTCTATGGCGATATGGACTTTAAGGTTGCTGGTACTAAGAAGGGTATCACAGCTATTCAAATGGACTTAAAGGTTCACGGTCTTACACCAGAAATCATTAAGGAAGCATTTGCTAAGACACACGAAGCTAGAATTCAAATTCTTGACGAAGTTATGCTCCCTGCTATTAGCGAACCAAGAAAAGAGCTTTCAAAGTACGCTCCAAAGATGTACACAATACAAATCAATCCTGATAAGATTGGCGACGTTATCGGTAAGGGTGGCAAGGTTATCCAAGAAATCCAAGCTGATTACGATGTTAAAATCAATATCGAAGAAGACGGTAGAGTATTCGTTTCTGGCGTTGATGCCGACAAGTGTCAAGGTGCAGTTGGCGTAATTAAACTTATCGCTACTGACCCAGAAGTTGGTGCTTTCTACAACGGCGTTGTTACAAGAATTATGAACTTCGGCGCATTCGTTGAAATCGCTCCTGGCAAAGAAGGTCTTGTTCATATCTCAAGACTTGATGTTAAGAGAACAGAAAATGTTGAAGATGTTGTTAATGTTGGCGATTCAATCATCGTTAAATGTATCGAAATCGACGACCAAGGCAGAATCAATCTTTCAAGAAGAGATGCACTCATCGAGCTTGAAGGTATGACTCCTGAAAATGACATCGACGAAACTCCTCGTAAGCCACGCAGAGACAATCGTCCTCGTCGCAACAGAGACTAATTAAAGCTTTTAATAGTTTATATAACAAAGAGCAGTCCACACGGACTGCTCTTTTAATTTTGTTATTTTGGTTGTTGAGTTATTATCTTAATATTCGTATTTTAAACATATCAAACGTGTATTAAACACATTAAAATAAATAATACATTATAACTATATTATAAAAACATTGTATATGATACTATCACGATATAGGCGATTTCTTATGAATTAAGTTCTTTTATTTCAAGCTCGTTTAATACGCATTGAAATAAAAACAGATACTACATTCAAAATCAAAGCTACTGCAAGTGCCAATAAAGGAACACTATTTATGAGGGTTGTAGATATTTCAGGAAAAATATTTTTTACAATTACTCCAACCGCAACTGATATACCTACGAATAAGATAAATATAAATCTTCCTTTTTGAGTACCATACTTAAATAAAACAGGAACATTGACTGCAATGAAGAAAAGTCCACTAAGTACTGCAATAAAAATCAAATACAAATTTTGGGTCAAATCTCCAGAAGTTATAAGCGTGCTAATACACTTTACAACTAAAAACAAAGCAGTAGTACCTGCCATACAAATATAGCCAAGCAAATATTTGCTAAGAACAATATTCATTTTAGAATATGGCATCATCATTGCTAACTCGTTCCACTTTGACTGTTCATCGTAAGCCATAGCAGTCATAGGTAGCATAGCTCCAAACAAAATTGCAATAGACGCCAATGAAGGATCTCCAATAATCGCCATAATTGGAATAACCACTAGACTAAATTTAAGTTGCTTACCAATCACAAAAAAGTCTTTAATTAGTAAACCTTTCATTCAATTCTCCTCCTTTGCAAGAAAAAGGATAATATCTTCGAGTGTAATTCTCTCCTGTGGGAAAGCGCTGTTAATAAGCTCTTTAGTCACCAACACGTCATAGCCGTAATTTGTTTTCTTTTTACGAACTACCGAATTTTCTGGTAACGCCTCAACGTCATTCTCCGAAAGTTTTACAATTGCGTATTTATCAAGTAATACGTCCTTTTCTTCACAGAGCACAAGTTTACCTTTATGTAGAAACGTAATATAATCACAAATTTTTTCTAAATCGCTAATAATATGAGATGATAACAAAATAGAGTGACTTTCATCACGAGTAAAATCATTAAACACGTCTAAGATTTCATCACGCACTATTGGGTCAAGTCCACTTGTCGCTTCGTCCAAAATTAGTAATTTAGGATTATGAGAAAGTGCAATTGCAATGGCAAGTTTCATCTTCATACCACGAGAATATTCTTTAACTGCCTTTTCCATAGGAATATTAAATCGTTTAATATAGCCTTCATAAACTGTTTTATCCCAATTAACGTAAGTCGCTTCCATTATTGAATTTAAATCTTTGGCATTTAAAATTTCTGGAAAATATGCTTCATCTAAAACGACACCAATATCTTGTTTCAGCTGTGTAAACTCCTGAATTTGATTTGATTTTCCAAACACTGATATAGAACCACTATCAGCCTTAATTACATCCATAATAAGCTTTAGAGTAGTGCTTTTGCCAGCACCATTTTCGCCTACAAGCCCCATAATAGTGCCTGCTGGCAAATTAAAGCTGATATTATCAAGAGTAAAATCAGAATAATTCTTCGTTACTCCATTCACTTCAATAGCATTCATTTTATTCCTCCTTCGAGATTACTTTTACAATCTCGATTACGTCATCAGTTTTTAGATTACACTGCGCTGCAAGCTGAAAAACGTTTCTAATATGCTCCTCGATTTCCTTTAAATTGGCTTCTCTTATAATCTCTGTATTTTTCTCAGCAACATAAGAACCTTTGCCAGCAACAGAGTATATATATCCGTCTTTTTCAAGTTCATCGTAAGCTCGTTTCGTAGTAATCACGCTGATACGCAAGTCTTTTGCAAGATTTCGAATAGAAGGAAGTAGCTCCCCTTCCTTTAACTTTCCAGAGATAATGAGCGTTTTAATTTGGATATAGATTTGCTCATAAATCGGCTGGTTATTTGCATTGCTTATAATAATATTCATAGCTTTTCCCCTAAGTATATACTGTATATGTGGAGTATATACAGTATATATCGCATATACACAGTTGTCAAGTAGCAACTTCTAAAATAAAACAAAATCTAAAAGTGCAAAACATATATACATAAAACAACGGAGTGTATCAACAAAATACACTCCGTTAATTTCGTTATATTTAATTATTTCAAGAAGCCTTCAACGATGACTTCTTCTGCTTGCTCCTCATTAAGACCAAAAGTCATAAGTTTAAGCAACTGGTCTGAGTTAATCTTACCGATTGCAGCCTCGTGGACTAATTGAGCGTCGCCGTCGTTAGCGTCAATTTCTGGAATTGATGTAATCTTAGCATCGCCCATAATGATTGAATCGCATTGAACGTGCGCTCTACAAGGAGCGTTGCCCTTAACGATTGGGTGGAAAATCTGCTTTGATTCGTCCTTACCAATACTACGGCTAATTACTCGACAACTTGAGTCCTTACCATTCATATCAATAATAACATTTGACTCTGCAAACTGTGTATTTTCAGTCAAAAGTCTTTCTGTAATAAGTAGCTTTGCGCCGTCATCGAGATAAGCCTCAGTATCTCTCTTAGTTGAATCAACGCCACCGATTTGCACCATTTCCATTTCGGCAGAAGAACCAGCGCCGATATGGACAACTGTTTGAGGGTTCAAAATTCTTTCGCCAGTACCCTCGCCCTCGCCATAGTGCTTTTCAACATATTTAACTTTACAATTTTTGCCGATATAAAATGTATGAATGCCGTCGTGCTGACTTTTTTCAGAGCCACAGTTATGAATACCACAACCAGCAACAATCTCAACTTCAGCATTATCGCCAATATAAAAATCGTTATAAACCACATCATCTAAGCCAGTTTCAGTAAGGATTACTGGGATATGCACCTTTTCGCCCTTAGTATTTGGCTTGATTTTAATATCAATACCAGGCTTGTCAGTTTTAGGAATAATGTCAACATTCTCACTGCTCTGTCTAGCCATAGCTTGACCATTTTTTCTAATGTTGTATGCGCCAACTGGAATATCGGCGATACCAGCAATAGTTTTAAGCAAATTAGATTCTAACTTTAGCATATTATTCGCCGTCCTTTCTAAAAGCACATCCACCGTCATTACCAAGGTTGCGAATAAGCTCTGGGAATATTTCTTCCTTAGGGCCTTGCTTTTGAATCTTGCCGTTTGCAAGAATAACGATTTCGTCAGCAAGCTGCATTATTCTCTCTTGGTGAGATATGATAAGAACGCTCTCGTGTCTACCCTTGGATATAGTTTTGAATGCCTCAACGAGCTTAGCAAATGACCAAAGGTCGATACCAGCTTCTGGCTCGTCATAGATAGCTAATTTTAACTTTCTAGCCATAAGTGAAGCAATTTCGATTCTTTTAAGCTCACCGCCAGATAAAGATGCGTCAACATCTCTATTAAGATAATCAGCTGAGCAAAGACCAACCTTAGTAAGATAAGTTGAACACTCATCATAAGGAAGCTCGCCACCACTAGCAAGTGACAATAGTTTGCGTACTGTCAAGCCCTTAAACCTTGGTGGAGTTTGGAAACCATAACCAATACCGAGCTTGGCTCTTTCGTAAATTGGCATATCTGTTATATCTTGTCCGTCAAATAGAATCTTGCCAGCAGTTGGCTTTTCGATGCCCATAATTAGCTTTGCAAGTGTTGATTTACCACCACCATTAGGGCCAGTAATAACAGTAAATTTGCCACGAGAAATAGTCAAATTAACATTATCAATGATTTCGAGTGTTCCGTTTTCTGTTGGAACTTTAAACTCTAAATTTTTTAACTCTAACATAATTCTCCCCTACTTTATATAATGGTATACTATTCGTTCACGGTCAAACAATATAAAGTAGTAATAAATTAACTACTTTTATACTCTGTTTAGGCTAGTATTATAAATCTAATTTATAGCAAATGTCAATAATAAAATGGAGTTATAGACTTTTTGGCACGCTAAATTCGATAATTTACATAGCTAGATACAATTTTTCTGTAAATTTTAAATGAGATATTGATATGAAAAATCAAGAAAAAACGAGAATACGAGAGTTTAGCAAGATTATTTTAATTTGGGTATTGACGAATTGGGTAATAAATGATATTATAATCCAGCAATTTATAAATAACTTATTTCGGAGGAAAAGATTATGTCAACATTTATGCCAAAAGCTGACGATATCGAACGCGCATGGTATGTTATTGATGCTGCTAACAAGCCACTTGGCCGTGTAGCTGCTCAAGCTGCTGCTCTTCTTAGAGGTAAGCACAAGACTATTTACACACCTAATGCAGACTGCGGTGATTTCGTTATCATTATCAACACAGATAAAGTTGTACTCACAGGTAACAAGTTAAACCAAAAGCTTTACCAACACCACACAGGTTACATTGGTAATCTTAAAGAAGTTAAGTACGGCACACTTATGGAAAACAAGAGTGATTTCGTTATGGAACTTGCTGTTAAAGGTATGATTCCTGACACAACACTCGGCAGAAAGCAACTCACAAGATGCAAAATCTATAAGAACGCTGACCACAAGCACGAGGCTCAAAAGCCACAAGCTTGGGAAATGTAAGGGAGGTTTAGCTAATGTATCAAACAAATCCTTATTTCTACGGTACTGGTAGAAGAAAAGAATCTGTAGCTCGTGTACGTGTATACGCTGGTACAGGTAAAATCATAATCAATGATAGAGATATTGATGATTACTTTGGTCTTGAAACACTCAAGCTCATCGTTCGTCAACCACTTGCTCTTACAGATACAGCTGACAAATTCGACATCATCTGCCGTGTAAACGGTGGTGGCGTTACAGGTCAAGCTGGTGCTATCCGTCACGGTCTTTCAAGAGCTCTCCTTCAATATGATGAGAACCTTCGTTCAACTCTCAAGAAGGCTGGCTTCCTTACTCGTGACCCAAGAATGAAAGAAAGAAAGAAATACGGTCTCAAGGGCGCTCGTCGTGCTCCTCAATTCTCAAAGAGATAATTTCTTATATCTTTTACAATTTACGCTCCTGTTTTTCAGGAGCGTTTTTTTGTACCCTTTTGTGCTCCTAAGTGTATTTGGATATTGATTTTGCGATTACATATAAATAAATATGTAGATTTCACTTGTTAAAAAATCCTTTAAGTAAAAAGAAAAAAGCGGTGAGAATTCTCACCGCTTTTATTTATTATGCGTTAACCTTTTGCTCGTTATTAGCAACTACTTTATTATACATTTCTTCGATTTCTCCGAGATGTGTATAATTTTCAGCTTGGTCAATCAACTTCTTGGCATTGTAGTAAGGATATGAAATTCGATTAAATACGGATACACCCTTTGTATACTTTTTAAGCTCTTTTTTGGCTTGTATATTCTCTTTAATAGTTTGTATATCACGATTTGCAATTTCATTTCTTACTTCGTCATTAGGTCTAACTAAATTATCCGTGCCGTACTTTTCAATAAGTTTAGCTGAAGCCTTTTTCTCTCTAGCTAACTTGATTGCATCCTCACGAATATCCTTTTCTTCCTGTGTTTTCTTAGGAAGTGCCTTAGCTCGTTTTAGCTCATCTTTCCAATCTTTATAATAGTAGATTTCGCCATTATTAAGGATTTCGTTAGCACTATTTAGTTTTTCTTTGTATCGTAAAGTATTAAATTTATCGAGTTCATCCACAACTATTGGTAAGCTCTCAACAATTTCATTATGCTTTTTAGCAGCATTGATTTCTTTTCTAGCTTCCTTGATAGCTTGTTTTCTTTTAGCTTTTTGCTCGTCGGTCTTTTTAGGCATTTTCCTAGCCAGCTTAAGTTTTGACTTATCAATTACTATCTTTTGCATAAACTCTGCTGACCTAGCGTGATCGATTATTGTCATAGCCTCAACGAGCTCTCCTTCGTCTAAAGCCTTGTTCTCATAATCCTCAAACATTGTGCGGACTTTTAAGACATTAACATATCCCCTGTGCTTTTGCTCAGTCAAATCATAGAACAAGTAAGGAATAAGGTTTAAGGTAGCACCAATTATTGAGCATATAATTAAAACTCTAAACAAATTGTTTCTAATAGTATCGTCATATAAAACATTATAGTCTTGCTTAATGCCCATATGCTCATAAATACTTGGAAGTACTAAACCAGTAAAGAAGCCAATAACTGTGCCAATTACACCCATTGCTCCAAACATACCGTCAACACGAACACCAGTTTTCCATTGATGATAGTCACGCATATCTGCCTGTATATTAGGGTTATAAATATTAGCAAAAGTATTTATAAATGCGTTCAAATAAAAAATTACGCACACCATAAATATGTTATTATAAACAAATAAAAGAATTACAAACAACACAATATTTAGGCTATTATGTAAAATCAATAAATTGCGCTTGCCTATTTTTTTAATCATAAATGGTGTTAGCAACATTGCCCACAATGCAGCATTGCCAATAATTGTATTCGCAACACCCATTAAGTGTTGATTAGCGCCACCGTTACCATAAACAAAAGACCATTGCAGAATAACCATACAAGAGCCCTCTAAGAATCCAATCCAAAGTGCGACATTGATTATCCAGAAATATTTATTCTTAGCAACCTCTCTAAGAGAATCAATAGTGCTAACATACTGAATAGTTTTCTTAGGAAGAATTATTCTTTCCTTTAACTTAGGCAAGAATATCATCAATAAAATAAGGCCAATAATTGTGAAGCCAGGATAAATAATACGATATGTCCAAATATTGTTCATACCAAAAGTCAAACCAGCAATAGTAGGAATAACTAAACTGGTAATTGTTGGAGCTAATGAGTAAATAATTTGATAAATACTCATAACTGTAACACGCTCTTGAGCGTTAGGGGTTACTACCTGTTGGAAATATGCCCAAGCTTCGTTATAAAACGATAGGAAAATCTGTAAAATAAAGTATATAATCCACACAACAACAGCTTTTGTTATATACGCCCATTTATCATACGGCAGCCAAACCATCAAAGTAGAAATTGCAACAATTGGTATTGGAGTACGCATCATTATTGGTAAAAACTTACCACCCTTAAAGTGGCAATTATCAAAGGCCCATCCTCTTAAAACGCCGATTGGAATACCAATCAAATTAGCAACAATCAGCATTATTTGCAAATGCAAAGGCTGCAACCCAATACAAGCGCCAACAATAAAGTTACCTGCATTAAGTGCGATTGTTGATGCTAAAACAGAAGTCCAATGCACACCAAAGCCAGCAACACCAATAGTTGCTACCTCTTTATAAGGCACATAGTTGCCCTCGTACGGACTATTCCAATATTTTTTGCCAACATCAATGGCATTTTTAATTGTGCTTTTCAAGTTTCCCGCCATAATATATGTATTTCTCCTTAACACATTTTATATAATAACTTCTCTTAGTATAATTCATATTCATCAAATTAGCAATATAAACAAATAATTTACTGAATATAATTTATTTTTGTGTAATAATTGCAACGAAAGGCAATAAAAAAGGCTTCCATACGGAAGCCTTAAAGTTTTCATCTTACAACTAATATTACGCTGCTCTTTTAATTGTTGACACGAGAATCTTTTTCATTTCTTCTCTATTATACTGAGGTAGTGGCTCGATAAATGCGTCAATGCAACCGCCAACAATAAATGTAATTTTAACTACTTGATGATAATTGTCATTAACATTGAAGTTATTAGTTTCGCAAATAGTCTTAACTATTCTTTCCTTAAATGACTTTATTGACTGACCAGCCATATCGCTTTCCTTAATCTTTTTGAGATAATTAAGGCAACCCTCAATCTCATCAAGCAACAAATCGACTGTATGTGTTGGGTCGTTAGCCATATCCTCGTATCTAAAGTTCTTGCTAAACTCAATAACACCGTTCATAAGTGAATTAAAGCTCTTTTGGATGCAGTCCTCAATACCAGTATAATGTAGATAGAATGTGCTTTTATTTATTCCCGCTCTTTTGCAAAGCTCCAATACTGTTATCTTTTTAGGGTCTTTTTCAACTACCAAGTCCATAACTGCGTTAAACACAGCAGTACGGGTCTTAACTACTCTTTTATCCAAGCAAAAAATCTCCTTTTTTCACATCTTTTAACATTTTTAACTCGATTATAATAGCACAAAAAAATCGCTTTATCAATTTAATTACACATATTTAGTTATTATGCACAAAGGGGCAAATTTTCTTTGTATATTTACCACAAACTATTCAACCATTTTTACCTCAATCCGCAAATCTCTGCATAAATAAGCCATATTTTAATAGACAGAATTATCTATTCGGCATATTTAATTCTTAATGATATTTTATATTTTGATATTGTAATACAGTGTCAAATATAGTATAATTGGTAGGAAATAATATATATTTGCGGAGGCTTTTATTATGAGCGAATGTTGGCTTAATGGTAAAACTGTTGTAGTTACAGGTGCTTCAGGCGGTATGGGCGCTGGCATTGCTGCAACACTCATCAAAAAACATAATTGTACAGTAATCGGTATCGCTAGAAGCGAACCAAAAATGCTTAAATTCGTTGAGGAACTTGGTCCAACTTATAAAGACCAATTCTCATATAAGCTATTCGATGTATCTGTTAAAGAGAACTGGGATAATTTTGCTGAAGAATTAAAGGAAAACAATACTAAGATTGATATTTTAATCAACAACGCTGGTATTCTTCCTAAGTTCAAGAGATTTGACAGATATTCTGACGAAGAAATCGATAGAGCAATGAATATCAACTTCTATTCATGCGTATATTCAATCAGAGCACTCTTACCAATGATTCTTGAATCACCAAACGCTGGTATCATCAATATCGACTCATCAGCTGCTCTTATGACTTTAGCTGGTACATCAATGTATTCAGCATCTAAGGCTGCTTTAAGAAGTCTTACTGAAGCATTGAGAACTGAATTTGCTGGTAAGATGTATGTTGGTCTTGTATGCCCTGGTTTCACTAAGACAGACATCTTCCGTGGTCAAAGCGGTGAAGCTGATAGCGGTGCTAAGGCTATGGATATGATTTCAACTGACTGTGATGTTATGGTTAAGAGAATTATGCGTGGTATTGAATACAAGTACCCAATGCAAGTTCGTGGCTTTGACGCTCACGCAATGTCAATATTTAACAGAGTAATGCCTGTTTATGGCTCAAAGCTCTTCTCATCAATTATGAGAGCTGCTAACTTCTCACTTTTCGACGAAGTTTTCAAATAAGCCGTATAATTAAATAACAAAAAGCCGAGCTTAATGCTCGGCTTTTATTTTTGCTAATTTTTTATAAATGTGTTCGCTTTACTTTTTCTTTAATTTATCTTAATGAATGTAGTTACTATTAAATTTTACCGCTATATGTATTTCAGTTTATTCTTACTCTGCGTTACACAAAAACGAACTGCACAAGCACCATATAAAGCACCGTGCCACCAATTACACTAAGCAGAGTATTATTTTTCCACCAATGCAAAACGCCGACAACCGCAATAGCAATAAGCTCAGGTATTCCGTGCGTACCACCAACGAATGACACATCCTTTAAGCAGTAAATCACGAGCATACCAATAATTGCATAAGGCAAGTATTTGCCGAGAAATACAATAAATTTAGGTGTTTCCTTGTTGCCACTAAATACAATAAATGGGATAAACCTTAATAAAAATGTCACACCAGCCATTATACAAATGGCAGCAATGCTATATTTTGTATCAATCATTATTGCCACCTGCTTTCTCGTCTGTAATCTTACTCTTGAGTGCAAATAGCAATACTGTAATTATTATCATTGCTGGTATCAAAAAGCTCTGATTACCGAATATGACAAGGCAAATTGCAGTTGAAATCAAACCGATGAGTGAAGAAATATGATTTTTGCTATTCTTCCATTGTTCAACAAAAACGGACACAAAAATTGCTGTCATTGAAAACTCGATACCCTTTGCGTTAAACTCGAACAACGAGCCGACCAACGCACCGAGGAATCCGCCAATTATCCAATAAATATAATCAAATAGTGAAACGAAAAAGTAATACCAATGTGGGTCAGCGCCCTCTGGATACTTTGACGCACTAACCAAGGCATAAGTTTCATCTGTGATTTGAAAAATCATAAAGAACTTTTTGAAGCCAGCGCCCTTGTATTTATCAATAAGAGAAATGCCATAGAACAAGTGTCTAGCTTGAACCATTAGCGTTGTCATAGCGACTGATAATAACGAAGCGTGTGACACCAACAAATCAGTGCCGACATATTGCATAGCTCCTGCATACATTGTGACGCTCATACCTAACGCCCAAATCGGAGAGTAACCACCCTTGGCAAGTAAAACGCCAAATCCAAATCCTAAAACTAAATAGCCAGCCAAAATAGGCAAAGAACTTTTGAAAGCACCTTTTAAGGCGCGCTTGTCCATTGTATTTCCCCCTAACATCAAAAATATATAGCTTCCCCATAGCTAATTCACTAATAATAACATATAATTATAAAAAAGCGCAATACTTTAAACAATTAAAAATAATAAATATGCAAAAATGTATTATATAAACGCATAAAAAAACGGCAAGCGAATACTTGCCGTTTTTATTACTTATACCTTTTTAATTTGGTTTAAGCCCTCATTCATCTTCAAAAGTTCTTCTTTATCGAGCTTAACACCGGACACACACATCATATTTATGAGCCTTAAAACTGTGAAACCGCCGAGCATTTTAGCTAACTTCTCATCGAAAGTAAAACCACTATTTTCCTTTGCATTAGCGGAATATACCTTTAATAACTTATCAAAAAATACTTTGCCGTCTGGCGACTTCATAATTTCACTTAGCTTGTCATTAAGCGAATAATAGCCATCTTTTTCAGTAATATCGAACCAATTAAGCACCGCACCATTCTCTTTCAAGCGATATTTCTCATTAAACTTATCGACCTTACAAATTACACTTTCGTCGATATAATCGCCAGCGACAGCTTTGAGCTTAGTTATACCCTTATTCTCAACATCAAAATAGAAGAAATGAACATCACTCTGCTTGACACCTAAGCTCTTGCCGTTAGCGAACAATTCAACACTATCTTGATTTGAATAAACAGTCACTCTCGTCACATCTTCAACTCGCTCAACATAGCGTTTACCACAGATGTGAACAAATGGCTCATCGCTAAGCCATGCCTTATAAGCATAGAAAGCGTCCTTTTTATATTTTCTATCAAATGTTACTAAGCCTTTATGGTTTTGACCGTTTTCGCCACCCTCGCTACGAGCGTCAGCACCGAAATCAAACATATTCCAAACATGAGTTGCCCACAAATATTTACGAGTAAACAACTGCTTAATTAACTCCTCGTGATAGTACGCTTGGTACTCCTCGGTATAGTCGCCTTGAGTTGGATTAGAGCTATGCCAGTCCAAACCCTCACAGCCATACTCGCTAAGACCGATTGGCGTATCTGGAAATTCTTTGTGGAAATTATCGAGCCAAGGGCCATTCATATCAGGCTCGCCACCGTACCAACCGAAATAATGATTGTAAGACACAACATCTGGAATTTTAATATAATCATCGTGGATGTCGCACATTGAAACAACTGCCATAACAGTTTTTCTAGTTTTATCCATTTCGTGACACAAATCATTTAGTATTTTATGATTTTCGACCAAGTCATCATCTTTATTGCCGATTGTAATTTCGTTAGAAAGTCCCCACACAACGATTGACGGATGATTATAATTTTGAACGATAAGCTCTTTCATTTGGCTAATCGTGTTTTCTCTACCCTTTGGCAAATGCGTTGAAATATATGGAATCTCCGCCCAAACTACCATACCATACTCGTCGCACAAATCGTAAAAATACTGGTCGTGCTGATAGTGAGCAAGTCGAATAGTATTAGCGCCCAGCTCATCAATAAGGCGCATATCCTCTCTGTGCATTTCCTTAGTGATAGCATTGCCGTAGCCCCACCTATCTTGGTGGCGTGACACACCACGAAGTGGATATTCCTTGCCATTTAGGATAAAACCTCTTTGGCTATCAATTTCAAACGTTCTACAACCAAAGCGGGTATATACATTATCAATTACTTCGCCATTTTTAACAATTTGAGCTTCGGCAGTATAAAGATAAGGGTCAATTTTGCCGTTCCACAACACAAATGCACATTTTGAATATTAAAGCTAACGCTCTTTTCATCACAATCAGTGTCTTTTGTAGCAACAACATTGCCGTTTTGGTCTTTGATGATATATTTTAGCTTTTCGTCAGTTACGCTATTTTGATTAGCAATATACACATCAACTTTAATATCAGCATTTTTGCCGTTAATGACAGGTGTTACAGTAATACCCTTACTACCAAAATATTCAAGCTCAAAATGAATATCGCTAACGCAAATAATATTTACATCACGATAAATACCGCCATAAAATGTAAAGTCTGCCATTTGAGGATAGACGAAATCGTTAGGGCTATTATCGACTTTTACTACAACTAAGTTTTCATCTTCTAAATAGTCGGTAATTTCATATCGCCAAATGGAATAACCACCATTATGTGACC
>RCNI01000674.1_pt1 | contig 20392 bp, 23 predicted proteins | sample 2041151 | NCBI WGS metagenome assembly RCNI01 (sample SAMN09708214, study PRJNA481090) | feces metagenome | isolation source: feces | place: Antarctica: Albino Rookery | reverse complement strand
TTTATTAATTTTTAAAATATTAGTTGTTTAGATTTAAGATACATATTTTAAAATTAGGTTATCAATTCATACAATAGACAGGAAGGAAAATAATTTATGGGGTTTTTAGAGAACTTTGTTAGCTTTATAGTTTATTTAGCTAGCACTTGTGGGTATATAGGAATATTTATATTAAATATGTTTGAATATGCTTGTTTACCATTTCCAAGTGAAATTGTATTACCTGCAATTGGAGCTAGTGTAGCAAGTGGTAAATATAGCATGATATATGTTTTTCCAATATCTTTAATAGGAGGGGTGGTTGGTACCCTAATAAGCTATTCAGTAGGGATGTATGCAGGCCAAAAAGTAATTTCATTTGCTGAGAGAAAGCATAAAAAAAGTAGATTCATATTTGAAAAAATAGATAGATTATTTTCTAAATATGGTAGAATAACGATTTTCCTAGCTAGACTACTACCTTTTACAAGAACATATATATCACTTTTTGCTGGAGCTGAGAAGGTTAATAAAATTATGTTTGTGATATTTTCAGCTTTAGGCATAACAATAATGGATAGTTTTTATCTTTTATTAGGATATTTTGCATATGATAATAAATCATTTATAGAAAAAGCTTTAAGACATTATTCAATAGCATTAATAATTATAATAGTAATAACTATTTTTTTATATTATATTTGTAAAAATCTAAAATTAAAGAAACTTAAAAAAGAGAATTAAGTTTTATTGACAAGTTTTTTTAAAAAGAGTATATTAAAAATAACACGATGTGGTGTTTAGAGAGCAAAGAAGCTCCATAGGAAATCCCTATGGAGCTTCTTATTTTTTTTATAAGTATATTTTGGGAAATAGCCAATTTTTATTTATAATTAAAAATTCACCTTAATTATATTAAAACAAGAAAGATCAACAAAAAAACTACCTGCAAACTAAAAATATACTTATAAATAGCTCTCACCCATAATTAATAAGAAGAGGGGAGCTAAAAATGAAAAGGTTTAAGATTAAGACAGAAATACTTTTTGGAGAAGGAGCCTTAGATTACCTAAAGGAACTTAAGAATAAAAAAGTTTTTATAGTAACAGATCCTTTTATGGTTAAATCAGGGACCATAGAAAAATTAACTAATAACCTTACATCATCTGAAGTTTTTGTATTTAGTGAGATAGTTCCAGATCCACCAATTGAGTTAGTTGTAAGTGGAATAGAAATGCTTAAAGATTTTAATCCTGATGTTGTTATTGCTTTAGGGGGAGGGTCTGCTATAGATGCAACCAAGGCAATAATAGATTTTTCAAAAAAGTTAGTTAAATTAAATGATATTAAGTTTATAGCTATACCAACAACAAGTGGTACAGGCTCAGAGGTAACTTCATTTTCCGTAATAACAGATAAGCAAAAAGGAGTTAAATATCCTTTAGTATCAGATGAATTATTACCAGACATAGCAATTTTAGATCCAGAACTTGTTAAAACAGTTCCAAATTTTATAACTGCTGATACAGGAATGGATGTACTTACTCATGCATTAGAAGCATATGTTTCTAAAAATGCAACAGACTTTTCAGATGCTTTAGCTGAAAAAGCAGCTACTTTAGTTTTTAAATATTTATTAAAAGCTTATGAAAATGGAAATGATATAGAAGCTAGAGAAAAAATGCATAATGCTTCATGTTTAGCTGGTTTAGCCTTTAATGAGGCTTCTTTAGGAGTAAACCATGGTATTGCACATGTTTTAGGAGGAAAATTCCATGTTCCTCATGGAAGAACTAACTCAATATTATTACCACATGTAATAGAATATAATGCAAACATAACAAGCTATAATTCTAAGGAATTTAGTGAAGCTGCGGAAAAATATGCTAAAATAGCTAAAATGGTTGGATTGCAGGGATCAAATACTAGAGGATTAGTAAAAAATCTTATAAATGAAATTAAAAAGATGCAAAAGGCAATGAATATGCCTACAACTTTAAGAGAGTGTAAAGTTAATTGTGATGAACTAAAGAGTTTAGAAAATGAAATAGCTCAATTAGCATTAAATGATGCATGTACAGAAAGTAATCCAAGAGTGCCCGATGAAAATGATATAATATCTATTTTAAACAAAATTAAATAGTTTTTTTATAAGCTTCAAAATAGGATTGATATGCTTAGAAATTATCCTTTTTTGGAGCTTATTTTAGATAGGCATAGATATATACTTAATAAAGAATCAGGTAAAAGACAATAAATTTATTAATATGACAAAATAATATGAAAAATATGTGAATATATTGACAAAGGGCCTATTAAAATTTATAATAAAGATATCACAAAGGTGTGATTAAGTTTTCGAGCAATGTAGCTTCTTAAAGGTATTTCATTTACTTAAAGATAGGAATGAAACTTTAAGGAGCTTTTTTATTAAATAGTTATGAAAAGGATTTAACTAGTCAATAATTTAACGTGGGAAAGTAAGGTGAGAAGCATATGGGAGAAGAGTCAAAACAGAGAATTATACAAGAATATGTACCAGGGAAACAAGTTACACTTGCTCATATAATAGCAAATCCTAATGAGGACATATATAAAAAATTAGGTCTTATAGTGGACAAGAAGGATGCCATAGGAATATTAACTATAACACCAAGTGAAGCCTCTATTATTGCGGCAGATGTTGCTACAAAGGCTTCAGGAGTTTCATTAGGTTTTATAGATAGATTTAGTGGATCTTTAGTAGTAACTGGTGATATAAGTTCTGTTGAGTCAGCCTTAAATGAAGTTTTAGATGTTTTAGGTAACATTTTAAATTTCTCATCAACTAAGATCACGAGGACTTAAGATATGGGAAGAGTAATATTTATGGGTAAGACAGGATGTGGGAAAACAACCTTGTGTCAAGCCTTAAACAATCTAGAAATAAAATATAAGAAAACTCAAGCCATAGAACTTTATGATAATGCCATAGATACTCCAGGAGAATATATGGAAAACAGGGGATACTATACTGCTTTAATAGTTACAGCAGCAGATGCTGATATTATAGCTTTAGTTTATGACTGTACCTCAGAGGAAAATTATATTGCTCCAGGGTTTGCAAGTATGTTTTGTAAAGAAGTTATAGGTATTATTACAAAGATAAATCTAGCTAAGGATAAGTCAGAAATAGAAGTAGCAGAAGAAAGATTAAATTTAGCTGGAGTAAGTAAAATATTTAAAGTTGATACAGTAGATGATGTAGGAATTAAAGAGTTATTTAATTATCTAAACAAATTTTAATTTGAGGTGAACTGTTAATGAAAAGAACTATAGTAATAGTCGATGATGAGCCTATTACAAGAATGGATACAAGAGAAATTTTAGAGGCTAATGGATACGATGTTGTAGGAGAGGCTTCTGATGGTTTTGAAGCAATTGAAGTTTGTAAGAAATATAATCCTAGCTTAGTTTTAATGGATATAGATATGCCTTTATTAGATGGAATAAAAGCTAGTAAGGTATTAACTAAGGAAAAATTAGTTGGGGGCGTAATATTATTAACAGCATTTGAAGACAAAAAGTATATTGAAATGGCTAAAGAAGTAGGAGCCTTTGGATATATGATTAAGCCTGTAAATGAGAAGGTATTTATTCCTACTGTAGAAATGTGCTTATCAAAGGCAGAAGAATTTGATGAACTAAAAAAAGATTATGATAAAATAAACAATAAATTAAATGATAGAAAGTTAATAGAGAAGGCAAAAGGAATACTTGTTAAGCAATTAAACTCAAATGAGAATGATGCTTATAACAGAATAAGAAAATTAAGTATGGATAGAAGAACTACCATGGCTGAAATAGCAAAAATAATAATTGTTGGTTATGAGGGATAATTAATGATTGGAACACTATGTAAAGAATACACTCTTTTAAGTGAAGAGGAGATAAATAAAATAAGAGAAGTTTCGAAATCTCTACAGATTATGGCTGACTTTTATGAAAGTGATGCATTTATAGATGTTTTAGATAAAGAGGGAAACTTTGCTATTGTAGTAGATCATGCTATTCCAAAAGATAAGCCTTCATTATATAAAGAAAAAGTAGTTGGAAAAAAAGCTTTAAAGGAAAATGAGCCAGGTGTTATAGAAACATTAAAAAATGGAACAGTTAATAAGGATATAAAAGCACTGACTCAAGAAAATAAGTTTGTGAAACAAAGAATACATCCAATTCTTAATGAAGAAAAGGTTGTAGGAGTTGTTATAGTAGAAAAAGATATTAGTAATGAGCTTGAAAGTGATTTCAAAATTGATATAAGTTCTGCAAATGAAAGTTCAGAATCAAAGGGTTTTTTAAATCTTTTAAGAGAAGGTACTTTAATAACAAACAATCTTCATGATGGAATACTTGTTTTTGATAAAAGAGGAAAACTTGTTATAAAAAATACTAAAGCAGATAATATATATAGTAGTTTAGGATATAAAAGTATAGACTATGGAGATGATTTTAATAAATTGTCTTTAGATAATTCCAAGTTTGAAGATCTTTCAAATGTTATTGGAGAAAAGAGTGACTTAAAACAAATAATAGAAGTTCAAGTGAAAAATTCTTATTTTGAATTAAGTAGAACCTTTATAGATAAAGAAAATTTAAGAATAATTGAGATAATAAAGGATATAAGTGATGTTAAAAATAAAGAGGCTGAGTTAGTTTTAAAATCAGTGGCACTAAGAGAAGCTCATCATAGGGTTAAAAATAGCTTACAAACAGCAGCGGCATTACTTAGAAGTCAAAGTAGAAGATGCAAAAGTGAAGAGGCTAAGGAGTATTTACAAGAGAGTGTAAACAGAATACTTGCTATTGCTACTACTCATGATTTATTATCTAAATCTCAAGGAAACAATATTAAGGTTAGAGATGCTCTTGAGGTACTAACAGAAAACATAAAGAAAAGTTGGTATGGATCTAACATAAACATATATATAACAGGAAACAATTTTTATATAGATGGAGAAAAGTTAACTGGATTACTCTTAATAATGAATGAACTTATACAAAACTGTTTTGATCATGCATTTATTAATAAAGATGAAGGTACAATACAGATTCTTATACAAAGTGATGGAGAGGATAAAGCCATAGCTGTTGTGGATGATGGATGTGGATTTGACTTAGGTTTGATTAACAATAATAATTTAGGATTATTCATAGTTAATAGTTACATAAAGGATCAACTAAAAGGGAGTATGAATATAACTTCTAATAAAGAAGGAACCAAGGTATTATTAAATTTTAAAATTGAAGAAAATGAAGAATTTAAATAACTATGAACTGCGAAGTAGTAGTTTGAATTGAGCAATGAGGCTTAAGGTTATAGAAAATAAAACTTAGATTTTTAAATCAGGTTTATTTCTGTAGCTTTAAGCCTTTTTAGTTCTTTAAAATAATTATTTAAGTTAAGAAATTTAATTAGAGTATTATAAGTTGATATGAAAAATAACAGCTTATGAATTTTTAAAAATATTAAGGAGGTGAAAGGATGAGAGAAGAACTTTTAAGTGTTGGAATAGATATAGGCACAAGTACAACTCAGCTTATATTTTCTAAGTTAATAGTTGAAAATGAAGCATCAGCTTTTACCGTTCCAAGAATAAGCATTGTAGATAAGGAAATTATCTATAGAAGTGAAGTTTATTTTACACCACTTATTTCAAATACTGAAATAGATGGAAGAAAAATAAAAGAAATTATTGAAGAAGAATATAAAAATGCTGGAATAAATAAGGATGATATTCAAACTGGTGCAGTAATAATAACAGGAGAAACTGCTAGAAAAGAAAATGCAAACGATGTATTGCATACATTAAGTGGATTTGCTGGAGACTTTGTTGTGGCAACAGCTGGACCAGATTTAGAAAGTATCATAGCTGGAAAGGGTGCTGGAGCACATATTTATTCTAAGGAACATTCAACCAGTGTTGTAAATATGGACATTGGAGGAGGGACAAGTAACCTTGCACTTTTTTTAAGAGGTGAAGTTAAAGAGACTGGCTGTCTAGATGTAGGTGGAAGACTTATAAAGATTAATCCAAATACAAGAGAGATAATGTATATTTCACCTAAAATAGAAAGAATAATAAAAGAAAAGAATTTAGGTCTACAAATAGGAACTAAGGCAACAGTAGAAAACATTAAACCAGTGGTCAATATGATGGTTGCTTGGTTAGAGGAAAGTGTTGGTTTAAGACCTAAGGATGAATACTTTGATTACATAGTAACTAATAAAAGTATAGCTTTAGAAAATGAGATAAAATGCATATCCTTCTCAGGAGGAGTTGCAGATTATATATATTATGAGGGAGAAATCCAAGACTATTTTAAATATGGAGATATAGGAATAATACTAGGACAAGCTATTAAAAATTCAGATTTATGCAAGAAGCTTAAAGTAGTAAGATCTATTGAAACCATAAGAGCAACTGTTGTAGGAGCTGGCTCTCATACAACAGAAATAAGTGGAAGTACAATTACTTACACAAAGGATAGTTTCCCAATAAAAAATTTACCAATATTAAAGCTTAGTTTAGAAGATGAAAGTCAAGGTGCTTATGAATTAGAAACAGCTCTTAAGAAAAAAATAGAGTGGTTTAGGCTAGAAAATGATTTTCAAAAGATAGCAATAGCTATTAATGGTAAAAAGAACCCATCCTTTAAAGAAATACAGGAATATGCAAAAGGTCTTGTAAACGGAATGAAGGATTTGATTGAGAAAGAGGGACAACTAATAGTAGTTGTTGAAAATGATATGGCTAAGGTTTTAGGACAAGCAATATATTCCTTACTTAATTTCCAAAAAGAAATTATATGTATTGATGGTATTAAGGTTGAAAATGGAGATTACATAGACCTTGGAACACCAATTGCAGATGGGAAAGTATTACCTGTTGTTATAAAAACATTAGTTTTCAACTAGTTGGAAGGAGGATAAGAAATGATTTTAAAAACAAAATTATTTGGAAAAGTCTATGCTTTCAAATCTTTAAATGAGGTTATGGCTAAGGCAAACGAAGAGAAATCAGGAGATAGATTAGCTGGATTAGCAGCAGAGTCTTCAGAAGAAAGAGTAGCAGCAAAGGTTGTATTATCAAATATAACTTTAGAGGATTTAAGAAATAACCCAGCAGTTCCTTATGAAATAGATGAGGTAACTAGAATAATTCAAGATGATGTAAATGAAAAAATATACAATGAAATAAAACACTGGACAGTATCTGAATTTAGAGAGTGGATATTAGATGAAAATACAACAGGTGCTGATATTAGAAGGATTTCAAGAGGTTTAACTTCTGAAATGGTAGCAGCTGTAGCAAAATTAATGTCTAATATGGACTTAATATATGGAGCAAGAAAGATAAAGGTAACAGCTCACTGTAATACAACAATAGGTGAAAAAGGAACTTTATCAGCAAGACTTCAACCAAACCATCCAACAGATGATCCAGATGGAATAATGGCTTCATTATTAGAAGGATTAACTTTTGGAGTTGGAGATGCAGTTTTAGGACTAAACCCAGTTGATGACTCTGTTGAGAGTGTTACTAAAGTATTAAAGAGGTTTGATGAAATAAAAAGAAAATTTAAAATACCAACTCAAACTTGTGTACTAGCTCACGTAACAACTCAAATGGAAGCTATAAGACAAGGGGCACCTACAGACCTAATATTCCAATCAATAGCAGGTTCTGAAAAGGGAAATGAAGCTTTTGGATTTAATGCAGCAACTATAGAAGAAGCTAGACAATTAGCTTTAAAACAAGGAACAGCTACAGGTCCAAATGTAATGTACTTTGAAACTGGACAAGGTTCAGAGCTTTCATCAGATGCTCACCATGGAGTTGACCAAGTAACTATGGAAGCTAGATGTTATGGATTCGCTAAAAGATTCCAACCATTCTTAGTTAACACCGTTGTTGGATTCATAGGACCAGAGTATTTATATGATTCAAAACAAGTTATAAGAGCAGGTCTTGAAGACCACTTCATGGGTAAATTAACAGGAATACCAATGGGATGTGATGCATGTTATACAAATCACATGAAAGCAGACCAAAATGATATAGAAAACTTAGCTGTATTATTAACAACAGCAGGATGTACTTATTTCATGGGAATTCCACATGGAGATGACGTAATGCTTAACTATCAAACTACAGGATACCATGAAACAGCTGCTTTAAGAGAAATGTTTGGATTAACAGCTATTAAAGAGTTCCAAGATTGGTTAGTTGAAATGGGATTCGTAGACGAAAATGGAAAGCTTACTAAAAAAGCAGGAGATGCATCTGTACTTTTAGGATAGGAGGGAGAAGAGAGTTATGAACGAAAAAGATTTAAAACTAATGGTTGAACAATTAGTTAGCCAAATGGTTGGACAAGTTGATATGCAATCAGTAGAAAAAGTGGTTAAGGAAGTTGCTCAAAATCAATCTCAAGTGGAAAGTGATGAATTTATACCAGATATTACAGAGATAGATATAAAGAAACAACTTTTAGTTGATAATCCAGCTGATAGAGAGGCTTACTTAGAAATGAAAGCTAAAACACCAGCTAGATTAGGGTCAGGAAGAGCAGGAGCTAGATATAAAACTATAACAGCTTTAAGAATGAGAGCTGACCATGCTGCTGCACAAGACTCAGTATTCTCAGATGTTTCAGAGGAATTCATAAAGAAAAATAACTTTATACCTGTGAAAACTATGTGTACTGATAAGGATGAATATGTAACTCGTCCAGACCTTGGAAGAAGATTTTCACCAGAAACAACAGAGATCATAAAAGAAAAATGTGATAAAAATCCTAAGGTTCAAATAATGGTTGGAGATGGTTTAAGTTCAGCTGCAATAGAAGCTAACGTAGAAGATATTCTTCCTTCAATAGAGCAAGGATTAAAAATGTATGGTTTAAATGTTGGACCTATATTATTTGTTAAATATTGTAGAGTTCCAGCTATGGATGCTGTAGGAGAAGCAACTGGAGCAGATGTTGTTTGCTTACTAGTTGGAGAAAGACCAGGTCTTGTAACTGCTGAATCAATGTCAGCATATATAGCATATAAACCAAAGGTTGGAATGCCAGAAGCTAAGAGAACTGTTATATCAAACATTCATAAAGGTGGAACAACTGCCGTTGAAGCAGGTGCTCACATTGCAGAATTAATAAAAACAATGTTAGATAAAAAAGCTTCAGGAATAGATCTTAAATAATAAGTTTGGAGGGAATTAAGCATGAAAAATGATTTAATACGTCCTAATGTTTTAAGCGTTAAGATAATATCAAATGTTAGTCCAGAAATGGCTAAAAAATTAGAATTAGAACCACATCACAAGAGTTTAGGTTTAATCACAGCAGATTGTGATGATGTAACTTATACAGCTTTAGATGAGGCTACAAAAGCAGCAGAGGTAGATGTAGTTTACGCTAGATCAATGTATGCAGGAGCTGGAAATGCCTCAACAAAATTAGCTGGAGAAGTAATTGGTATCTTAGCTGGACCAAGTCCTGCTGAAGTTAGAAGTGGATTAAATGCTACTTTAGATTTCATTGATAGTGGAGTTGGGTTTATAAGTGCAAATGAAGATGATTCAATTTGTTACTATGCTCAATGTGTATCAAGAACAGGATCATATCTTTCAAAAACAGCAGGAATAAGAGAAGGTGAAGCTTTAGCTTACTTAGTAGCTCCTCCATTAGAAGCAATGTATGCTTTAGATGCAGCATTAAAGGCTGCAGATGTTGAAATGTGTGAGTTCTTTGCACCTCCAACAGAAACAAACTTTGCAGGAGCCTTACTTACAGGATCACAATCAGCATGCAAAGCAGCATGTGATGCATTTGCAGAGGCAGTACAATCAGTAGCTAGTAATCCATTAGGATTTTAATAGGCTAAAGATATGAGAAAAGCTTTAGGATTAATAGAATTTATAGGATATGTATCAGCCATATGTGCTGCAGATACAGCCTTAAAAGCTGCAAGTGTTGATTTGATTGGAATAGAAAAGGTTACTGGAGGAATTGTAACTGTAAAAATTACAGGAGATGTAGATGCTGTACAAGCTGCAGTGGAATCTGCTGAAAATTATGCAAGTAGAATTGGAAGTTTAAGAAGTGCTCATGTAATTCCAAGACTTGATGATGAGGTAGAGAATCTTTTAATGAATAGTAAAAGTTCAGAAGAAGAGATACAAGAAGAAATTCAAGAGTTGGAAGAAGATATTAAAGAGGTTTGTGAAGAGATAAGAGAGGAAATTACAGAAACTATTATAGAGGAAACAGAATATAAAGAAGAAAGCCTACAAGAAGATGTTGTTGAATATGTTAAAAATGTTAATGATGAAGTAGAAGGAATTTCTGGAAAAATAGAAGGTGAATCTCACTTAGATGAAATAGAAGTTTTTGAAATCTCTCAAAATAAAGAAAGCTCAAAAGAATCTTTAGAAGCAGTTATTATAAAACCTGAACTGATAGAAGATAAGGAAGAATATTCAGAGGATAAGATTACAGAGAATAAAGAAGCTGATTCTATAGATATAAAAGAAATATCTAAAATGAGTGTTAAGGAATTAAGAAAGAAAATAAAATCCTTAAATATTAACATAACTTCTAATAAGCTTAAGTCTCTAAAGAAGAAAGATTTAGTGGATATATTACTAAAATATAATGAAGAAGGTGAAAGTTAATGGAGTTTTTAGATAAAGACTTAGTTTCCATACAGGAAACTAGGGGGCTTATAAGAAAGGCTAAAGAAGCTCAAAGCAAGTTAGCCCTTATGAGTCAACAAGACATAGACAGAATCGTTAAAGCTATATCTGATGCTGCTTATGAAAATTCTGAAAAACTTGCTAAGATGGCAAATGAAGAAACAGGATTTGGTAAATGGGAAGATAAAGTATTAAAAAATGTTTTTGCTGCAAGAACAGTTTACGAATCAATAAAGGATACAAAAACTGTTGGGATAGTAGAGGAAAATGTTGAGAAAAGAGCATTTAAAATTATGGTGCCAGTAGGAGTAGTTGCAGGGCTTATACCATCAACAAATCCAACTTCAACAGCAATCTACAAAGCTATGATTTCAATAAAAGCTAGAAATGCAATTGTTTTATCACCACATCCAAGTGCAAAAAAATGTATTATTGAAACAGCTAAGATAATAGCTAAGGCTGCTGAGAGAGCAGGTTGTCCAGAAGGAGCTATAGGATGCATTACAGTACCTTCAATAGAAGGAACTAATGAACTTATGAAGAATAAAGATACTTCATTAATCCTAGCAACAGGTGGAGAAGCCATGGTTAGAGCTGCTTATTCCTCAGGAACACCAGCTATAGGTGTTGGACCAGGAAATGGACCAGCTTTCATAGATAAGAGTGCAGATGTTAAGTTAGCAGTTAAGAGAATATTAGATTCTAAAACTTTTGATAATGGAACAATATGTGCTTCAGAACAATCAATAGTAGTTGAAAAAGCTATGGAAGATGAAGTTGTTAGAGAATTAAAAGAACAAGGAGCTTACTTTTTAACTGAAGAACAAGCAAATCAACTATCTAAATTTGTAATGAGAGCAAATGGAACTATGAACCCACAAATAGTTGGAAAAACTCCACAAGACATAGCTAAGTTAGCTGGTTTAGAAGGAATTCCATCTTGGGCAAGAGTTTTAGTTCCAAGAGAGTGCCATGTTGGACATAAGTATCCATTCTCAAGAGAAAAGTTAACAACTATTTTAACTTTCTTTGTAGAAGAGAATGTAGATGCTGTATTAAATAGATGTAAAGAAATATTACTAAATGAAGGAGCTGGACATACATTCTGTATGCATGCAAATAATGAGGAACTTGTTAAGAGATTCGCATTAGAAATGCCAGTTTCAAGAATGGTAGTAAATTCACCAGGAGCTCTTGGTGGAATAGGAGCTACAATCAACTTAGTACCTGCCTTAACATTAGGATGCGGTGCAGTTGGAGGAAGTTCTACATCACATAACATAGGACCATTAGATTTAATGAATACAAGAAATGTAGCTTATGGAGTTAGAGAACTTGAAGATATTAGAGAGTTAGCTGTAGGAGCTACAAAGGAAGTTGCCGCAAGTTTAGACTTAGGTGACAAGGAAGAATTAATAAACTTATTAGTTAAGAAGATTATTGAGGAACTTAAGTAAGTTTTAAGATAATTTGCTTCTAATATAAATTAAAGACTTATTTAATATTATAAATGATTTTCATTACATAAAAATGAAAAGATATAAAAAGTCTTAATATGCTTTAGTCTTAGGACAATTACTCTTATGACTAAGACTATATTAAAAGTCTAAAGTAAGGTTCTTTAGGCTAATAGATAAATATAAAATTTTTAAATAATTCAAATTAAAAAGATGTAAAAATACAATAATACTAAGATTTTGGAGTTAAAAGATCTATGTGAAATTTTAACTAAAAAGGTTTAAAATTAAATTAAAGACAAATTAAAGTCTAAATTAAAAAATTAAGAAGGATATTTTGAGGAGGAATTTGTTATGGCAAACGCAAACGCATTAGGAATGATCGAAACTAGAGGATTAGTAGGAGCAATAGAAGCTGCTGACGCAATGGTTAAGGCTGCAAATGTTCAATTAGTAGGAAAAGAACAAGTTGGTGGAGGATTAGTAACTGTTATGGTTAGAGGAGATGTTGGAGCTGTTAAAGCTGCTACTGACGCTGGAGCTGCTGCTGCTGAAAGAGTTGGAGATTTAATATCAGTACATGTAATCCCAAGACCACACTTTGAAGTGGATGCTATATTACCAAAGGCACCAAAAGCTGAATAATAAAAAGTTGTAATTAGGGGTTGCATAAAGAGTCTTTTATGCACTCCTTTTATACATCTAATAGGGGATGTGATAAAATGGCTGTTTTGACAGAAGGTGAGGTAAGAAAAAGATTAAGTAGAGAAGACCTAAAAGCTTTAAAAGAATTTAAGGTTGTAAAAGGAGAAATAATAACTCCATCTGCAAAATCTTATTTAGCTGAACATAATATAAATTTAGTTTATGTTAATTCTGAAGAAGAAAAATTAAATAAAGAAACAGAACCTAAAGAAATAATCAGAGAAGTCGTTAGGGAAAAAGAATACAAGTATGAAACTGTTTTTGGAGCTAAGTTAGATGAAAAGCCAGAGCATATGACACATCTAACAGGTAATCTTCTTGTATTTAAAGATCATAAGAGAATAATATTCAGAGGTAAGATAGATTCTCTTGAAGCAAGAATTGTTGAAACACAAATTATTTGTCAAAAACAAGGAATGAATAAACTTGTAGAAGACCTTCAAGAAATACTAACACTTATAGGAAGAATATTGAGATGCGAGGTTTTAAGTGAGCCTTTAGAAGGTTTTTCTCTTCAAGGAATGACAGAAAAGGATCTTAGAGAAAAATCACATAACCCTAAAAAATACTTTGGTATAGGACATGAAATGCCAACTTATGAAATGGGTGAAATAGTGGCTGCACTAAATATTTTAAGAACTTTAACTAGAGAAACAGAGCTTTCAGCTTATGAAGCTTTTAAAGGTGAATATGGACAAGTTGAGAGAGAAGATTTAATTAGAGCTTTAAATAGACTATCCTCAGTATTTTGGATTATGATCTTTAAAGTTAGAACAGGAAAGTACGAGAAATAGGAGGAAGCTATGGACAATCTATTACAAGACATTATAGAGGAAGTAGTCAGAAGAGTTAAGGATGAAGCTTTTATAGAAGTTGAAGCTTCAGGTAGACATGTTCATTTAACTAAAGAGCATATAGACATATTATTTGGAGAAGGACATGAGCTTACTAGAATAAAAGATTTATCTCAACCAGGTCAGTATGCTTGTAAAGAGAGAGTTACTATATCAGGGCCTAGAGGTAAGATAGATAATGTTGTTGTTTTAGGACCACCTAGAAAGGAAACTCAAGTGGAAGTTTCATTTACAGATGCTCTAGTATTAGGATCTATACCTCCAGTTAAATTAAGTGGGGATTTAGAGAATACTCCAGAAATAACAATTTCAACAGAGAGAGCTTCTATAGCTTTAAATAGAGGGTTAATGGTTGCTAAAAGACATATACACATGACACCGGAAGATGCAAAAAAATTTGGTGTTAGTAATAACGAGAGTGTAAAAGTTAAGGTTTTAGGAAAAAGACCTTTAATATTTGATGATGTAATTATAAGAGTCAGCAAGGATTACAGAACATTTATGCATATTGATTACGATGAAGCAAATGCCTGCGGATTTTCAAAGGGAACTTTTGCTTTAATTGTTGGAAAAGATGAAAAATAATAATTTATAAGATAATAAGCTTAGATATTAAGTTGAAAGTTAATTATGCTTTAGAAAGCTTCGTGCTAATTTAATGATATAAAAAATTTTAAAGAGTTATGTTAATTTAGTAGAAAAAGCTTTTGTAAAGGATTATATAGTTTAATTACCTAAAATATTATATGGATTTAAACAAGATTTTAGGTAATGTAAGTGAGAGGAAGCCTCTAGATGAAAGGGGGTAAGGATAATATGAACTATGAAAAGTTAGTTGAATTTTTAGTAGATGAGATATACAAAAGAATTCAAGAGGAAAATAGCAAAAGCAATTTTCTAGAAAAGAGAAAATCCATTGTTGTAATTGGAGAGAGTAACGTAAGTTTTTATAGAGAAGCCTTAAAAGAATTTGATATCAATCCATTAACATCAGAATGCAAAGATTGTGATATATTGCTTATATCAAAGCTTTGTATTAAAGGACTTAGCAATATAGCTCAAGGAACATGTACAACAAAGGCGGAAAATTTTGCTTTAGAAATGCTTTTAAAAGGTAAGAAAGTTTATATTCTTGAGGATGGTATTGAGTACAGAAAGTACAAAAATACAGCTCCAAAAGTTTTATACAATAAATATATTAAGTTTGAGGAAGAGCTTCTAGCTTATGGCATAGAAGTTATAGATGATTTAAATATGATTTCAATAGAAAGCAAGGATGAAAAAGCTTCTTTTAGTGGTATTAAAGAAGAGATAAGTAAAAATCTTTGTTTATGTAGTGAAAATAAGGTTGAAGGAAAAAAGGACTTAGAGACTAATATTATTGTAGATGAGTTCACAATAAATCTTTCAAATAAGAAATTAGTATCAGAAAGTGATCTAAGAAAGCCTCACATAAATGGAGTAAGAACCTTAATAGTTAATAAAAAGGCTATAATTACTCCCTTAGCAAAGGATTATATTCGCATAAATAATTTAAATGTTGTGCTTTCTTAGAATAGCTTAACTTTTTAAAATATGGATGATTTTTGTTTATGAATCTAATTAAAATAAAGAGTCATCCATATTTTAAACAAGGGACTTATTACTTATTGTTATTTGTGAAAATAACTTTATCTGTGTAATTTTTTAGATGTCTTAAATTTTATTTATAAGATTTAGTATTCAAATATATTTTTAGTTATAAGTTCAATTTATCAAATCAGAGATTTTAAATCTAATTAAGAAACTCATTAATTAAGAGAGGTTAGTAGGAGTAAATTTAACAGGCTAAATTAAAGGTATTATAAAAATAAGTGGAGTTTATAATGAATTTTTTAGAGTGGGTTTAACACATTAAATTAATGATTTGAGATTATATTTAGGAAAGTGGCAATAAGAGGATTAGGAGTGAGATTATTATGGAAATAGGAAGAGTAGTAGGAAATGTGTGGGCAACTAGAAAAGACGAAAAACTAAATGGACAAAAGTTTTTAATAGTTAAGCTTCTTATAAGTAAAGATAAGGAAAAAGAAGGCTTATTTGTAGCTGCTGATAATGCTGGTGCTGGAATTGGAGATACTGTTCTTATAACTAAGGGTGGTGCTGCAAGACAATCAATTGGAAATAGAGAAGTTCCTATAGACGCTGCCATAGTAGGTATTGTAGATTCTATAGATATTGAAGAGGATTAATATGAAAAAAAGTATAGGAGCTTTAGAGTTTAGAAGTATCAGCAAAGGCATTGAGGTTTCAAATGAGGTTGTCAAAAAAGCTTTTGTAGAAGTTTCTTACCTTAAAAGTATTTGTCCAGGAAAATTCTTTTTAATTGTTAATGGAGATGCTGGAGAGGTGAAGGAAGCTATAGAATTTGGAGAAAGACTTGGAGAGAAATATTTAGTTGGAAGCTTTATTATAAACTCTATTCACCATGACATAATAAATGCTCTTAAGGGAAAATATTCTCAAAAAAACATAGAGGATAAAGCAATTGGAATAATGGAAACAGGAAAGGTTTCTTCTGGTATATTAGCCCTAGATAAAACATTAAAAAGCAGTGAGGTTAATTTAGTTAAGCTTCAACTTGCTTTTGGAATTGGTGGAAAGCTTGTATATATAGTCTCAGGAGATTTAAGCAGTGTAGAAAATGGAATGAGAGAAGGACAAGCTATTTTACAAGACAAGGACATTATAAATGTTTCTATAATTCCTTTTGTACATAGTGAGATAGCAAAAAATTTAATTAAATAAATTTATAAAAACAATTAAGTTAATATTTTGAGAATAAGGGGGAAGAGAAATGTCTATCAATGAAGTTATCGTTTATATTATGGTTGTATGTATGGCTTTAGGAGCTATAGACAAATGCCTAGGAAATAAATTTGGAATAGGTGAACAATTTGAAGAAGGTATTATGGCAATGGGTTCTCTAGCTTTAGCTATGGTTGGAGTTATATGTTTAGCACCAGTGCTTGCTAGTGTCTTAGGACCAATAGTAACACCAGTATTTAATGCTTTAGGAGCAGACCCAGCAATGTTTGCAGGTTCAATACTTGCAAATGATATGGGGGGAGCACCACTTGCAGCTAGCTTAGCACAAGACCCACAAGCAGGAATGTTTAGTGGTTTAATCATAGGAGCTATGATGGGAGCCACTATAGTATTTACAATTCCAGTATCTTTAGGAATTATAGAAAAGAAAGACCATAAATTCTTAGCAACAGGAATTTTAGCAGGAATAATAACTATACCAGTAGGAGCTTTTGTTGGAGGCTTAGTAGCAGGATTCCCAGCAATGATGGTTCTTAAAAATTTAGTTCCAATAATAATATTTGCAATTTTAATAGCTATAGGATTAGCCTTTGCAGAAGAAGCTATGATAAAAGGATTTAATATTTTTGGTAAGATAGTTGTTATAGTTATAACTTTAGCTTTAGCATCTGCTATTATAGAAGCTTTAACAGGCTTTGTTATAATACCTGGTATGGCACCAATAACAGATGGAATCGAAATAGTTGGAAATATAGCTATAGTTTTAGCTGGAGCATTCCCGCTAGTTTATATAATTACTAAAGTATTTAAGAAACCTTTAATGGGACTTGGAAAAATATTAGGAATGAATGAAATAGCTGCAGCTGGTATGATTGCTAGCTTAGCAAATAATATCCCAATGTTTGGAATGCTAAAAGATATGGATGATAGAGGAAAAATAATAAACGTTGCCTTTGCAGTATCAGCTTCTTTCGTATTAGGAGATCACTTAGGATTTACAGCTGGTTTTAACCCAGAAATGATATTCCCTATGATAGTTGCTAAATTAGTTGGTGGTATCACAGCAGTTATTCTTGCAATGTTTATAGCAAAGAAAACTTTAGGAAAAATAGAGGAGGCTAAATAATTATGGAAAACATAAGTAAGGAATTATTAGAGAAACTAGTAAGACAAATAATAGAAGAAAAGCTTTCAGGAGCATGTAATAATGATTCAGTTGATTTTATAAGAAATAAAGATAAAAGTGGAATAATGTCAATTAAGCTTCCAACAGTTAAGGTCGATGAATCTAATAGATTAGATACTGGAAATCCAAAGGATGTAGTTTATACTAAGGATGTATTTACATTAGAAGAAAGCCCAAGACTTGGTGCTGGAATAATGGAAATGAAAGAAACTACTTTTGAGTGGACTTTAAACTATGATGAAATTGATTATGTTATAGAAGGTCATTTAGACATAATAATAGATGGAAGAAAGATTTCAGCAGATGCTGGTGAAATTATTTTAATACCTAAAGGATCAAAGATTCAATTTTCAGTTCCAGATTATGCTAGATTCATTTATGTAACTTATCCAGCAGATTGGGCAAGCAAAGCGTAATAATTAAAAATAAATAAGATTGAAGTATAAAAATATAGAGCTTACTTTTTAATAAAAGTAAGCTCTATTTTAGTATTAGGTTAGGTAAATATTAAGATTTTATTTGATGTAGAGTTTGGCGAATATTGTACTGTGAGAAGTTTTTTTTGCATAATTTATGAAGAAGCAGACAAATTAGTACATTATCAAAAAACTCCCCTACTATGATATTTATATGCAGAGAATTTTAAAATTATTACTAAAAATGGAAATATTTATTTTAAGATTAATGCAAATGTGTATTGACAGATTACTTATATAGAATTAAAATGATTGTATAAAATTAAATTTTGAAAAATGAAATTTAAATATATGGGGTGATTAGCATGGAAATTTATGATATTAGCGTAAAAGATATTAATGGAGAAAATGTAAGTTTAGAAAGATATAGAGGAAAGGTTCTTTTAATAGTTAATACTGCTAGCAAATGTGGTTTTACAAAACAGTTTGATGGATTAGAGGAGCTATATGAAAAATATAAGGATGAAGGCTTTGAGGTTTTAGGATTCCCTTGTAATCAATTTAATGAACAAGATCCAGGAAGCAATTCAGAAATAATGAACTTTTGTAAATTAAATTTTGGAGTAACATTTCCTATGTTTGAAAAAATTGATGTTAATGGAGAAAATGAATCTCTATTATATTCATACTTAAAAGAACAGAAAAGTGGAATATTTGGAAGTAAAATTAAGTGGAATTTTACTAAGTTTTTAGTGGATAGAGAAGGAAATGTAATAAAGAGATTTTCACCACAAACAACTCCAAAATCAATAGAAAAAGATATAGAGGAACTTTTAGCGTAAGGTGATTATTAATAGAATATTGGATTTGATAGGAGAGTTTCAATAACATATAAATCCTTAAATAAGAACATGGTATGGAATTGTTTCAATATTGGGGGAGAGGGTATAATTAACATTGTATGAAAGAGATGACTTTTAACATAAGCAATGTTTTCTCTTTGATATAGGCATAATTAACCTTATATGAAGGATACTTGTAAGATTTAGTGATTTATTTGAAGTTAGGAGGAGTTTAAAATGAATCTTAAAAGAATAAATTCAAATGATGATTGCTTTAGTAAGGCAATGGAAATATACAAGGGAAGCTTCCCAATATTTGAAAGAAGAACAATGGATGATCAAATAAAGGCTTTAGAGGATGAAAACTATCATTTTGATATTATATATGATAAGGATGAAATAGTAGGAATATTACTGTATTGGGATATGGGAAGGTATAAGTATATAGAGCACTTTGCTATAGATTCTAAGTTAAGAGGAAAAAACTACGGATCTAGAGTGTTAAAAGAGTTTTGTAACCATAATAAAAATGTAATTTTAGAGATAGATCCTCCAATAGATGAGATATCAATAAAAAGATTAAAATTTTATTTGAAATTAGGTTTTAAATTACAAGATTTTGATTATACACATCCATCCTACAGAAAAGGCTGTAAGAGACATAGTTTGAAGATTATGACTTTAAATGATAATATGTCTAAAGAAGAATTTAATACTTTTAGTACATTATTAAAGAGAAATGTTATGAAGTATTCTGAATTTAGGGATAGATTAAATAATTAGTTTAAAGTATATGTTTATATAAACTAAAAATATGAATTGATTTAAGTAGATAATACAATGGCATTAGGTTTAAGGCCATTGTATTTTGTTTTTTAGAGCAATAAAACTTTATAAGACTTTGAAAAATTATAAGCATAATAGAATTATGAGATAGATTTTAGAGTAACAAAATTTTAGAATGGTTAGTATAAAAGATTTTTAAATTTCTAGAAAAAAAGATTGTTTTTATTTATAATAAAAAAGATGTAGATTTTAGAGTATTAATATAAATTATTAATGGCAAAGGAGCAAAATATGAAGAAAGTTTTAATTGGAGTTTTAGTGTTTTTAATTTGTATTATTTCAGTATTTTTGTTTTTTGATAGAGAAGAGGAAAGCATAGTTACTGATGTAGTTGAAAAGGCTCAATATAGTCTCCTAGTTAATTATGAAGATGGACTTATTTCTGTAGATACTAGCGATGCTGAAATAATTGATAGAGATGGAAACGAAAACACTTTAGATTGTATAAGCGAGGGAGATAGGGTTGAAATTATTTATTATGGAAAAATAGAAGAAACTTATCCAGCTCAGATTAGTAATGTTTACAAAATAAGAATTTTTTAATTTATATATAGATT
>RCNI01000672.1_pt1 | contig 20400 bp, 14 predicted proteins | sample 2041151 | NCBI WGS metagenome assembly RCNI01 (sample SAMN09708214, study PRJNA481090) | feces metagenome | isolation source: feces | place: Antarctica: Albino Rookery | reverse complement strand
CACGGGGTTGCCCCCGGCGGATTTTGAATCCGCTGCGTCTACCGATTCCACCATTCGGGCTTATTTGCAGCTTCACTGCGAGAGATACTATATCAGAAACTTTTCTACTTTGTAAAGGAGAATTTTTAAATGTCTCTAAAATATGGATTTGAAACCATTTCTCTACCCATAGTTGTTTGATTTCCATGGCCACACAACAAGGTGCACTCTTCTGGAATTCGTTTCTTTAACTTCTGGATAGTATCGCTCAAGATCCTATAGTCTCCACCTTCAAGGTCCCAGCGACCAATCGCTCCCTCGAATATTGTATCTCCTACAAAACATATTCCCTGAGCTGTACCATGACCCAAAAGCACAAGACCTCCTGGAGTATGACCTGGGGCTTCAATAACCTCAAAGCTTGCAGAACCTAACTCCAATACATCACCTTCGGAAAGGGAATTTTCGATCTGAGGGGCATCGTCGTCATAAGACAAGCCAAGCTCAGAGTTTCCCCCTGCCCTATAGGCATACTTACTATCAAGCTCACTCATAGACCAAAGGGCGCCTGTGGCCTCCTTAAGGGCATACACACCGCCAACATGATCTCCATGACCATGAGTAGCGACGATGTGAGTGACTTCAATTCCATCCGCCTGAAGAGTCTGTGCAATTTGTAATCCTGACGCTCCAGGGTCTACAACCATTGCATGGCCCTCAGAGATATATACATAGCAGTTAGTCGATACACGACCTACCACATAACAACGAATTTCGTCCTGACTCACGTCAACCTATCCTTTACGTTTGAGGTTCTTTCCACCTTCGCCTGGCATGGTGCGTCGAACGTCAAATACTCCAGCAACACGGCTGATAGTAGCCATAGTCAAATCGAGAACCTCAGCAGTTGAAATTGCAATAGTAAAGCGCAAGCGAGCAACTCCTGCTTTGCTTACAGCAGTTTCTGAGTTCAAAATATTGCCGCCAGCTTCACTCATAGCAATCAGAATATCGCGCAGAAGACCAATACGGTCAGTTGCCTCAATAATGATTTCGACTTGGAATTCTGTCGCATCTGCTGAATTCCACTGCACCTCAATCATACGCTCAGGATTTTGCATCAAATCCTTAACATTTGGGCAATTAGCACGGTGTACACTGACACCTCTGCCTCGTGTAATGAATCCAACGATTGGATCTCCATCCAATGGATTGCAACAGTGGGCAAGATGCACCATCAAATCTGGGTCATTCTTTGCAACAACACCGCAGCTCTTCTTCTTTTCCTTATGCTGTTTGCGACGACGAGCATTTTGGCTCTGGAGCTGCTTGAGCTCCTCTTGAGCTTCCTTTGCCTGCATGTTGCGTGCTGGCTTTTCGGTCTCCTCTTTCTTTTCCAAAATGTCAGACACGCGCGTAGCAACAGTCTTTACATTGAGGTGACCTCGACCAATAGCCGCGAAAAGTGAATCTTCATCCCTATACTCATAGTCGGTATAGACCTGATGAATTGCACGAGTTGTGCGAACGGTAGAGATTCCGTATCCAAGCTTGCGAAGTTCTCGAGCAAGCTCTGAGCGTCCACGTTCGGTATCGTCGTTCTTTGTCATCGAAGCGAGGAAGTGCTTGATCTTTGAACGAGCAGATGGAGTCTTTACATAAGAAAGCCAGTCACGCGAAGGATGAGCATTAGGATTAGTCAAAATCTTGATGCGATCGCCCGTCACGAGTTCTGTATTGAGAGGAACTACAACGTCATTAACGCAAGCTCCGGTGCAATGATTTCCAATCTCGGTATGAATTGCATAAGCAAAATCCAAAGGAGTGGATCCTTCTCTCAAGCAGATAAGCTTTGCTTTTGGAGTAAATACAAAAATCTCATCTTCGAAAAGGTCAATCTTCAAATCATGGAGATACTTACTTGCATCTTCAATCTCATCATCAGCAGCCCAGTCAAGGCTTCGCTTAATACGATTAATCTGCTCATTGATGGCCTTATCTTCACTGGATAAAAGTCCATTAGAATTACCGTTCTTCTTGTACAGCCAATGAGCTGCAATTCCGTATTCTGCCTGCTCATCCATTGCTTTAGAGCGAATCTGAATCTCAATAGGACGAGCCTCAGGACCAATTACCGTCGTATGAATTGACTTGTAACCATTTGCTTTAGGAAGTGAAATATAGTCCTTAAAGCGGTTAGGAATTGGAGGCCAAAGAGCACTTACAGCACCGAGGGCACTGTAGCAAGCTTGCTCGTTGTCCAGGATAATACGAAGCGCAATGAGGTCGTAGATCTCAGAGAAGCTCTTTTGCTTTCGCTGCATCTTCTGATAGATACTCCAAAGATGCTTAGGGCGACCCAAGATCTGATAGCCAATGATGCCTACGCTCTTGAGCTCTTCATCTACAATCTGGATGATCTCCTGAGTACGTTTCTCACGAAGAGGCCTCGACTCTTGAACCATACGAGCTACACGCTGGTAGGCCTGCTTGTCGAGGTAGAAAAACGCAAGGTCCTCAAGCTCCCACTTAATGGAAGATATTCCAAGCCTGTCGGCAAGAGGAGCATATACGTCCATGGTTTCCTGAGCCTTGAAGCGCTGCCTGTCAGGAGGCAAAGCTGCCAAGGTTCTCATATTGTGCAGACGGTCTGCGAGCTTAATGATCACAACGCGCATGTCTTTGGACATCGCCAGAAACATCTTGCGCAGGTTGTATGCTTGCTTTTCGTCCACAGAATCAACCTCAATTGAAGTCAACTTTGTAACACCGTCCACAAGCTCGGCTACCGTCTCTCCAAACATACCAACGAGTCCCTCTAAAGACGCATCGGTATCTTCAACAGTATCGTGCAAAAGAGCAGCACAGATAACATCAGAGCCCATCTTGAGATTCTCGGCCAAAATAATAGCTACCTCTACAGGATGGTTGATATATGGCTCTCCAGATCGGCGTGCCTGGTTTTTGTGCTTATGAGCAGCAAAACGATAGGCCTTATCGATAGTAGCGAGGTCTTCAGCTCCCATATAACGCAAGCATGCGCGCTCAAGCTGAGCATAGTTGTCAGCCACAGGATCTGCAATCTGCGGAGAAGACTGCACACTCGCGGTAGGATCTGTCTTACAAGTTGGACCAGGAGTTTTCTCCTGTCGATTTGCTTCACTCATACAATTTCCTCTATCCATATTGGATCTTTAAGTAAACAGAAGCGTTATCCTTTGCAAGCAAAGAATAACGCATACCGTTTATACCGTACGAACTCCAAAAGATGGAACAATAGGTCGGTTGATACGTGCTAATAGTATATCAGCAGGCGATGATAACGCCCACGTTTTAAAGTCAATAAATTCGTCGAGTGACCTTATCCCCTCTAAGTAACGAATTGAATCGGTCAATTCGACCTTCATAGGTTTGTCAATCATACGAATGCGACGAGCAGACCCATGTCCTGTTGTCTCCAAAAAGCCAAGCTCTCTAAAGACGGAGATTCCGCAGGATACACTTCGCTCATCGAGCTTGCAATGAGAGTCGATATCAGCAGACATCGATGCAATCTCGGCGTTTGTCTTTACGAAATCCTGAGATGGGTCTTTTTTCTGAATAGACTTCAATGCTCGATACAGAGCAATCAAGGCTGCGCGGTCAGGGGCAGAGCCCTCCAATACATGCTCATTGATCGCAGCATCTCGCTCGGAGTACATCAGGTGAATTTGAGCATACTTACCATCTCGTCCTGCTCGTCCGCTCATCTGATTGAATTCAATCGCTCCAAATGGCATGTGATACAAGAATACATGGCGAATATCAGGGATATTAACACCTTCTCCAAAAGCAGAGGTTGAAACGATGCAATTGAGCTCTCCTGTACGGAAAGCCTCCTCTACCATCGTGCGCTCTGAGCGGGTAAGACCGGCGTTATAGAATGCAATCTTGTGACCTTGATGCGGAATTGCATCGCGCAAAATCTTTGCCAGCTTAACCGTTTGCTCACGGCTGTTGACGTAGATGACACACTTCTCACCTCGAGCAACGCAGGTAATAAGCGCCATGTCGCGGTTTTTCATCTCCCTCTGATCTACCAGGTTGAGATTAGACCGAACGGTATCATCGATGATGACGTGTTCTTTGGCAATGGAACACAAACGCATGATCTCGAGCGAAGTCTCATCTTCAGCTGTAGCACTTACAGCTAGTACCTGTGGACCATTGAGCTTTAGTAAAGTCTCAGGAAGTCCCTGGTAGGCAGAGCGCTTGCCCTTCTTTGATTCGCCTGCATGATGAGCCTCATCGATGACGACAAACCCAATGCGACCTACCTTTACGAACTCATCATCATGAATGGTAAAGAACTCCGGGGTCGTAAGGACAATATCGAGCTTTCCTTCCCTTAAATCTGCAAAGATCTCATCTCTTTGAGTTTGAGGAGTTTCTCCCGTTAAGGTTGAAATCTGAAGGCCAAGCTCGGATAGCTTTTGCTCAAGGTGATAGGCCTGATCGGACACAAGGGCGCGCAAAGGAAAGACGAATACACTAGCTTTATTGTGAGCAAGTGCCTCACGAGCAGCATGAACCTGGAAAATAGCTGATTTTCCTCGTCCTGTAGCCATAGTGCACAGTACGTTATTTCCCTTTTCGAGCAGGTCTAAAGCTGCCCTTTGAGCTGGAAGGAAGTCATAAGATCCAATGAGCTTAGCGCGAATCTTATCGGTAAGATCTTCATAGCTCGTCTGTGAGAACTCATGTCGAGCGTGAGCGATTTCATCAGCCCTCGCATCATTTGTACCCTCAGCCCCAAGTCTCTCGACCAAGATATTAGCCCCTCGGGTAGACTTAGCGTCGCCAGTAACTTGCATAACGGTTGCCTTGTACGTTACGCCTGAGTCCATAAGCGGAGCTAAAACGCGTGCAATCTGCTTGCGAATAAAGCCAACTTGCTCACCTGTTGTACGGACTACTTGAATCGCCTGAGAATCGTATGGATTCTCTCGATCTCTCACAAGGCTCAATTCCTCCTCGGAACTCAGTGTAGCGACAGCATTCTGACGACCGTCAAACGAGACTCCAACAATCTTTGTATAGAAGGACTCAGCGTCAGTAAGAGATGCAAACTCATCACGAGATAAGATATCAAAAGCTGAATCAAACAGACGCTCAGCTAAAGAACCTTCAGCAGGTTTTACCTGGTCGTGATAGAGGATATCCTTCACAATGAGCTTTGTGCTTTTCCTGCCATGCCAAAACTCTGCCGTAGGATCGAATACAAGGTCTACAACCTCGTCGCAATCTACTGCTTTCTCGATATGAGGAGCTCTAAACATAATGGAGCTTACAAATGCCTTACCGTCCGTTGCATAGAAACGAAGATGGTCTTGAGACTGCCCTACACGCGAGGAATTGGTAAGCAATACACTTTCGCTGCAGAACAAAGGTCTTGGGTTTCCCTGGCCAAAAGGCTGGAGAGCTTCGAGAGAATCGATGTTCTGAAGCGTAATATCCTCAAGCGAATCAAGAGGTATAACCTCAGATGTTGAGTAGAATTGCTCCTCTGGAATTTCCTCGAGAACCTCTTCCATTCGAGCACGAAATGCATCGATGTTAACAGCATCGATGGTTACACCTACAGCTCCTGCATGTCCTCCATAACGAATGAGCAAGTCGTCGCATTGTGAGACTGCCTTGAACAGGTCAACTGAGCCTACGCTTCGGCCTGAGCCTCGAGCAACACCATCGGAGATGCTAAATACAATCGCTGGAACATGCCATTTATTGCTCAAACGAGATGCAACGATTCCCTTAACACCCTCGTGCCACTCCTCGCCTCCTACAACTACAATACGGCTTCCCTCATAGGTAGCCTCAACCTTTGCAATTGCATTAGCACTCAAGCTTGCTTCGATATTGCGACGTTCTTCATTGATGGCTTCAAGCTCAGAGGCATACAAACGAGCCTCTTCGAGATCTTTACTCATTAGAAGATTGAAGGCACAATCAACAGAACCCATGCGGCCTGCTGCATTGAGACGTGGGATAAGAGAAAATGGAAGAGTATCAGCCTTGAGATCTCTTTGGGCAACTCCTGCTGTTTCACACAAGGCACGAATGCCTGGCCTTGAAGAGTGTTGGAGAATGGAAACGCCCTCTCTTACGAGAGCTCGGTTTTCACCCTGCAACACCATCATGTCTGAGATGGTTCCCAAGGTAGCAATGTCGATATAGTTTCTCCAGAGGTTATCAACACCAAAGCGAGGGCCTAATACGCAAATGAGCTTAAGAGCAACACCTGCTCCTGCAAGCTCTCGACTCATGCAAGTATCTGAAAGTTTTGGATCTGTGATAGGAACACCACGAGGAACAGCATCTCCTGGCTCATGGTGGTCGGTAATAACGATGTCTATACCTTTTGATTTAATCCACTCAACTTCTTCAGCTGCTGAAATTCCGTTATCGACAGTGATAATCAAATCAGGATGGCAAGCATCAATCACACGCTCTAGAGCGTCGTGACTCAGACCATAGCCTTCCTCGAAACGATGTGGAATAAAGGGATAAACGTTGGCATTGAGGTCTCGAAGAGCCAAAGTCAAAAGACAAGTGGAAGAGATACCATCGACATCAAAGTCTCCAAAGACAGCAATGGTTTCATCATTTTTGAGAGCTTGCTCGATTCGTGCTGCTACCTGCTCCATGCCAGGAATGAGAAGAGGATCTTGCCAGACATCATCGAGCTTTGCATTCAGAAATTCTCGAACCTCATCTACATCAGTCATCCCTCGGGATACCAATACACGAGCAGACATGGTTGAAATATTGCATGCATCTTCAAGCTTAATTTCAGCTTGACGATCTGAAGGCAACACCCTCCACATTTTGGAGTCTCTTAAACCTGACATAACATCCTACTTTTTAAAATAATATACGAGCTAGCTCACAAGTTTCCTTATAGTTACACCCATCATACAGCAATAAGATGCCCTGTATGATGGGTGTGGGTATATGCTACAAATTAACAGCATTTAAAAAGTTTTAAGTAGGTACTCCGTCTGCTTTTTTGCAGAGCATTTGATGCAAAGAATAACATTGTGTGCTGGCTCTTCTTAGATCTCAGTTCAAGATTAGAAGTCACAAGCACCCTCAGATGCCATCCAATCATCCATAAATTCCTTGTAAGTACCGGCAATGATGGAGGTACGTGCACGCTTCATGAGGTCAATCAGGAAGTAGATGTTATGCATGGAAAGCAAGATTCCACCCATCATCTCATTTTGGCGAACCAGATGATTGATATAGGCACGACTGTAGCCTCCGGAGCATACCGGACAGGTACACTGCTCATCGATAGGACGAGCATCGAGCTTATACTTTGCATTCTTCATATTCATGCGGCCCTTGTTGGAAAACGCAGTTCCCATACGAGCAGTACGTGTAGGAAGTACGCAGTCAAACATATCAACACCGCAGCCTACAGCCTTGACGAGAGTAGTTGGATTTCCAACTCCCATCAAATATCGAGGCTTGTTATATGGCATGTGGTCGGCACAAAGTGGAGCCAAAGATTCAAACATGATCTCATGAGACTCTCCTACCGAATATCCTCCGATACCATATCCTGGGAAGTCTCCGCAGGATTCAAGATGAGCGATAGAGCGAGCACGAAGATCTAAGTGCATACCACCCTGAACGATTCCAAAAAGCGCCTGGTCTTCACGGTCATGTGCTTTAAAGCAGCGCTCAGCCCACATAGATGAAAGCTCCACAGCACGCTCCACAAACTGCCTTTCCGCAGGATAGCCAGGGCACTGATCGAGCTGCATACAAATGTCGCTTCCAAGCTTTTGGGCGATTTCCATGTTGTCTTCTGGAGTCCAAAAGATCTTCTCTCCACCGTAATCGACTGCCCTAAAACCTACGCCGTTGTCGGAGAGCTTTACGTACTCACCAAGGGAAAAGACCTGGAATCCGCCTGAATCGGTCAAGATTGGCTTGTGCCACTGCATGAAGTCATGAAGACCGCCAAGCTTATCAATCGTGTCGGCGCCCGGGCGCATAGCCAAGTGATAGGTATTGGCAAGGATAATCTGAGCACCAAGATCTTCAACCGTGTTGGTCAAAAGGCCCTTCACAGTGGCCTTCGTTCCTACAGGCATGAAAATAGGAGTTTCAATATCGCCATGAGCAGTATGAAAAACACCTGCTCGAGCGTGTGTTTGAGGGTCTTGAGCTACCACATCATAAGAAAAAAGCTCGCTCATAAAAACCTTTCGAATCTAAATCAATATCTCTATAAGAATACCCAACAGACCTCGATCTGCTGGGTATAACTTATAGATAGTTAAAATTTTGCATAAGTACTCAGTACTTGTGCGAGGTAAAAGCTAGAAAAAGCCTTACTCACCGAAACCAGAGTCGATCAAAGCTACGAGCTCTTCGAGAGCCTTAGCCTCGTCTGCACCATCACAAGCAACCTCAACAGTGGTGCCAGTAGAAAGACCAGCTGCGAGAATCTTCATAATGGACTTAGCGTTTACAGGGTCAGTGCCCTTATCAACATCTTTAATAGTAACGTCGCACTCAAAACCCTTAGCAAGGTTTACGAAAGCTGAAGCTGGACGAGCATGCAATCCGGTTGCATTTACAATGGTGGTCTGCTTTGAGAGCATAACGCCTCCTTTGATATACCATTTCTACAAGAAATGACGTATATGTTTATTTGAGAATATCCTACCATATCGCAGGGCTCTTGAGACTGATAGATTAATTTTATGCAAACAATTTACTCTAAACTGCCTGTTACCTGTATTCTTATACACATAAATGAAATATTGCCTTGTTGAATCTATAGACTAAGAGGTTCTATAAATCCTTCTGCATATCGATTTGCTAGAATGGAGATACATGACTACAAGGAGGGCTTATGTCTTCAGAAATAGATAAGAATATAAACGAATCTACTCAGGAAGTAAAACCTGTTGAGGAAATCATTGAGGTTCAAGAGACACCTCAATCTGCCTCACAAGGTATTTCTTTGAGTGGAATATATCAGGCTTTTAAGGATGTTCACGAAGCAAGTCGCGCGACTTCTCAAGCGGAAAAAGACCTTAAGGCTCTGCAAGCTACACTCAAGGCTGACACTGAAACCCTTGAGCACCGTCGCCACATCGATGCTAACTTTGATCAGATCATCTTTGAGCAAACCACTATCGTTGAACAAGGTGTAGTATCTCAGGGAAAAATCGTTGAGATTACCAAGGAAAATAAGGAAAAGAAGTCTAAGCTTCAGGAAGAACTCGAAGCACTTGAGGCTCAAAACAAGAGAAGCTTAGCTCCTTTGATTGAGAGAAACGATGAAGCTCAAGCAAAACTCGATGAAGCCGCTCGCCACTTAGCTCACTGCAAAAGAACTGAGCAAAACAGCAGGCAAAATCTTGAAAACCTTATTTCCCAAAGAAATAAGCAGTCTAAGAGCCTCAATGCATCAATTACCACATCGGAAGAGGCTATTCGTAAGTTAAAGAACGAAACCCTCGATCGATCAGCTGAACTTACAAACCGCGACAAACTCGATCTTCGAGAGAAGATAACCATCGAGCAAAATCGCCTTGCGGAGTTCAAGCAAAACCTCCATCGCATTGAGCTTTCCGCTCAGAAGAATATTGAGGAAGCTCAGCAGACTATCGAAGTAGAAGCAGCGCGCTTGGAGAAGACTCGTGTGCACCATGATGAAATAAAGAAAGACGCTGAGCTAAAGTTGAAGCGCCTTGAGGAGCAAAGCGAGCAATGTCGTCTGGCTGAGGAAGCTATCCAAAAGCAGATCGACGATATCGATGCATATCAAAAGACTCTCGACGATCACAATGGTGAGATTCAAAAGGCTATTGAGGAGGCAAAAGACCTCATTAATGAAGCTCATGATATCCATGAGAACCCGGAGAAAACTCAGCAATTAGCCTTAACTATTTTGAAAAACGAAGCTCTATTAGAGCAGCAGGAGATCACTCATGCCGAGCTTCAGGCCTATGAGGACGAACTTCGACGTACAACACGTACATCACGCATTTCGACCTTGGCTGGAATCTTAGTTATTGTGCTTATCATTGTTCTCGTAATAGTTGGAATCTCAATGGGCTGGTTTTCTTAATGGGCTGGTTTTCTAACCTATGCAGCTGAACACAGAAGATGGACATTGAGCTCCAAAATATATAGAAACAGGTAAATCCCTCCCTCACAAGATCGTGAAGGAGGGATTTTTATTATAATGAGACCTGATTTAATACATATGGAGTTGTATATGAGTGATATAGTCCCCAACACACCACCCGAAACACAGAATAGCCAATCTGAAATGGACGAAGCGATCGGTACGCTTACAGAAGCTACAGTCGCCTCTTCTTCACGTCCTCGCAAGGTTAAAAGTGCAATATATTGCTCAGCTGCAATCCTTTTCCTTGCCGCAGGTGCATGGTGGAGCACGCAAAGCAATTTTCTCACTGACGTAAGCAGCCCTGAATCAGCAGTGGAACAGACGAGCCTTGATGTCGTGAAGGTATCTGACGCTGCGCCCATACTTGCTCAATATGACCGAAACAACTACGACTCTATTGAAGCTCAAGTACATGACTTGCAGAGGTCAATCCCCTCTATTGACAACCTTATGCCTTTCAATGGCGCAAGGCTTTCAGAGGATGAAAGCAATGAAATTCGCGCTACTGTCAAAAGATTTGACAAGCGTGGCTATAAGACTTCCTTTCTCATGATGAACCTTCAGACGGGAAAGGCCATCGCATACGACACCGGTTCTCTTTACTATTCTGCAAGTGCAATCAAAGCTCCCTATCTAGCATCTGTATTGTCGATTGATGATTCTAAGGATCTGAAAGCTGGAGGAGCTCTAGACTCTACCTGCAAAAGCATATTGCTCTGGAGCGACAATGATAGCTATTTGGATATCTCAATCGCATATGGCAATGAACCTTTTCAAGACTGGTGTCACAAAGCCCAGGTAGAACACACCTTAGAAAACGGTAATATATATCTTGATATAAACACCGCTGATCTGGCAAAGATGTGGCTACAAATGTATTCAGATTATTCCAGCGGGCTCTACAATGACATCATCGTGGAATACACTCAAAACCCAGAGACATCACCTATCAGAGCGGTGCTTGGCGACAGGGCTCAGACCTGGTCGAAGGCGGGATGGATTCCAAATCAGGAGGGATTTTCCTCTACGAACGACGCCGGAATTGTAAAGACAAGAAATTCAACCTATCTGCTTGTAGTCTGTTCAGATGCACCTGCTGAGTTTCAACTTGTAGAAGAGATGATTGATACCTTATCCAAATTTGAATTCAACCTGATGTAGTCGCCTGCCACCTAAACCAAAGCGCTAAAACAAACGATCCCTACTCCATCAGGAATAGGGATCGTTTTTACATGCATTATGAGACTATATTAATCAATAAACATCGCATCGCCAAAGCTCAACATACGATAATCGTTAGAAATCGCTTCCTTGTAAGCATTCATTACCTGATCGGTAGACGCAAATGCTGAAACGAGCATCATAAGAGTTGAGCGAGGTACATGGAAGTTAGTGATGAGAGCATCGACAACATGGAAAGTGCTACCTGGCATGAGATACAAGTTTGTAGTTGCATCCTCATGAGCTACGATATCGCCTTTTTTCAGTGTGTCGGCGGAATCAACACGACCTTCAAAGCGTTGTGCAACACATGGAAGCTCCCATGCCTCAGCATCTGCCTCGTAGGAAGACTCAAGGGAACGAACTGCAGTAGTTCCTACAGCGATGACACGATGGCCTGCTTTCTTTGTCTCGTGGATGGCATCGATTACCTCCTGAGATACGTGATAGCGCTCAGTATGCATCACATGATCGCGCGGATCGTCTTCCTCTACCAAACGGAAGGTATCAATTCCAACCTCGAGCTCTACAGTCTGCCAGCCGCAACCCTTCTCTTTCAAAGCTTCAATCAGCTCTGGAGTAAAGTGAAGTCCTGCAGTAGGAGCAGCGGCACTGTGCTCTTCTTTCATTGAGTATACTGTCTGGTACTTCTCCGGATCTCCCTCATACTGAGTGATGTATGGAGGAAGTGGAACCTTACCTGCTGCATGGATTGCCTCATCAAGAGTCAAGCCCTGAAGTGGTGTAAACTTCACAAGGCGACCACCCTTGCTAGACTCTACGAAGTCAATGACCTCTCCTGTAAGGATAACCTCGGAATCTTCCTCGTTTCCGTTTTTGTACTCAATGACAGCACCTGGCTTAAGGCGTTTTCCTGGCTTTACCAAGCACTCCCAAACCGTACCCATGCTTTCGATGTCCTCTCGTCGCTTAAGCAGGAGAGTCTCACAAATGCCTCCTGTATTTTGCTTCGCGCCAATGAGACGAGCAGGTAAAACACGTGTTTGATTTACAACAAAAAGATCTCCAGGCTCTACAAAGTCGATAATATCCTTAAAAATCTTATGTTCAACAGCACCATTTTCACGGTGCAAGACGAGCATATTACAGCTGTCTCGAGGCTCTGCGGGAGCCTGAGCAATATTTTTCTCCGGAAGTTCGTAGTCGAAATCCTCAGTAAGCATTCATTTCTCCTCATAAAGGTAGTGCACTATAGCGTATGCATAAATTATTGGAATGAACTATCATCCAAAGTTATTATGCAATATATTACTTGTTGTTTTGTGCCTTCATGGCCTTGATTTGACGACGCCTTTCATTCTTCTCCATAGCAGCTTCAGCTGCAGAAAAGCGACATCCACAATAATGCTGACGATACATGCCCAAATCTTTTGAGCGCTGTGTTGCAATTTCATAGTGGTCTCTAAAGTCACGAATAACTGGAGTAAGACCATGTGCATAAGCGAGCTTTTGTAGCACCTCAGAGCAGGTATCGAAAAGCTGGTAAGGGCTCACAGCAAGCGTTGTGGATACATATTCGATTCCGAGCTCCTGTGCCTTCTTGCACGTGCGACTCAATCGAAGCGCATAGCAGGCACGACAGCGAGAAGGGCGATCGAATCCATTAGGCGATACAAGCTTTTCCCAATCTTCAGACTCATAAGGAAGTTCAATCACTTCGATTCCCTCCTCCTGAGCCCATGAAAGTATGGTTTCAAGCCTCAAATCATATTCAGAAGCAGGCTGAATGTTGTTATTTGCCCAGCAAATAACAGGCTCAAATCCCTCTTTTTGCAGCATGCGAATAGGCTCTAGAGAGCACGGTCCGCAGCATGCATGAAGCATTATCTTTCTCATATTCAACCTCATCCAAATAAATCAACGTAGGTATTGTACGTCAAGGAAACATCTCTCACCTGTATAAGCACGCCGACCAAGACAAACACCACGTAATAGATAGATACACGTATGCATGAGCGCATAACTAGACCTGAGATGCAGCACCCTGCTAGATGTTTCTAAATGATTATATATTTCTCTTATGCAAATGACCGCTCCTACATTATGTATAATGGGAAAGAATAAGCCTAACGACAACTGAAAGCACAGAGCACATGTAAGCTATGGTCGTATAGGCTCACTGCAAGGTCATCTGCAATCCAGACAAGGAGTCGACATGGAGACCCAAGAGACAAACGAAACACAGGAAAACACTCAACAGGATTTCTTTACCCTGTCATCATATGAACCAGTAGAGATTACCATTACCCGCCCATCCTCAGACCATGTCTGGGAAGTTGCAGCTCAGCAGGCAAATGCATTGATCGACGCTGAAGGCGGATCTCATGAGTCAACCTCAGAGTGGTTCTCCGAGAACTTCGGAGTCGTAAGCGCTGAGGCACTTTTCCAAAAGTGTGTCGCTTACCAAAAGAAGCTCGTAGAGCTTCAGATTAACGACTTGATCGAAGCACAAGCAGCAGGACAGCTTGCAGCACGTCTCGTAGAAGATATCCCAGAAGAGATGGTAGCCCCTATCGTTCAAGCTATGAAGGCTGCTGGAGATTCTGACAACGCTGCACTTTTCGACAAGGAATCAGAAGACGTCATCAATATGACCGACGATGAGCTCTATACCATGCGTGCACGTGAGGCTGTTGCTCGAGGATGTGCACTTGAGGCCTATGCTCTACATAAGGGAATCAAGGTCAGCCTTGAGGACTTCGATGCATTTAGGGAAACTCCATCGTTCCAGCAGGCTCGCGCTATGGGATTTGGCAAAGAAGCAATCATTCAGATGATTGTCCACAAGAAAGCATTGGCAGATCTCCTCTCTGCCTCAAAGGTAAACCTTATCTAGTTTCACACGAATAGATTGCAAGCATAATTAAACGAATTAACTCGTGATATAAATTTATGCTTTACATAGACAATTTAAAAGCACGCCTTTCGGGGCGTGCTTTTGTGTAATACTAAAACTTAACTAAATAACGTACAAAACCCCCAAAAGGATTTTTGAATGAGTAGACCACAATTTCCTAAACGCGCTGTCATTACCGCAGGAATGCCTTATGGCAATAAGGGACTTCACTTCGGTCATGTAGGTGGCGTATTTGTACCTGCGGATTTCTTTGCACGATTCATGAGAGACCGCATTGGATCTGAAAACGTACTCTTCGTATCTGGAACCGACTGCTACGGATCTCCTATCATGGAGGGCTACCGCAAGGCCCATGAGGCTGGAGAGATTGAAGGCTCCATCGTTGATTACGTCAACTCAAATCACCTCAGGCAAAAAGCTGCATTGGATGCCTATGGAATCTCTCTAGACATCTTCGCAGGTAGTGGACTTAAACCTGCATCTGACTTCCACAATAAGCTTTCTGACGAGTGGATCTCTGCCCTCTATGAGCAGGGTGTTCTCACCAAGCGCACTACCCGTCAGTTCTTCGACGAGGAAGCAGGTCAGTTCCTCAACGGCCGTCAGGTAAAAGGGCACTGCCCTATCCGCGGATGCAAAAGCGAGAAGGCTTACGCAGACGAGTGCGACCTTGGACACCAATTCGACCCAGAGGAGCTCATCGCTCCTGTATCTCAGCTCACAGGCACAACTCCTGTATTGAAGCCTGTTGATAACTGGTATTTCGATCTTCCTAAGTTTGAGTCCTACCTCAAGGAACTCAATGCTGACTGGAAGAATGACCCTCAGATCCGCGACGTTATTACCAACACTGTGGGAGAGTCTCTCGTAACTCCAGCTATGTACTTGCAAAACAAGGTTCGCGAGGAGTTCGACGCAATCTCCGCTGAGCTTCCAGCTCATACCTTGGTAGAGCCTCAGGGAAACCAGAGCTCCTTTACCCTCGAGTTTAAGACTTGGGAAGAGCGCGATATTGCCCGTGACATCCTCGATGCAGCTAAGATTCGCTTTAGAACCGGAAAGTGCCTGCTTCCACTTCGCATTACTGGAAACATTGAGTGGGGCGTTCCTGCTCCTGCTCTTGACGGTACTGCCGATGACCTTACCGTATGGGTATGGCCTGAGAGCCTTTGGGCTCCTATCAGCTTTGTGCAGACAGCACTTGCTGAGGATAAGGCAGACGCTTACTCCTCACACGATTGGAAAGATTGGTGGGCAAGCGACGATGCTCAGGTATTCCAGTTCATCGGACAGGACAATATCTACTTCTATTGCGTAGCTCAGACCGGTATGTTTAAGGCTCTCAACTGGGGACTTAAGCAGACCTATCCAGTTGCTAACTACCATATCCTCTTCATGAATAAGAAGGCATCTTCCTCAGGAGAGATCAAGCCTCCTATGGCTCTTGAGCTTCTGGACTACTACACCCCAGAGCAGCTTCGTTGTCACTGGCTCAACCTTGGTCTCGACACCAAGGCAGTAAGCTTCTCTCCAAAGCCATTTGACACCTCAGTTTCCGTCAAGGCTAAGGGAGACCGTGCAGAGGTATTGGTAAAGGATGACCCTCGTGTTGCAGATCCTGCACTCAAGGAGTCAGCATTCCTGACCAACATCTTCAACCGTCTTGCACGCTCTTGCTTCTATGGAGCAAAGAATGCAACTGAGAATCACCTTCCTCAGGTAGCAGTATCTGAAGAAGTACGCAAGGCAAGTGAAGAGTGCATCCTTAAGTATGAAGAAGCACTTTGGAGCCTCAACTTCCATCAAGCACTCTCCATCGTAGAGAATTTCTGTCGTGCTCAAAACAAGCTTTGGGATAGCGCAAGCAAGCAGGCTCGAAACGATGAGGATGCACAAGCTTATGAGCAGGCACTTGCCGATGCCCTTTGTGCTCTTCGCACTACTACCCTCCTTATGCACCCGGCAGTTCCTGAGGGTTGTGAGAAGATTGCTACCATGCTTGGATTTGATCCAAACACCTTCTTTAACTGGGAATACGCTATGAGCGGCCTCAATGAGCTCTGTGAGATCGAAGGTACAAACCCAACAGAGCACACCATCGACGAGCTTCCTCCTCGATTCGACTTCTTCAAGAAGCACGAAAGCCAGTACTAAGATACTGACATTCTCGCAACATATGCGAGATACAAAAGGTATAAATAGGCGCCCGACTCCATCTGGAGCCGAGCGCCTTTTTCATAATATTTCGGATGAAATTATAGATTCTAACGTAATGAAGTGCTTTCACAAGCTACCTCATCACTTCGTTTATTATCCATGACAGATAAACAGACACATGAGATATAGTATGTCATCAATATAAGAAATATCACCACTCCCATACTTATATAGTAGTAATTCAATCGATGATAGCTCGGGTCGATTTCACTCATCTTATGACCCACCCAAGAAAGATATATGACATATGAAAAGAAAACAATATATCCCACTGCCTCAAAATACATACCAACGCATGAACGTGCCCATACACCATATACTACAACGATAAGATACAAAATTATATACGTTAGGTCTGCAGTATCTAAAGTACGCCCAGGCTGTAGCAAATCTCTTATGGTGCAATAGAGTAACCCTAGAGAGAGGAGCTGTAAGGTTAAGCGAAATATTCCTTTCGAAAAGATTCTCATCGCTAACACCTCTCCCCTATACCGCCTGCGAACATCTCATCTACATCTATTCCTCTTTATCTCGCTAGGCGCATTACATTGATCGTATTTCACCAAGAGTACCAACACTCGAAACAACCAGATGGATAAACCCATTTCCTCTTTTGTAGCCTCGACATCTAAAGCTATGCAATATGAAACATCTGGTATCTGGAAAACAAGTACTCCTGATGTCTATCTATGGACTTCTCCGAAATATTTAGAATCAATGCAATAATCTAATTCCTATCCAAATTGTTTCAAGGAACGCCTCTTAATCAAGCTAAGGATGTTTAGCTCAAGTAGGTATACATGAACGTCATGTAGCTTTAAGATCGTATGGATAAGCAACGAATCTAGCAATCAAATAATTACTTAAGCGCGGCATCCTTAACCTGACTAAGAATAACCATCTTGAGAGTACAATGAAAGCTATCAATTACTCTCATGCAACTGACCTGTCCATTGGACTAATCTTCTCCTTATGGCCAAAGACTTATTACCAATCACAGAGTATTTGTTTAACAAGTACTCCTTTTATATTCACAGTATTCCCATAAATACTTATTTTCTTCACTTCATTCATAGAATGAAACAATGTTTACTGTTATAAAAAGGTACGGAAAAAGCACCGAGCTCATAAGAACTCAGTGCTTCTTTGCAGTCATTTTATTTGTAAACTAGCAGTTCATCACTGCCTAATCTAGTACAAGTACCTACTCGCAGCAGTCACAACCTGAACATCCGCAAGACTGCTCTTCTACGACAGTCTCTTCTACCTCATCAATTTCAGCGCGGTACTTAACCATATCCATACGAATGAGGTCATGGCGCTTAAGCTCAAACGGACAGTTGAAGAAATACGTTTCCATTGAACGATTTGCAGAAGGAACAACCTCAAATACTCCAGGCTTGCTCTCCCACTCAATCTCACCAACCGTACAAGTACGTACAGGAACTGAAGGGCTAACGATCTCAATCTCATCACCTGTGCGCATACGGTTTTGGCACTTTACCTCAACGCGATATGTACCGTCGTCTACAGGAGCGGAGCCTTCAACAGTTGCAACATGGATGCAATCTTGAATCTGACCTCCAACGGATGTCTCCTGCTCAGCCATACCGAAATAGAAGCCCGTGTTGTAAGGACGATGGGAAATCTTCTCAAGTTCGATCTGGAAGTCACGAGGATCTGCACCATCGAGTACCTGACGATATGCATTTACCACATTAGCTACGTAGAATGCCTTCTTGTTGCGACCTTCGATCTTAATGGAATCGACGCCTGCTTCGATTACTTCTGGCAAGTGAGAGAGCATATTCATATCTTTGGAGTTCAAAAGATATGAGCCGTTTTCATCCTCACCAATCTCGAAGTACTCACCTGGGCGAGTCTCCTCAACGAGTTTGTAGTTCCAGCGACAAGGCTGGGTGCACGCACCCTTATTTGCCTTGCGGCCTGTTACGTAGTCGGAAATGAGGCAACGACCAGAAACACTCATACACATTGCACCATGTACAAAAGCTTCAATCTCCATGTCCTCAGGGATTTCAGAGCGCATCGTCTTAATATCAGCAAGACTCATCTCTCGAGCACATACTACGCGCTTAGCGCCGAGGTTATACCATACTTTAGCGGATGCAGAGTTTGCACAAGATGCCTGAGTGCTAACGTGCAACTCAAGTCCTGGAGCAACCTCACGAATGGTAGCGAAGCCACCGAGGTCACTTACGATAAGAGCGTCAACTCCAGCATCTTCAAGTGCCTTAGCATACTCTCCCAGACCTTCAAGGTCTCGATCTTTCATAAGAACGTTCATGGCAACATGGACCTTAACTCCATGACTGTGAGCAAACTTAACAGCCTCTGGAATTGTACCCAGAGTAAAGTTGGTTGCACGAGCACGAAGGCCAAAGCGATCTGCTCCCATATAGACAGCATCTGCACCGTAGTAGACAGCATAGTGAAGCTGATCCATACCTCCGGCAGGTGCAAGTAGTTCTATTTTCTTCTTTTCGGGCATATGTATCATCTTAAAAAGACTCCTTTTAATGTTATTTCTCTAAATAGTATCAAGGAATGCAGGTAGATAAATCGATGTTACAAAAACACCACGTAGCAAGCAGAAAAGAAGGTAGAATAGAAGAGTCCTCTTACTGAGGATGGAATTTGAAAGGAACCCCATGGCAAACCAATCTAAAACTTCTCACCCGTTTGTTTCCTATCTTTTGATGGGAACTTTTATAATTCAAGTACTTCTCGTTGGATTTGGAATCTACCCTGCAAATAGTGCGGAGACTTTTGTTTGCCTGTTTTTCTTCCTTGAAGGTGCCTATCTGTATAAACGAGAAGGATACATAGGTCAGAATTCGATCACCTATGCCAAAGGAATGTTTCAGCAGGTACATATTCCCTATGCTGCAATATCTAAAGTCGAGCTCTCTACTAAGAAGCGAAGTTCAGAAGCTAACTCCTCTCGCAAAGAAAAGGTACCAACGTTCATAATCACCTCTAAAGACGGAGGTGAGCACATGGTTCCTATAACTCCGCGCCTCATCGAGCAGCTCAAGGACCATAAGATCAAGGTTCCAAACCTCAAAGACATTAAGTACTTCAAACTCACCTATCCATCAGCTGATAGATTTATGATGTTCGAAGTTATTTTGCTCCTTGTTATATGGGTATCCAAGTTCAAAATGCTCGGGTTAATCGATGCTCAAAGCCAAGGAACCTACAGCGCACTTGAAACGGTATTTGGAATTATATGCGCAGTGCTGCTTCTGGTATTTGTCCATATGACAACTGTCCGCCTCACTTATACTTCAGGACATATGAAAGTTCGAGGCCTCACAGTTAGACAGGATGTCAATATCAAGTCCATCACAAAAGCCGAGGTTAAACGAAAGGGCATCTTTACCTTCTACATCGTACGAGTAGGTCAGAAGAAAGTACTTGCAACAGGTTATATGAGTGGAATGGGTCTCTTATATGCAATGTGCAATGCCTATGGAGCAACCCTCGTATCAAACAAGCCTCAAGGTGAAGAGGTAAGTAAAGTTACTGAGATCTCAGAAGAGTAAACACAAACGGTAACTATTAGAGGGCATCATGTGCCCCTCAATGTACTGAAAACTAAATTCTATTAAGGAGTGTGACCAAAAGTCACACTCCTTTCTTATAAAACTAGACCTGCCAATCGAATTACTTAGTAGTGCCACAGTATATTATTTGGAGTATAAAAGTATGTTAATTACTAAGTTTATGAGTAATAGAACAATATAGAAGGGTACAAAATACTAACGTACAATAAGATAGATAAGTAGAGAATAAGATATTTGAGAGGATGTTAGATGGAAGAAGAGATAGAGCAATCCAAAGAGCCTCAACTTACGCGTTCTGAAGAGATTCATTACCTGCT
>RCNI01000692.1_pt1 | contig 20402 bp, 10 predicted proteins | sample 2041151 | NCBI WGS metagenome assembly RCNI01 (sample SAMN09708214, study PRJNA481090) | feces metagenome | isolation source: feces | place: Antarctica: Albino Rookery | reverse complement strand
CAGGCAGAACTCCGGATAGCTCCGGACCTTGTACTTGCAGTTCTGTGTCCCGCAGTCAACGCAAGTCGGTTCAATCTTGTGATTCTTGTCCATTCTAATTTCTGAATATATAGGTGATCGTGCCCCACTGAGGGTCCTTAGCGGCTATGGGTGTGAAACGGGTCGCCTTGGCCGCTTTTTCCGAAGCCTTCCATAAGTCTTTGTCTGTGATAGTCGTGCCTTTCGCTCCAGCAATGGCTTCAATTACATTACCTTCAACTTTAATCTCAACGATGACAATGCCGGCGCTCTTGGATGAATGTGACGGATGAACCAGTGAGCCAACCAGGCTTCTGCCTTTCAGTGCGTAATTGGGTTCTCCCGTTCTTCGGATTGTCGGGGATATTTCTTGTCTGGACCTGCTAATGTTGCGGTCAGGCTCTTCTGCCACGAAAACACGGCCTTCTGACTTTCCTTCATATAGAATGAAAATCAGATATCTTTCGTTACTGTTTATCGCAGTCGGATCTTCGTGTAGGATCAGTTGTCCAGTCTGCTCATACTTGTCTTTGAAGCGGAATTCTCTCCGATGCTCGAATCCATCGTTCTTCTGCTTTTCGTCAGACAGAGCGAAAGTATTGATATTGCTCAGGTAGAGCGTATCATTTCTGAAAACGGCATCAATAGATATTGGATTGCTGAATATATTCATATCTCTGGTAGTAGGGCCGTGTGTCGCCTTCACCGAGTTTATACTCCATACTTCTTCATCGACGGACTGGGCTTTGAGGCTTGTCACCATGCTCAGAAGACATAATGCAGTGGTGACGATATAGTTGGATCTTTTCATGATCAAATGGTTAAAGTTGTAACAAATATACGCAATTAAACTGGAAGCTGAACTCTTGATCTGCATCTGGCAGGGGAGTGTCCTTGTGAAGGTTCGGATAGGAAAAGGAGAGAATCTTTTAAAGAATTCTCTCCTTAAATAAATGTGTTTTTATTCCAATGAGGTTATGATGCTTGTAATGCTTATTGGTCTTATATCTTCTCCTATTTTTCCAATTATTTCCTGGACATACTCGTCAGACCATAAAGGATGTATTATACATATTTTGTCTCCTTCTGGATTTTCAGCGGTTAAGATACCATTAATCCACAAGATGCAATATCCATTCTGTTTGAGAATATTACTGATCGTGTTCTGTATGTAAGGTTTCCAATATTCTACATCAAAGTCAATTTTTGCATTAATGTCATTTGATAATCTCGCAATATCTAACCCAAGTCTCCAATTAAGTAAAGAATGAATGGATTGGTTAGAGAAATCTCGAATACAATCATAGCAAGAGTCAGTACATTCAACACAGTGTTTACTTTTTACAAGTAGTTCATATAACTCTCCATTTTCGACTAAAGGATTGATAATTGCTTTTTGTGGAATGTCTTTATTGTTTCTTCCGCTGAGGTAATTGCAGTATCCAGCTCCATTTTCTAGTTTCTCAACAAGAAAAATTTGAGCATTCTTTGTTATAGGGTTAATATAGAAACCTACATTTAATTCTGAGGAATCTATATCGAGGTACGTAGATATTGATTTTCTTACAAGATATCCCCATGACAGAAATGCAGAATACACGGCGTTGCTGTTCCGATTATATTCGCGAAGAGGTGATAGATTCAGATAATCTGGAATATCATCTATCTCGAGGGTCAGTACACCAGTAGTTTTTGAAGAAATAAAAGCGTATTTGCTTTCGTATTGCAGTTCTAGTCGTTCCCCTTCTTCTTTCGTATATGCATCTCTAGATATGTATAAACCTTCTGTCGTTTTTCCTAATCGATAGAAGTCACCATTGTTGTCATTTATCAGATGTACTAGTCCTTGTGATGGTAATTTGTTGTTTCTTATTTTTATATTTTTGACTTGAGGACAATCAGAAAGGTATTTTTCACAGTCAAGTTTAATGTCGCTGTTAGGGGAATACCAGTCATAACTACCATTGAAATCTTCGGGTTTCTTATTGTAATCTACGCAGAAGCCTAAAGGTGAACATATTTTTGTTTCGGTCATTAAATTTCCACATACGGGACATAAATTCTCGCTATCTTGTTTTGCTTCTTCAATTGTAGAATAACCACAGGAATCGCATCTTCTTAAAGGTTTTATGAATTTATTCAGACAATTGTACTTGGGTACTATTTGATGGGCTTTGTTATATTCATATTCAACTACACCGACGGCTTTGTAAATCTTTTTATCTTTTACAATTTCGTGTCCAGGAGCAAAAGAGCTGAGAGCCATGTCAATATCACGTGAAACAATGTTGTCTGAAGGTAATTTTTCAGGTTTTTTCAGATAAAGGTTTCTTGTTCGTGTTGGAAAACCGAACATTGGAAGCAAACCTGCATTTGCAAGTCTTTCGCTCAGAAAATCCTGTGTATAATCATTGCTTGAAGCTATTTCCGATATTCTTTTTGTTAAATCATCGTTAATAGAATCAAGTATATTCTTTTTCTGTACATCGTTAATACAGGTTCCGGTAGTTACAGTACTGATGATATGTTTGATGACAGATTGATTTTCTTTAATCCATCTGTCAATTTCAGGCTTGATTTTTTCCCAATCTTCACAGCTTCCGAAATTGCCATGGACATTTTCTTTTCCTGAAATCTGTTTTTCCTTCATCGCCAGGTATAACAGTTCTTTATTTATGATCCTTTCGGCTATTTCTGTAGTTCTGACTTCGAGGTATGGATCTTTTGGGGTTTCAGATACCATTCTTTCATATTCGAAGAAATGAGTGAGATCATGACTTGTTCCTTTGGCAACAGTCAGGGCGATTGATAACGGATGGTTACGACGTCCAGCACGTCCGACCCGTTGCTGATAATTGAATCTTTGTGGAGGGACATTACCCATCATGACAGCAGACAGGGAACCGATATCTACACCAGCTTCCATCGTTGTTGTAACACTTAACAGGTCAATTCCTTCTACTTTTCTATTCTCGTCTTCAAGAAAGATATTCTGAAAGAGGCGTTGCCTCTTTTGCGAATCTTCTCTTGAAGTTTGTCCAGATAGTTCTTCACAGTGCAATTTATAGGCATCTTCTCCTGAATTAAGCAATGCTAAGTAATAATCTTCCGGATTGTCTATTTCTTCTTTTGTCAGAACTTGAACTGATCCCAATGGCGAATTACAGTTGATGCAGATTCCATTGGAATGTTGCATATGTATTGTCTTGCAGATAGGACATACCCAATATTGACTGCCGACTTTAGACTGCATGAAAGTAAGACCTTCTCCAGTTAGGACTGCCTTGTCTTTCTCTATTATATTGTTAATGCGTAAAAAGTGTCGAACTTCATCTATGATTTCATCAACCTTGGCTTTTGAGGGGTGTCCATAAATTTCTTTAATCAAGTTCCTGACACCTCTAGGAAAGGAGTCTGTATATGGGTATTGGGAAAGAAAATTCTTGATTCGTTTATTTTCTCCCATAATACGAATGATTGAACAGATCAATTCAAAAAATCCTTCATCTTTAGGTCTGGCTGTAGGACACAGATATCCAAGTCTAAGTTCTTCAAATGAACGTTTTTTGTTGCTGAAAATACTGGTAAGTTGTTCTAGGCGGTTCGCTCCACGAATCTTGGTGGCGAAGTCGGCAGCACAATCACCAAGATCATCTTTGAAAGTATTCTTTTTAAAATCAAACAGTTTGTCCCAATCTCCTACATTGTCGTCATGGGATACGGAAGGTTTGGGACCAGCAGGATTTGTTCCGACCTTGATGAGGTTACTGATTACTGTATTTTCAATTTTATCTAATCGTTGTCCTGATCCAGAGTTTAGAAATGTTTCAAGTCGATTTTTTTGTTCAGGACTCAACAGACCTAATTCGTTGAGTGAAATTAACTTAAAATATTCAGAGTATGATTTATCGTTGCTTAATTTCTGAATTGTCTTTCTTTCTTCTTCTGAAAGAGTTTTTGAATTCTTGCTTAATTTTTTGAAAATATCAATTTCAGACTCGCGACCTTCTATTGAACTGATGATTGCCCATCTGAGTATATCTCGATAATGGTCAAGTTCAATGCCTGCAGATAATTTTGCTGCAGATTGACGGCTATCTGAGAATAGGACGACTTTAGTATTCTCTTCATGCTGATGTTTCATTGATCTTATCAAGGCATCTGCAAGAATTTGATTTATCTTTTGAAGACCGGTACCGTGCCTCCTGATGGGGGTTAGGCTATTCTTGTCTTTTGACTTGTAAGAAACTTGACATTTAGGACATTTGTGAGGTAAAACCGTGGTTTCAGAATCCGGTTGCCGATGAATACAATACTTCCCATCAATATTGTATGTTATTTCTCCACTTTTGGGATTATAGTCAACTTTTTCCCATTCGTCCTTCAATGTCGTCTCTCCTTGCCATAATACGCAATATCTTACGAAAGAATCAGTTATGGGCATTTCAGATTTCAAGAACATATGGTTTTCTTGCTCAACAAGATAGCCGCCCATGAATAATTCTCCGCAGTTTTCGCATATCAGAACTTCAAGAACGTTCATTCCACAATCACATGTCGTCCTTGGTCTTTTATAGAATTTTCCAGCCAATCTTTCGCTGAATTTGTATTGTTGCCTGCAAACAGAGCAGTGTGGATCAGAACATGCCCACAGACCATTTACATTTCTGAAAAAGAAATGTGCTCTGATAGGTGCAACATAGATATTGTTCTTTTTGCTTTGGCAGATTATCTGAATAATAGCACTAACGATATCCAGTTTATTCTTTTTATCGGTACAAATTGTATCAGCTATCTTTATTATATCTTTTGCGATTACTCCATGGTCAGAATCCAAACTGTATTTTAACCATCCCAATAGGTCGTATTTTATAAAGATATCATAAAAGTCATTGCATCCTGTGGCTTTGAAGAGGGCCTCCTTATCACCTGTCAAACTGTATGAAGTAAGGATATCTGTAGGCAGTTCAATAGCAGGTTTTGTGGCTTTAGGCTCTTCTGGATTTGATATGATAGAGAATTTGTCTTTGAAGTATTTTTTATCAACACCGAAAAATTCACAGAGATAATCTTGTGTCTGATCATTCTTCTGCATAGAAGCGCTAGATGCCAAAAATTGTACCTGTGGTGAATCTGGTCTCAATCCTAGTCTGTCAAGAAGGACTCTAATAAGATATGCCACTTCAGTACCGGAAGTCCCTCTGTATGTGTGCAGTTCATCTATCACTAGATGAAAGACATTATTTTTATCTTCTTCGAGCCATTTTTTTGTATTCTCGAACATATCTGATTCAATATCTCTCATCAGCATGATGTTCAACATGCTGTAGTTTGTTATGAGAATGTCAGGAGCATTTTCCTGCATTGAAAATCTGTCCCACATCTCTGCTGAATCTTTCTCCATACATGGAATATGATAAAGCAGTTCGTCATTCCCTTCAGATGATTTCTTAGCCGCTTCCCAGCTTGTAATCAAATCTTTTTTTGCTTCTCTTAATTTTGAAATACTTTTCTCTTTTGTTCCGCTTACAGGGCTTCTTCCTGTGTATCTTCCAAAATAAAATCTGTTCCCAGTTCTATTCCTATCCAGCCAATCCAAGGAGCCACTCCCGTCTTTTCTCCGACTGTTAAGCGTTTTACGTAGTCTGATCATTTGATCTTCGGCTAGGGCATTAAGAGGGTATAGTATCATCGTCCTAATGGCTCTTTTCCTGTTCTTCCCCCAACTCTTGGATTCTGACACAAGATCGGCAATGACCGGCAAAAGAAAACATTCAGTCTTTCCAGATCCGGTACCTGTCGTTACGATGATGTTTTTCCTGGCAATGAATGCATCTTTAAGTGCTTGATATTGATGGTCGTATAGTTTTCTTATATCTCCTTTAGGATTGTAGAAAAGACCAGATGCAACAAAATCATCAAGCTCTTTCGCAATATGTTCCTTCTCACAGAATTCTCGCAAAGTGTTCTTTTCATGGTATTTTGGCACTAGTTCTATTATCGGTGGTTGACTTATTGTGCCAGTTTCTTTAAGTAGTTCATTCCTTTCTTCATTATATTTATCATTGAAGAAAGCAAGCCCACTGTTTATGTACTTCAGATAGGCTTGAAGAATGTCATTGTATATTTTGATAGGATTATTCATATTTAACTGAATTACAAAGTATTCTATTTAATTCATGGATTGTGTTGGTTCTGAGGTTATAGAAGACAACATAATCATCAATTCTTTGCGGAAATTTTTTAATGGCTAGTCCATCAATCATCAGTATTCTGTATAATATAAATGATAAACCGAACGCTTGCAGATGTAAAGTGCTGTCATTAACGAATCCATTACTTTCTCCGTTGATGACTCGTTCATAATATTGTCCTATATTGCGGGCATCCGGATTAATATTGAAGTCTGGAATTTCTCTGATAAATGATTGTTCTGGGATGGCAAAGAATTTCCTGTTTTCATTATTGCGAAGCTGGGCAACTCCTTTGTTCTTTAAAGTGTTATGGAACTCTAGTTCATCTACGTCAATAAGACTTCTTTCCCATGAAGCGACAACATCCTTTATTGATGGGCATTTTTTCAATGCCTTGATTGAAGAAAGCCTCACATGTTTCAAGTTCGTTCTCGTATCAGTATGAGGCTCACAGCAAAATCCTACTGGGCAGTATGAATCAGAATCGCCAAAGTTAATAAGGTAGTCATGATTGTCATATTCGAGAGAAATAGGGGCAGTAATAGCCCAATAATCATTTGATACATGATCAATCACTCCATTATAGACAAGTGGATAGAATAGTTCCCACAAAACGCTTCCTTTAATGCGTAGGTCCATTGCAATGTTAAGATATTCGCAGACTTCCTTGATTTGTCGTCTGCTTCTTTTTTCAAAATGGCCCATCCATCTGTAAAGGTCGATTTGTGCATTTATTAAATTTTCAGTTTTCATCCAGGTATTCTTCAAATTTATTGTTTACGGATATTTCATGACTTATTTCATTAAGTATTTGTGGCGTGAGAAAGCCTTTGTCCTTCAGCTCTTCTTGTTTGAACTCAGAAGAGTTGTTGCATTTGGGGATTTTGCCGATACAACCGATAAGTTCCAGGGAATTTCGGGTCATCGGGATGACTCTGTCTGATGAGGCTGTGGCCATAATCCTTAAATTTGCCGGAAATGTTTCTTTCTCGTTAGGAAGTCTGTGTGCAAAGCCAGATTGGAGGTCAAGAATCGGTTGGAGATAATTAGGAATGTATGAAAGATTTATATTTTTAAGAATCAGAAAATGGAGCCTGTCTTGTTTCCTCCGACATTCATCGACAATGGCATGCAATCCCGACTCCCATAAATCATTGTATGATTTCCAAGCGACATTAACATATGCTGTTAGGTATGTGCATTTCCCGGTAGCCATCATTATAGACTTAATGATGGCATTGTTAGGTAGGAGGACTACTTTATATTTGCTCAGTAAGGTGGCAATGTCGTTTGATTTTTCATTTTCTAAACCGTAAGTAGACATCCAGCATCCTAAAATTGTTTGGAAGGTATTGAACATGATGAATGGAGACTCTGCATTATTTTCCGTATAATCAAGGAAGAATTCATTCTCCGGAGAATGCTGATTCTGGATATTAAGTACATCTTTGATAACTTTAAAATCCTTTAAGATATCATCTTTTCTGCTTTGTAGCAACAGCAACTTTTCTTCTTCTGATATCAAGGCTTTTCGTGTTTCCGCAATCTTGACATCAATCATTTTCAATTCATCTTCCTTCTCTGTCAAATGTGTTACTAAATCTTTGTGCTTGATTTCATAAGTTGACTTTTGATTCTCAAATTCTTGCTGGAGTGTACAAAGCCTCTGGTCAAGATATGTCTTTTCTTTTATAATCTGTTCTTCATATTCTTGTTTTACTCTGGATATTTTTTCTTGGTTATCTTCCTCGATCTTCTTGAAATATTCTTCTTTTAAGTTATTGATGCTGCTTTCTATAGTCGGAATTATCCAGGGAAAATTCTGAAGATTATCTATACTTTCTTTTGTTAATTTATAAATACCAATTAATTTAGACAATCTATTGTAACGATTTTCAGCAATTGATAATGGTAATTGCTTGTAGCTTAAAAGAGTCTCACGAACAATATTCTGAGCTTCTTTTGTTCCTCCTTCTTGTATGACAGTCCAGTTTGGCTTTAAAATTTTATTTGTGAACCAATCAATAAGTTGGTTGTCGTTGGTAATGTCAATGACATTTTCCGGTTCTCCAAGATCTGTGTCTAGAAGATAATATGTTTCCCGTTTCTCGGAATATACCAGCTTTGCTTTTCCCGCATTGAAAAAAGGAATAAATCTGCTGTCAGAAGTATCAATTTTGTATATATATTCACCCGATAGAACATAGACAGTTTCTTCTTGATCTAATAGATTGTTTTCAGATAGTATCTTGAAGTTCCTTTCCCCATTGTCACTGAGTAAATCATCAATTTTTTTCAGTATACAACCCTCAAGTTCAATGTCAGTAGATTTGTCCCAGATATAATCATCGTAACCTTCTCCTTCCTTAGCATTCGGAATAACGGAAATTGTTATGCATTCTCCATCATAGTCATTATATTTTTGAGACACATTATGCGCGAATATTTTACCTCTAGGTGGGAACATTTCCTTTGCTTCATCTTCAGTTAATGGGAAAAATTGACTGACAGTTAGATATCCGCATACATTGATGTATCCATGACCGCTATAGTTTATTTTCATTATGCCTACAGCACGCTGAGTTTCATAGTCAAAATTATTCATGGCTTATTATGTTTTTTAGATTTCTAATTATGTAATTTTTACTAGATGCATCAATTTCATGCATCGCTTTTGCCCAAGTTTCAAGAATTGGAGTGTTGCTATCGTCTTTGTTTGTACTTGCATAATCTGAAAAATCCAAACCTACAGCACCTTTATCAGAGAGAAAATTGCACCAGTCGGGTCCATATTTGTCCAGTACCCATTTGTTATGATTGTCTGACCAGATTGTCTCTTTAGCTGAATCAGAGCAAATTTCAAGTTCTATTTTCCTTTCACCTAGAATCTTTATTGTATTTGAGCCAAGTGGTAAATTCTTAAGATTCAATACCGGATTTTCATTGGTGATTTTTTCTCCGTTTATCCATAACGTTTTAGGCTTGTCAAGTTGTAATAATGGACCTCCTCCTTCCAGATATTGTAGTCTTCCGATTTTGAGGCCTCCAATAAGTTTAAAACTTTCGTTGTGAAGAAACAGATCAGTTATGTCATTCTCGTACTTGACGTTAAATAGTTTGAGAAATTTAAAATCTTTGATTTGGTCCCAGATGTGATCTTTTATTGGGTGGGTGCAGTGTTCCTTGAAAAAAATGGCTAACCCATCTTCTCCTTGTTCAAGGTAACGTGTTTCAATGTAATAGTCATCATAAATGTCAAAAGGCTTCATTATGACTAAACCTGCACGTCGGATCGGACAATATTTCTTATATGTCTCGTATGAAAGGTTTTCCAAATCTATTCTTTGTTTGAGATTGAGGTGATTGTCTCTTATCTCCAGTGAAACTAATTTTTTGTTCAGGAGAATCACCCTTTCTTCTTCGGCTTTTAAGGTATTTACTTTTTCTCGAATTTTATACTCTCCTTGCCAGTAATTGAAAAAGTTATAGATCTGTCGCTTTGCATCTTTTCTAAATTCGTCATTCGTAAGTATGTCTTGTGAATGTTTTGTATGAGCTTTTTTCCTTAATGTGCTCCAATGTAGAGTGTGCCAGAAATCTTTTTCCGATATGTGTTCAAAAGGATGCAGGTTATCTTCAACAAAGGCAGCTGCAATATATTTTAGGTCTTCAATTGTAAAAACCCTTGTCGCCTGTTGAATGGGGTATTGTACATATCTGCCGGCTCCACTCTTTGGATAGCATTTTGTGATTTCGAAGTAGTTATCGTCGCACCATTTGTAAAGGGTATGCCAATATTCATCTTGATGAGACTCCATCCATCTTTGCAGTCCGTTTATATCCCAATTCAAAAGTTTGGACAATCGGTCTCTATAGTTTGCTTCAGTTATGCCATCACTGTTTTCTCTTTGAGAGGCAGCTAGTAACTGCATTGCAAGAAGTCCTTTGATATGCAGTATTGATGGATTTGCTTCAAAAATATGATTCCCTACAGCTTCAATCAAATTTTGGGGTTCAAACTCATATTGTTTACAGAAAGAATCGATGAAGACTTGATCAATGACAAATGACACGGAGGATCCTATCTTTTCTTCTGGAAAAATAATGTGATCTACGTACTCGCAGAAAAGTTCAAATATGTTATTTATATCGTTCATTTGAAACTATATAGATATATGAAGAAGGATGAATTGAATAGTTTTATTTTATCCAAAATTAATTAAAAAAGCAATTTCATACAATAGTGGGCAAAATTGTGTTTTGAACTTTCTTCTCTGTAAAGTTATAAGTGAATTGTGTCATAGTATTACACAAAGTGTACATAAATCTATTTCGGTAAGAGGGATTTTCTTTGTTTGTTTTCTGCTCAGTACGGCCGGAAGAATTTTTTTGACACGGAAGGTGGCGTATTCTGCCTTTATTTATGCTTAAACTCCTGTTGTGTTTAGTGCCATGACTGGAGTTTTATTATATTTGTATTTCCTAATAACACTATATTTCATATGAAAGGCTCAGCTATTCACCTCATTCAATTACTTGAGGGATCAAAGAAAAGATTTATCATACCTGTATATCAGAGAAATTATGATTGGAAAAAGGACAATTGTGTCCAGTTGTTTGATGATTTGAAGAGTCTAGTGCTTAATAATAAACCGTCACATTTTTTCGGCAGTATTGTCTATAGTGCTCATGGATTGAATGAGGTGGTCATCATAGATGGTCAACAGAGAATCACGACCATATCAATCCTTATGATTGCCATGGTGAATGCTATGAAAAAAGGCCTCTGTGTTCCTCATGACGAGAATCTTGCAGAATATATAGAAGAAAGCTATATCATTGACAAGTTTCAGAAGGAGAATAGAAAAGTTCGTTTGAAACCATTCCGTGATGACTGTGAGGCCTTCGACAAACTGATCTATTCAGACGAGGAGGATTATGTGCCGGATTCAAAGGTAACTATCAATTACAAGTATTTCTATGATCGGATCACTCAGAAACAGGAGATGACTATGGATGAACTGTTCCATGCCATTGAGAGTCTGATCATCATCAGTATTGAACTTGAAGTTGAGCATGGGGACAATCCTCAGCTGATCTTTGAGAGTTTGAATTCTACTGGATTGGATCTGACTGAGGCGGATAAAATCAGAAATTTCATTCTTATGGATTTGTCTCCTGATGTTCAGGAACAGTATTACGATCAATATTGGAACCGTATTGAAAAATGTTGTGGTGATGACCTGGATAGTTTTGTCAGGAATTATCTTACCATACAGACCGGTTCGATCCCTACATTGAAGAATGTCTATCAGGAATTCAAAAGTTACACTCATGATAAATCAAATGTAGAAACTATACTCCAGAGTATGTTGAAGTATGCTCTGATATATAAGCAGATAACATCTTTCAAGATTGGAGGAGACGCTGTAAATTCTATTGCAAGAAGACTGGATCTGCTTGATCTGACTGTGGCTTATCCTTTCTTGATGGTTTTTCTCGATTATGCAAACAATGAGAAACTTCCGGAATCGGAGGTCGAGAAGGTATTGTCTTGTATAGAGATCTTCATTTTTAGAAGATTGATTTGTGATTATCCGACCAATGCATTGAACAAGATCTTTGCAACGCTTCATAAAACTGTTCTCAAGGCTATGAGGGAGAATGATTCCTATTCTTCTGTGATGGTTTACATTCTGGAGAACAGGAGGCAGGCTTCAATCTTTCCGAAAAATGAGGAATTCACGAATGCTTTCGTGACAAAGAATATCTACTCCATGAAGGCAAAGAATAAGGAGTATATCTTTGATCGCCTGGAAAACATGAACAGCAAAGAAAGGCATGAGGTTGTTGGATGTCTTGAAGATGGTAAATATTCCGTTGAGCATATAATGCCTCAAACCTTGACACCAACTTGGATGGCTGCGTTAGGTGACAAATGTCTGCAGATCCACGAGAAATGGTTGCATACTATTGCAAACCTGACCTTGACGGCATATAACTCCAAGTACAGCAATCGTCCTTTCGTCGACAAAAAAACGATGGAAGATGGTTTCATTGACAGTGGACTGAAATTGAATCAGTATATAGCAGGCTTCGATAAATGGACAGAAGAAGAATTGATGCTCCGTGAGGAAAATCTCTTGGAGAAAGCAATGAAATTATGGCCGTATCCAGAGACTTCATTTATTCCATATCAACGTCATCAGGATGTCATTTATTTGTCTGATGACTGTCATGCGCCTGTCGGGAAAGCGATATCCGGATTCTCTTTCAAGGATACTTTCTATAAGGTAGAGGATTGGAGCGATATGATCCGTGAGATGATCTCTATCTTATTCAGTATGGACCCGTCATGTCTGTATCGGGAAGCAAAAGATCCTGACAATGTCTGGTTCCTTACAACCCAGGAGAAGGATGAATATTACAAGGTAGCTGATGGTTTGTACTTTACAACACATTCATCTACTTCCTGTAAGATGAGAATCTTGAAAAATCTATTCAAGCGTTATATGTTGGATGAGGACGAACTCTTTTTCCATGTCATGGAATATGGTGAGTCTTCAGAAACAGAAGGGGTAAAGGAAAAAAGACGAGCATGGCTTATATCTGCCAATGAGAAATTTTTCAGAATCATTGATTGGTGGAAATGTCATGATCATATCTATTGGCATCAGTCCTTGAACTATTGTGTGGGAGACCTGGTCTATCTTTATATCTGTTCGCCTATCGCTCAGGTCAGATATCTTTGTGAAGTAGAGGAGATAAATCTTGAGACATATGATGAAGCAGAGGAAAAGCCATATCTTCTTCAGCCGGATATGTTGTCAACTTCAGATAAAAAATATGCTAGATTTAAATTGTTGTCAGCAACGGAAAATGGCAGCGCTCTTTCGTTGGCGGAAATGAAGAATCATGGCTTGAACGGGGCTCCAATTCGTGGAATCATTCTTTCGAGTCCTTTGTTAGAGTATATTGAAAGTCAATTTTAAAAGGAATGCAGGCCGTAAAGCCTGCATTCCTTGTGTTTACATATAGAACCTTCCTCCGGAAATATCGAAGAACTTGTCGAAGAACGCTTTGAGCTTCTCAATGACGGTTTCTTTCTTTTTGCCTCGATCATTCTTCTTGGAGAATAACGGCATGGGCGGAAGGATCATCGCCATTTGAGTACCTGTCTCGTCAAGAGTACCGTTCTTGAAAGAATTCTCGATGAATTCGTAGGTCTTGTCTGCCTTGAGGTGCTCCGTCTCGATGATCTCATCTAGCTGTTCCTTCTGTTGACGTTTGACGAATTCTGTCCAATCATCATTGACCACTTTCTCTGGAGTCAGCTGCTCAATGAAGTCTTCAATGAGATCCTTCTTGTTCCTCAAGTCCGGACTTGAATTGATGGCTTTCCGGATGGAAACCATAATCTCTTTATCTTCGGTATTGTGTTCGTGCATCTGTGCAATCAGGTAGAGGATATAGTCGATGTTGATATCCACCTGCTTGATCAGTTCCATCTCAAAGACGATGTCATCATTCACATTGACAGAGTCCCCTTTGTGCGGACGATACTTCTCATACAGGTCAATGTAGATGCTGTGGTAATCTTGGACATCTCTTGCGCTCAGAATCTCATTTCCTGCAAACTGGTCAAATACATTGAGAATGTTTGTAGCCTTCAGAATCGTTCCATATAGGCGAATGAATTTCTTTTCAGCATCCTCTCCGATGGTTCTCATGTCAGAACCGAGCGGATAGTCGCTCAGAAGAGTGTCGATCAGCTCCTTGTAGCCAGGATGATACTTACCCTTATCGTCCTCGTATCCATTGTAATAATCCTCATAGGATTTCAGAAGTACAAGTCCACCAGCTTCTTTGTCACCGAATAGAGCGATCGCTTCGTTGGTCGCATCTTCAAGATTCCTGAAGCAGATGATGTTTCCGAAAGTCTTGATGGAATTCAGTATTCGGTTAGTCCTTGAATAGGCCTGGATCAGTCCATGAAGCCGGAGGTTCTTGTCTACCCATAGGGTATTCAGAGTCGTAGCATCGAAACCAGTCAGGAACATGTTCACGACGATGAGGATGTCTATCTCTCTGTTCTTCATCCGGAGTGACACATCCTTGTAATAACTCATGAATTTCTCCGCACTGGTATCATAGCTCGTTCCGAACATGTCGTTGTAGTCGCTGATAGCACCTTCAAGGAAATCTCTGGAGCTCTGGTCCAATGATTCCGTGCTGTCGGGGTTTTCTTCTCCGAGGAAGCCGGTATTTCCGTCAATGTCCTCGTTTGCACCATAACTGTAGATGAGGGCGACCTTCAGCTTTTTGTCACCACCTATTTCCGCTTGCTGTCGTTTGAACTCGTTGTAATAGAGTTTTGCTGTGTCAATGGATGCGACTGCAAAGAGGGAATTGAAGCCGTTCATCCTCGTTTTCTGCTTATCCTCTTTCGCTTTCCTGGAGGAGGCCATCTGCGCGATGTTCATCAGTTTCCTGAACTCGTAGGACTGGCAGTTCCTCATGGTCTTGTTCTCGAAATGCTCGAGGATGTACTTGACGATATTGCTGATGCGCTTAGGGGAGGCGAGTGCCTTCTCTCGATCAATGCTGCTGACCTTCTCGTCGCTGATGTTCTCTTCCTTCTTCATTGTGCTGACATAGTCAACTCTGAATGGAAGGACATTGCCGTCGGCGATAGCATCCACGATCGTGTAGATGTGTAACTGCTTTCCGAAGGCTTGCTCCGTGGTCTTCAGGTCAAAATGTCCTCCGGAACTGGCGTTCACTCCGAAGATAGGAGTACCTGTGAATCCGAAGAGATGGTATTTCTTGAATTTTCGGGTTATGACAGCATGCATCTCGCCGAATTGACTACGATGGCATTCATCGAAGATCATGACCAGGTGTTTCTGGTATATCGGATGGTTGTCGTTCTTCTTGATGAAGGTTGACAGTTTCTGAATGGTCGTGATGATGATGCGTGCATTGTCATCTTCCAGTTGTTTTTTGAGCACATTGGTGCTGGTGTTTCCATTGGCCGCACCTTTCTCGAAACGGTCGTATTCCTTGATGGTCTGGTAGTCCAGATCCTTGCGGTCCACTACGAAGAGGACCTTGTCGATGTAATCCAGTTTGCTGGCGAGTCTGGCGGTCTTGAAAGAAGTCAGCGTTTTTCCGGATCCGGTAGTGTGCCAGATGTAACCACCTCCTTCAACCTTGCCCCAGGTCTTGTAGTTGTTCGAAATCTGGATTTGCTGAAGAATGCTTTCCGTTGCGGCAATCTGATAAGGCCTCATGACAAGAAGCAGGTTCTCCGATGTAAAGACACAATACTTGGTCAGGATATTGAGAATCGTATGCTTTGCAAAGAAGGTGGCCGTGAAATCCACGATGTCTGGAAGAATTCGGTTGTCCCGGAGCGCCCAGTAGCTGGTGAATTCAAAGGAGTTGCTGGTCTGGTTCTTACTGCCTTTCTTGCTCGACATCTCCTTGATATGCGATTCACGGGTGGTGTTGCTGTAATATTTGGTCTGCGTACCGTTGCTGATGACGAAGATCTGCACGTATTCGAACAGACCGCAACCGGCCCAGAAACTTTCACGGTTGTACCTCTTGATCTGGTTGAATGCTTCCTTGATGTCTACACCTCTACGTTTGAGTTCGACATGTACCAATGGGAGGCCGTTGACCAGAATAGTGACATCATACCTGTTGTCATGAGCGCCTGTTGACACTTCATACTGGTTGATCACCTGCAGGTAGTTGTCGTGGATGTTGTCTTTCTTGATGAGACGGATGTTCTTGATGGTCTTTCCGTCGTCCTGAATGAGATTCCTGACATAATCCTCTTGAATGATGCGGCTCTTCTCTGCGATGCCGAGATTCTTGTTGGCGATCTCATTGTTGAAGAAGCGTTCCCATTCGGAATCCGTGAAGGTATAGTCATTGAGCTTTTCCAGTCTGGTACGGAGGTTCGCGATGAGTTCCTCTTCCGATTTGATCGGAAGATACTCGTATGCCTGTTCCTGCAACTGCTTGATGAAATCCTTTTCCATCTCAGCCTCGCTCTGGTATTGCGTGGCTTTCTTTTCCTTGACCTTATAGTCAGAAACTACTGTGCTCTGCGGATTCTCCGCAACCATTCTGTATTGCTCGTTCATATCAGTTTGCTCTTTCGAAGGTTAATAGTTTGTCACGATAGTATTCATATTTCTGCTGCAATGCTTCAATCTCGGCAGGGATGCCTTTTTTCATATCGTTTACAAGTGTATCGAATTTGTCCAGTATTGCAACTACACGTTCCTGCTCTTCAAGTGGTGGGATAGGGACTAGAAATTTACTCATACTTTCACCGGAAACCCTTGTAACTTTTGTACCAGTCGCATATTTCTTCTTATAACCTGAAATTAAATCTGTTTGAAATAAGTACGACATGTATTTTGCGTTTTGGTTATGCCTAAAGATATATGCATCACCACTTACAGCTATATCTTCTTTACCTAACCAAGCGACAGCTTTACATACATCTTCTACATTCTCACTGGTTGTTGCTATTATCAGGTCGTTTGTATGTGCTTTCTTTAGTTTCTTGGCAAGAGACTCTGAGGTATAGGTCAATGTTTTGTCAGCATAAACACCATAGTGTGTATATATTTGTCCATAATGTATGCATCCGATTCCTGATTTGGTGAAATCTTTTTTCTGTAGTCCATTCCCACGAATAAATGTTCCGATATCTCCTAATCTCATCCAAATTACTCTATTTTGCCCCCCCCTCCTCGGCGTTCTAATTCATTGAAATTCAATAACATATCTCTATAATATTCGTATCTTTGCTGCGTTCCTTCAATTTCAGCTGGGAGCCCTTTAGTAAGATTATTTGAAAGGGTATCGAATTTATCAAGGATAGATACGATTCGCTTCTGTTCTTCAAGGGATGGAACAGGAATTAAGAAATTCTTAATTTTTTGTGCATTAAGGTTGCTTTGACTTCCTTCCCCCAACGATTTCAAATTATCGTAATTATTATTAATCCAATAATATACATATTTATATAGTGCAATCTCAGGGTTAATTTGAAGGTTACAACAGGCTTGGTTTGTGGTGAGTGCAATTTTATTTATACATGCTTTCGCAGCAGTTGCACCATACATGGCAACAATTACGCAATTTTTCGGAATTAATTTTGCAGATGAATTGTTAATAGCATTTTGTGTGATTTTGACTTCAGTGTCATAGATATCTTTCCAGTTGACTTCTTGTGTACGAAGCCAAGGAATATTTCCATTATAATATTCTCTATTTGATGTTAGAGGTGTTCCACCAGAGCATATTGATAAACAAATGTCATTAATTTTCATCCACTTTACTTCACCTTTCGCGATAGCTGAATTGTGTGTGGAACTTCCGTTCGGGGACGTTTCAACCTCATGATTTTTATCCGGATAGGTTAACAACCTATTACGGTAAAAATCATATTGTTGGATACGCCCTTGCAGCTCCGCTTGCAGCTCCGCTGTAAGGTCTGTGAACTTATCGAGATAGTCAGCAATTATTTTTTGTAACTCCAAAGGTGGAACTGGAATCTCTAATAATTCAAAACGTTTTTTTGAAATGTTATATCGAGTGACTCCATTGGCTGTTTTAAAAATCTCTTTACGAATTTGTGGACTTCTAAATAAATGTTTCAAATAGTTTACGTCGAATGACTCTAGGCTATTAAGACGTAGACCAAAAGAAAAAGAGTTGAGGTATATTTTTTCTGTTGGTACAGTATTTACAACAGAAGACATTCCGCATTCATCAGGTGTCTCAGAAGATGTTGTAAATAGAATGTCACCAAATTCTAATGTGTTTTGGTTTTCTTCATCTGAGATTTTAACCATATCAGTAATATCCAAACTTAAGGCTGGATTATTGTAGATATTAAGATAGGTAGCATATTTTGCATTACCGTCGTTGAAATCTTCTTTGTTCTTTCCTGATAAACCGGAGAAGAATACTCCAATATCTTTTAATTTATAGTATTTGACTCCTTGAGGACATAATTCCTCAATCATTTTAAATATCCTGCTCATAACCTATTCCTCTCCTTCAAGGTCTGCGACAATCTTGTCAATTTCTGCTCTCAGTTCATTCTCGTGTTTGACAATCTCACGAAGTCTGGCATTCAGTTCTTTGATGTCAATCTGAGGTCTGGTGTCCTCTGCTTCGACATAGCTGCTGACGGATAGATTGTAGTCGTTCTCACCGATGACGGAGTTGTCTACCAATGCAGAGAAATGAGCAAGCTCTTTATGCTCGATATATTCGTTCAGGATTTTCTCGATGTTTTCAGGGGAGAGCTTGTTCTTGTTGCCGACATGGATGAACTCCTTGCTGGCATCAATGAAGAGGGTCTTGTTTTCCTTCTTGCTCTTCTTGAGCACGATGATGCAAGTGGCAATCGTTACTCCGAAGAAAAGGTTTTCCGGAAGTTGGATGACGGTATCGACATAGTTGTTGTCGATCAGGTATTTTCTAATCTTTCCTTCTGCTCCTCCACGGTAGAGAACACCAGGAAACTCTACGATAGCGGCCGTACCGTCCGTAGCCAGCCATGAGAGCATGTGCATGGTGAAGGCGAGATCTGCCTTTGATTTCGGAGCAAGCACACCGGCAGGGGAGAATCTCGGGTCATTGATGAGAACCGGATTGCTGTCTCCCTCCCACTTGATGGAATAAGGAGGATTCGAGACAATGGCATCGAAAGGTTCATCATCCCAATGATAGGGTTCTGTCAATGTATTTCCGCAATGGATGTCGAACTGGTTGAAGTTGATGTCATGCAGGAACATGTTGATTCGGCAAAGGTTGTAGGTCGTAGGGTTGATCTCCTGTCCGAAGAATCCACCGCGGACCTTGTCTTTACCGAGTACCTTGGCAAACTGCAGCAGGAGTGAACCGGATCCGCAGGCTGGGTCATAGACCTTTCTTATTTCCTTTTTACCGACAAGAGTAATCTTGGCCAGAAGTTCACTCACTTCCTGTGGCGTGAAGAACTCACCACCGGATTTACCTGCGTTAGAGGCATACATGGTCATAAGGAACTCGTAAGCATCACCAAAGATGTCGATCTGATTTTCTTTGAAGTCTCCTTTGAGGTTCATTGAACCGATCTTATTCAGAATCTTGACAAAAACCTCGTTTCTTCTGGCTACCGTAGTACCCAGCTTGACGTTGTTGACATCAATATCGGAAAACAGACCTTTGAAATCTTCCTCGCTGGCGGTTCCTTTTGCAGAGTTCTCGATGTTTGAGAATACATGCTGCAGGGTTTCGTTCAGGTCCTGGTCTGTCTTTGCCCTTTTGCTCACATTGCAGAACAACTCAGAAGGAAGAATGAAGAATCCTTTCTCGGATACGATCTGCTCTCTTGCGCTTTCTGCTTCTTCATCAGAGAAGTTTTCGTAGCTGAATCCTTTGATACCGGCTTCTTCCTGTAAGGCATTTATATAGTTCGCGATGTTTTCAGAGATGAATCGGTAGAAAAGAAAACCGAGTACATATTGTTTGAATTCCCATCCGTCAATGCTGTTCCTGAGTTCATCGGCGGTCGCCCAGATGGTCTTGAAAAGTTCCAGTTTCTGCTGGTTGCTCGTGGCCATAGTTATGTTAGTTAAATTTAGATAATCTTGCTTTTCGTGTCAAGTCGTAGACTCAATCATACAAAGATACTCAAAAGTATCTGGTCTATTACAGACTTGTCAGCAAAAGTTATATCAGTTTGTGCCGAAAACTGACGAATAAGCAAGATTTCTCTTCACTTCCATGACCTCCTTCCGTTTCACTCCGCCATCACCTCCATGCAATGCTCCGCCTCGCCCGGGAAGAGTTCTTCCTGTTACTCCAGATCATAGACGATCCGGCCGAAATAGCCCCTCTGGATTGCGTAGAACTCTTGATTGGACCAGATACCTGTCAGTTTACCATCATTTATCCAATCAAGATACTTCCTCATTTCATATATTTCATCTTCATCGGAGGAATCATGATGATTCATTATTACTCCAGTTTGTTGAAATCTGTATTTTTCAAGCAATTCATTAATAGTATGGTCATCTGATTCCAGATCTCTGATGTGTTTCATAAACGTAGGATGATGTCCCAATCGGATTTCATTCTCATTGGCTTCTCTGACAGATTCATTCTCTA
>RCNI01000671.1_pt1 | contig 20407 bp, 14 predicted proteins | sample 2041151 | NCBI WGS metagenome assembly RCNI01 (sample SAMN09708214, study PRJNA481090) | feces metagenome | isolation source: feces | place: Antarctica: Albino Rookery | reverse complement strand
CATTAACTAAAGAAGTTCATACCAATCTCCGGCAAAATAAAGTACCACACGATAAGCCACCGGGAAATAAGGTCTGCATGAACTGCCATCATCTTTCCATTCGGGAAGATCGGATGCAGAAAAAGGCGCCAAACCGTTATCAGTTTGGCGTCTTTTCCTCTAATATTTAATTATTCTTTGCTTTAGCAGGCTTCATACTACATGAGATGGTTTTTACCTTTTCGTGCAGCAAACCATACTGCTCCGCCTACGGCTATTCCTGACAGCACTGCAATTGTCGTAAGCAATGCAACATTGAAGTTATCGCCTGTCTGAGACGGCCCATTCTGATTTGTATTTGTGTTATCAGATGTATCCTGTCCCGGATTACTCGAATCCTCCGCTCTTACAGTAACCGGTATATCTGTTGACTGACCGGCATATGTAACTGTTACTTTGTGCATTTGCGCTGTAAGCGGTGTGTCAAGGCTCGGCTCAAATGTAAACAAAGCTGCTGTCTCTTCGTTATATGTTACCACTTTCGTCTTGCCATTATCATACATCACCGTAAGAACAAGTCCCTCCGGATCAAACTGATCTCCGGCTCTGTATTCTGTCTTTGCAGGTCTTGCGTTGACTTCGATTCCCGTCACTTTAGGCTGTTCAGGCTCTACCGGAGTACTTTCATTCACCGCAATGCTCAGAGCTGTGGTTTTTCCTGCATATGCAATCGTTATTTCTTTCACATCTTTTGCAAGTTCAACATTCAGAGCGGGATCAAATCCAAATCTTTCTGCCGTATCTGCATTGTACGCAACTTCCTCTGTCGTATTGTTGTTATACTTCAGAGTAAGGACAAGCCCTGTCGGATCAAACTTTTCGCCAACTGTATACGAAAGCTTCGTCGGCTTATTTTTAATCTCAATACTCTCTATGGCCAGCTTCTTGTCCACTGTGATATTTTGCAGTTCTGTGCTTAAACCATGGTATGCCACAACAATCTTTTTTACATCCGGGGTGAGCGCTGTTTCAAGGCTTGGATTAAATTCAAACTCTTTCGCATTCTCCGTGCTGTAAACGATTGGTTCACTATGCGAACCGTCGCTGTACTGAATCACAATCTCCAGTCCGGCAGGATTAAATACTTCACCCTCTGTGTATTTCAGTTTTGCAGGCATATTGGAAACTTGAATCGTCTCGGGCTTAACTTTACCGTTCACTTTGATAATGATATCTGTTTTCTGTCCTTCATATGTAACAGTAACTTTTTCCTGATCTTTCGTAAGCGGTGTGTCGAGTCCCGGTTCAAACGCAAAGCCTTCATCTTTTCCGTAAACTGCATTCACGGTGCTGTCATCACTGTACTTGACTGCCAGTACAAGTCCTGTCGGGTCAAACTTTTCCCCTTCAGTATAAACCGTTTTGTTCGGCATCGTGCTGATCAGAAGTTCTTTCACCGTTGGTGCAGGTATTTCGTCGGCTGTAACTTTTACTCTGATCTCAGCTGCACTCATATACTTGTTGCCGCCCTGGTCATCGTATGTCTCAACACCGCTGAAACGAATATACTTTGCTTTCACAGGATTGACAAATTTTGCAAGCTTCCAGTTTGCATTGCTTGCCCACTCCTGTGTACCGGCTGTAACTGCTACCGCTTTCCACTCATCATTTTCCGCAGACTTGACCTCGATTTTAAATGTTTTCACATTACCGTTCATGCCTGTTCCTGCCGGTCTCGGGAGATATCTGAGCCCTGTTACATTTTGCACCTCAGCCAATTCCATTTCGACCCAGCGTTCTGTTGGATCTACTTTGCTCCACTGCGTATGCCAGTATGTATTATTCCTATTATCAAATGCTTTTTCAAGCTCATTGCCATGCTGTGCGCTTCCGGCTTTGGGAGTTATCTTGGCTACATCATAATCATTTGCAGCATCAGTCGGATCTGCATCCAGATTAATTGCAAAGACCTTTCTCGTCTTATGATCTTCCGATTCAATAATGATTCGTACTGTCTCCTCATATACCGGAAGTACAGTTACCGATGCGTTGTCGGCCGGAACAGCATTTACTTTGTCCGCTGTTTTTACTGCTGTTGACCAGCTTCCCGCTGCCAAATCGGCTTCCGGAGCCTGTGTCTCATTTACAGTCAGGCTTGCAAGCTTAGCAGTTGCATTTGTCTTAAAATCTGCAGTTTCCGCCTGATAAAGCTCTGCTTCCGCAATTGCCGTACAGGTAAATCCGCTCTTGGGTGTTCTTGTGCTGTTGTTAACAACTCTAAGCTTTACAAAGACAGCGCCCACAGGCTGGAAGTCATATGTGTATTCTGCAACCCCAACTTCATTCGGGTTGTGCTCAGATATTGACTCAGCAGCGTCAACCTTTGTCCAGGAGCCGTTCTCACCTGTATCCGATACATAAATCTCGGTTTTGCCTGCATCCGGATAAGAAGCTGACCAGCCATCTTGTCTGAAGAAAATCTTAATTTGCTTGAAATTCTGCTTTGTAGCATATGCAAATGTGATTTCTGCGTCTTTGTCATCTTTGTTCTGCTTAGAATTATCGTAATTACTCCACTGAGTGGTGTTCTTTCCACCATTTGTGTTGTTCGATACTTCTCTGCTTCCATCACGAATTGCTTCCAATGTATCCGACTGCACAGTGAGATCCTGCTTCAATGTCAGCGCTTCTTTTGCAATATTCTGACCAACTGTAACTTCTGCTTCCTGAACTCTTACAGTAGCCTTAATCGGCATATCCTGGCCGAATACTTTTGCTGTTCCTGCGACTTCCACATTGCCTGCTGTAGTGTATCCGCCCTCAGGTTCTTTCCATTCTACCGGGAAGGAAGCCGTAAGCACCGTTCCGTCCTCCATAACTGCCGGTCTTGAGGTTGGCAATACCGGAGCCACTCCAACCGATGTCGTAGTTGAATAATTGAGAATAGCCGCTACTGTATCAATCATATTGATATTAACACAGACCAGCTCTGCCTTATCCATACCGGCTGCCGTAGCTGTTCCGCTTACAGAGAACGAATCTGCTTTGGAAATCTGCTCTTCAGAAAGCTTTTCCCATGCCACTGTCGCTGTTCCTGTTGTGCCATCTGTAAAAGTCACATCAAGCTGCTGCGGAAGCTGTGGCTGATTGCCGACTTTCACATAATAGTTCTTCGGCATGCGAATGCTGCTGATTGTCTTTGCGCTTTCTCCGTCGTTGGCGGCCGCTTCTGTCTGAATGGTAACAGTCTGACCGACCAATCCATCTGCCGTAATTTTAACAGTAATCGTTCCTGCTGCTTTTGTAGAACGCACAATACCTACAACCTGTCCACTGAACGCTTTTCTGTTATTGTCTCTGTACGACTGGTGATCTACCGGTCTTCCGTTATCAACACCTGCCAATGTTCCATCGCCGGTTACTTCGAATGTCACTCTATTTTCTGCATTCGGTACCGGATTTCCATTTTCGTCTGTAATGCTTACCGTGATATAGGAAAGGTCCTCGCCGTTTGCAGTAATTGTCACACGGTCTGCCTTTGCTTCAAGTTTCTTTGCCGCTCCTGCTGTTGTTACGGAGTTGCGTCCCTGAAGATTGGTGGTAATCTCTTTCCCGTTTTCGTCAAATGCTTTTGCAAAAATTGTTCCGTCTTTATAAGGAACCATCCATTTCAGATATAAGTTTTCATGTTCATGTCTGCTCTTGTCACTGCCATTATATATCTGATATGTAAAGCCCGCATTCTCTGTCGTCACTGTATCAAAGGTTTTTCTCTCGCCGATTTTTTCTTCCCTTCCCTGTGTATCTCTGAACCACAGCTCTACACTCTTCGCATTGCTGTATACTACAACAGGGACCTTACCGGCTTGTTTATGCACAAGATTTTCATTCCATGCTGGAAGAATGTGCAATGTATTCACCGTCTTGTTCCACTGACTCTGGTAGAAATAATATGTATCTTTGGGAAGTCCCGCTGTATCGATAATACCGAAATAAGAGTTTTTAGGCAGCGGCCACTTTTTTGTTGGATTGCTTCCCAACTGACCATATGGGTCATTCCACGGTGTAGGTTCTCCGATATAGTCGAAGCCTGTCCATACATATTCGCCCGCAAGGAAATCCCGCTTTATCGTCTCGTACCATGCGCTGCTGGCCGTTGATCCCCAAATAACCGCTGAAGTATCGTAAGAGGTCAAATCACGATCACCGTAATCAATCTGGCTTCCCAGTCCTTTATAAATACCTCGGCTGTTTACAGCAGAAGCCGTTTCTGAGCCATACAGTCGCCATTCAGGGTGTTCTTTATGAATGATATCATACTGCTTACCGGAAGCATAGTTCATACCGACCACACCATTGGCACCATTCAACGCTGTTGCAAGTGGGACTGAACCATCCTTTTTCTCTTTCAGTTTGTTGTCGCCTGTTGTCACAGGTCGTGTGGTGTCTAATTCTGTGGCCCATTTAACAAGATTATCCTGTGCCGTCTTATACCCGGCATTATAGCCACCGGTTCCTTCCCACATCTCGTTTCCCAGCGACCACATGATAATAGACGGATCGTTCTGTCCGCGCTTGATCATTGCCGTAAGATCGAACTGTGCCCATGTCATTCCTTTGACGGCGCCTATAATCTGATTTCCGGATTCAATTTCTTTGTTGAACCATTTTGCATAATCATTGGAATTGCTGTTTTTGGAAGCTATCCATCCGTCAAATGCTTCCTCAATCAGAAGGATTCCGTGCTTATTACACGCTTCGATCAGTTCATCCGATGCCGGATTGTGCGTCACACGAATAGAGTTACATCCCATATTTTTCAGGATTTCCACCTGACGCTCCGTAGAACGGTCATTGGCAACCGATCCCAACGCTCCCTGGTCGTGGTGCATACACACGCCCTGAAGCTTCACTTTTTCACCGTTAAGCGAAAAGCCTGTATTGTTATTAAATTCAAAATAGCGGAAACCATAATCTGTCTCATATGTGTCAACGATTGCATTTCCGTTCATTACTTCTGTCTTAACTGTATAAAGCTGCGGTTTTTTCAGCCCCCAAAGTGCAATGCCGTTCACCTTGAACTCTGCATCAATATTCGCAGAGCTTGCTGCTTTTACAGTTGTTATTCCTGTTGTTATCGTGCCAACCGCATGATCGGCATTTTCTCCTTTGGGAAATACAGTATGCTTCACAGTAACGGCTGAGTCGGTGTCCGAATCATTAACAACTGTCGTTTTGATATTAACCGTTACATTGTTTCCGTCTGCATGATCTTTCAAATCCGGGGACTCAACTTTTGTCCCGTTCTTATCCACATGTACCGCTTCTGTCACGACTAAATTCACATCTCTGTAAATTCCGCTTCCCGAATAAAAACGGCTTGACGGAGTCTTGTGGTCTACTTTAACAGCGATTACGTTTTCCTGACCAAATTTTACATAATCTGTAATATCGAAAGAAAACGGTGTGTAGCCATACGGATGTGTACCGAGTTGAGTACCGTTTACATATATGGTGGCGTTCATGTATACGCCGCCGAAATCAATGCTGATTCTTTTTTGTTTAAGCTTATTATCCAGGATAAAGCTCTTTCTGTACCATCCGGTTCCACCCGGAAGATATCCGCTCTCTCCGTCCATGGTGCGATTATACGCTTGGTCAATACTGTAATCATGGGGAAGCGTCACTTGTTTCCATGCAGAATCGTCAAATGACGGGGTTTGGGCGCTGTCTGCATCTCCAAGATAAAACTTCCAGTTATTATTAAAATTCTCCGTTCGTTTTGTGCCATTGTAGTTATTAAGGAATACGAGTTCAGGTGCTGTGTTCGTCTGGGTTGTCGTTCCCTTATGCAGCTGCACAATACCACCCTGCGCATAAGATACCACAGGTAATAGCATGTTTCCGGCTAAGGCTGCTGCAAGGACCGCTGACCCCACTTTCTTCCAGTTGACGTTTTTCATAAGCATTCTTTGGCTCTGAAGCTATTCAGAGCGCTCCTCCGTCCTGTTTTTTCACGCATGTATCGCAATGTCTGAAAAAGTCTGTAAGAGAAGCAGGCCCTTTGTTTGCGTTACTATGCCTGACACCCAAATTGTACAAAATCAAATCCATTTTGTACACATTTTTATTGCATTTTCATTAGTCATATGTGATTTTTGTTAAATCATTCCATATAAACTGAGTTTGGAACTAGCTGTTTTAACTAAAATTTGTGTAATTTTTCAATTTACAAAACCGGAACTACTGCATTTCCCTAAAACAGCAGTCACTATCCCCTCTTCCTCACATATTATAACTTTTCCCGGCAAACAATTGGCATACGCAAATATACAGTCCGCAGATGGCTCTGCTCACAGCATGAGCAGGACACACATCAAAATAAAAAAGACCTTGAAAGGCATTTCTGCCCCTCAAGGTCTTTTGATCATTGTTTGTTAGGAATATTGGAATTAGTCTGACACTTGATGGTCACCATGTTAATCCATAAAGAATACGACCATGTTGGCTATCCCAATTCCTAAAATAACCACGCCACCAAATCTGGTGCTCAATAAATATAGTTTAGATGGGTCGCTTGAAGCGTTATTCTTCCAGCTTTCTGTCAGATCAAATAGAAGTTTTGGCTTTAGAAGCAGCAACGCACCAACCAAAATAAACAGGATTCCTATAATTAAGAATTTCACTCAAATCACTCCATTTCTAAAATTCATCTATCCGGAAAACTTTGATTCTTTGAACTGTTCAGAAAATCAGAATCGGTTTAACTCTTTATTATTCGGTATTAGAACACTCCAAAAGCTCCAGCCAATAACACACCAAACAGGAGAAGTAAAAGTATTCCAAAATTTATTCTGTAAGCGAAAGGCATTTTGCCCCTCAAGGTCTTTTGATCTGTATCTGTTAGGATAATTGGAATAAATCTGACACTTTACTAATTCCGAATAGCAATGATTTATTTCCAAGCCTGTTTTTAGGACGTACAGACATTCATCATCTTATAAATTTCAATTTTATTTTGTAAGCACTTTTTTACAATACTTATGTGCTCCACAATGGGGACATACTAATTTTCTCTTCGTGATTGTATGTGCTCCCATAACATAAGACTTCATATCCGGGACAAATCTATTATGACAATCCGGACACTCAAATGCGCCAGCTTCTCTGTCCAAAATACAAGCAATCGTTATTCCACCGGCCATCACAACAATTCCTATCGCAATTAGTATGATTCTTAACCAATCTTCCATAACGAGCAATCCGGATAATACAAATAAGGGCATTGCAGCTATTATTGTAAGTCCGGCAACCGTTGCTGACAAAAAAATCTTCTTTTTACTTTCCTGTGCTTCCTTCACTAAATTTACCATATTTTCCTCTGCTTTCTTGCGATAATCTTCCTCTGATACCCTCTCGCCAGATAAAAGTTCATTAACCGTTATCTCTAATTCATTACACAAAGGCAACAGTAATGATACTTCAGGGAATCCATTTCCACGTTCCCATTTTGAAATTGTCTTATCGCTGATTTCTAATTTTTCCGCCAGTTGTTTCTGTGTATATTTCTTTTTCTTTCTCTCATCTGCAATAAATTTTCCAATCTTAATTTGGTCCATTTATTTTCCTCCTTTCTGGCTTGATTATAGTTCTGATTATCTCTTTTTCACACCCACGCAACGTAGAATATGGTAATTCTATGCAATCTCTATGCTCCGTAGAGTGAAAAAACAGTAAAGCATCCATCTGTTTAGTTTAATTCAATTTTCAATGTGTCCAGGATTCTGGGTACAAATCACTTAGGATAGGTGGCTTTCTGTGCACCTTTTCTCTAATTGAGTGTTCGGAAAAATTTGATATGTCTAACACTTCTACTCTCTAAATACATTTTAACAAAAATGGGCAACCCCATCAAGAGATTGCCCATTTCTGAATTTACGTTTTTTTCCTGCTGCACAAAGTTTGGCATCATTTGATGTAACTTTGATGTATGAAGTCGTTTTTTATGGTTTCCGTGAATTACGGAACATCCCGTTTTAAGCAGCAAAACGGTACATCATTAGTACAGCTTAGCACCTGCGGGGATGTGAGGATCGACCATCAGGCAATGGAGCTTTTCAACGCCTTCTTCATGATGGACAGCGGAAATAATCATACCGCAGGAATCAATACCCATCATCTTACGAGGAGGCAGGTTGGTGATAGCGATCAGAGTCTTGCCGACCAGTTCTTCCGGCTCATAAGTGTCATGAATACCGCTCAGAATCACACGATCTACACCTGTACCGTCATCCAAGACGAACTTCAGGAGCTTCTTAGACTTCTTGACAGCTTCACATTCCTTGACCTTAACGGCACGGAAATCGGACTTTGCGAAAGTATCAAAGTCGACAAAATCTGCAAACAGCGGCTCAATTTCCACCTTGGAGAAGTCGATGGGTTCCTCGGACACGATGGGAGCAGCGCTGACAGGAGCAGCTTCCTTAACTTCCTCAGTCACACCGGCAGCAGCCTTATTTCTGGCGATTTCTTCCAAAGTGGGCTTCATTGTGGGGAACAGCAAAACATCCCGGATAGAAGCGGAATCAGTCAGCAGCATGACCAGACGGTCAACGCCAAAGCCAAGGCCGCCCGTGGGGGGCAGACCGTATTCCAGAGCGGTGATGTAATCGTAATCCACCTGTGCCCGGGATGCGGGATCCAGAGCCTTCCGTTCAGCCACCTGCTTTTCAAAACGGCCCTTCTGGTCGATGGGATCATTCAGCTCGGAGAATGCGTTGCCGAACTCGGTAGCATTGATAAAGTACTCAAAACGCTCGGTGAATGCAGGATCCTCAGGCTTGCGCTTGGCAAGGGGAGAATTTTCCACCGGGTAATCGTAAATAAAGGTAGGCTGGATCAGGTTCTCTTCCACGAAAGCATCGAAGAACTCTGCGAGGATAGCACCCTTGCTGGGGATCTCCGGCAGCTCCACATGATGCTCCTTGGCAGCGGCCACAGCCTCAGCGTCAGAGCTGATCTGGGCAAAGTCCACGCCGGAATACTTCTTGACAGCCTCCACCATGGTCATGCGCTCCCAGTGGCTCAGATCGATTTCCTTGCCCTGATAGGTAATCTGCAAGGTGCCGCAGACATTCATGGCAACGGTCTTCATCATTTCCTCGACCAGATCCATCATGCCGTGGAAATCGGTATATGCCTGATACAGCTCAATGGAAGTAAATTCCGGGTTGTGGGTGGGGTCCATGCCCTCGTTACGGAAAATACGGCCCACTTCGTAAACACGATCCATGCCGCCCACAATCAGGCGCTTCAAATACAGCTCGGTTTCAATCCGCAGCACCATATCCATATCCAAAGTATTGTGATGGGTATAGAAGGGACGGGCGGAAGCGCCGATCTCAAAGGGGGTCAGGATAGGAGTATCTACTTCCAGGAAGCCCTTGCTGTCCAGGAAGCGGCGCAGCTCCCGCAGGATCATGCTGCGCTTCACAAAGGTGTCCTTCACCTCGGGATTTACGATCAGGTCAACATAACGCTGGCGGTACCGGGTTTCACGGTCGGTAAGGCCATGGAACTTTTCAGGCAGCGGCAGCAGAGACTTTGCCAGCAGGGTGGCTTCGTGGACACGGACAGAGATTTCGCCCCGCTGAGTGCGGAACACATCGCCGCTGACGCCCACAATGTCGCCGATATCATTTTTCTTGAAACGGTTAAAGTCCGCCTCGTCCATTTCGTCGATCTTCACATAGAGCTGAATGCGGCCGGCGTTATCCTGCAAATCGCAGAACAGCACCTTACCCATGCCACGCTTGCTCATCAGACGGCCTGCCAGACGGACGGTCTGTCCCTCCATCTGCTCAAAACCATTCTTGATGGTCTGGGAATCGGAGGTTACTTCGTATTTTGTCTGGACAAAGGGATCCAGTCCCTCCTGACGGAGGTTATCTAACTTTTCATGGCGAATCTTCACCAAGTCGGAAAGCGGCATTTCTGCCTGCGGAACAAACTTTGCCATGTCTTAGCCCTCACGAGAAACACTGACGACCTTCATCTCATAGGAGCCAGCGGGAGCATTTACGACAAACTTTTCACCTGCGGCCTTGCCAACCACAGAACGGCCAAAGGGAGAGTCATCAGAGAGCTTAAACTCCATGGGGTTGGCTTCCTGAGAGCCGGTGATGCGGTAGGTAGTCTGCTTGCCGGTTTCCAGATTCTCCACAACGACGGTACAGCCGAGGCCCACACGGCCGCTGGCTTCGTTCTCGTCCTCAATGATAACGGCATGGGACAGAATATCCTCGATTTCTGCAATGCGGCCGTAGAGCTTAGCCTGCTCGTTTTTTGCAGCATCATATTCGGAGTTTTCAGACAGGTCACCGTAGGAGCGAGCCTCTGCGATCATCGCAGCGACCTCACGCTCACGGGTAGTCTTCAAATAGTTAAGTTCCTTTTCGAGGTCCTGCAAACGCAGGCTTGTGATCTTAAATTCTCTTGCCATAATAGAAGCCCTTCCTTAATCAAATTCAATAGCTTTAAACATTATAGTTTAAATTTCTCCATCAGTCAAGGTGTTTTGAGAAGTTTTTGCGTCAAATTCGTCTGCAAACGCAAAAACGGGGCGTTCCCTTGGAACACCCCGTTGGATTTTTCTTATTTGAGTGCTTCCAGTGCTGCCAGCACCTGAGGATCCTTCATAGGCTCCAGCTGCTCATAGTAGATCTGGGCAGCCATATCCTCGCTGACCTCCACCGGAATGTCCGGGGTAATTCCCACCCCAGCAAGGCTCACACCCTTGGGGGTAAAATACTTGCCCACAGAAATTCCCACTGCAGAGCCGTCTGGCAGATAGAAAGTATTCTGGAAGTAGCCCTTGCCGCAGGTCTTTTGACCGACTACTGTACCTGCTTCATACTCCTGCAAAGCAGCAGCAAAGAATTCCGCCGCAGAATAGGAATCGCCGTTGACCAGCACCGCTATGGGCATATCCAGGAAGGATGCATCGGACTTATCCACGCTCTCCTTGCCTGTATAATCCACAGTGCGGAAAAGGTCTCCCTCCGGCAGCAGGTAATCAAGTACCTTCACAAGCTCGGAAGCATATCCGCCGGGATTGAACCGCACATCGAAAATCAGCTTCTGAGCGCCCTGCTCTTTCAGCTTCCCGATGAGCTCGATGGTTTCCTTGGCGCAGTTATTGTTGAAGTTTACGATCTTGATAAGGCCCACGCCGTTTTCCAGCATCTGCCCCTTGGCAACCGGGGTGTTAATGTGCATACGCTTTACAGAGAAAGTCTCCTCTGTTCCGTCACGCAGAACGGTAATCTGCACCTCAGTGCCTTCCTCGCCGCGGATCTTGTCCTGCACTTCGTTCAGATTTCCCGAAGTAAACCGCTCCCCCTCTACGGCAACAATCACGTCGTTTGCCTTCAGTCCGGCCTGGTCGGCAGGGCCTTCAGGAGTCACATTCAAAACGGTGAGCCCCGTGTTATCCGGGCGGGTAGAAATCGTTACGCCGATTCCAACATAGGCATTTGACATCTGTTCCTCGTAGGCGGCAACCTCCTCTGCGGGGATGTAATAGCTCCAGCGGTCACCCAAGGATGCAATCATGGCATGAGCCGCTGCATCCTCCATAGCCGTCTGGTCTTTGTCCCCGATAAAACATTTGAGAATCAGATTTTCAAGGCTTTCCAGCTTTGTCGGCACGCTGCCGGGCAGCATGACACTCACGGTAATGGCCACTGCAATCGCTGCACCTACCAGTGCTGTCAGAACATAACTCAGGATTCGGATAATTTTGTTGTGCTTCTCCATGCTTTCACCTCATAGCAATTCCCACAGCCCTTTTGGGGCTGTGGGAGGCTGATTATTAAGTAATATAGGGCAGCGGATCTACCCATTTGCCGTTCTTTGAGATACCGAAGTGCAGGTGATTACCGGTAGAAGCTCCGGTACTGCCCACACAGCCAATGACCTGTCCGGCGGCAACCACATCGCCCACTTTTACGCTGGGGGATTTACACATATGCATATAAGTACTGCGGTAACCGTCCAGATGATCGATGGTCACATAGTAACCTGCGGACTGATTATATTTTGCAGCTACCACAACACCGGCCCGGGAAGCAATGATCTTTGTGGGACACGGTGCGCCCAGATCCACGCCGTTATGAGGACGCGGGACATGGTAAATAGGATGCATACGATTGGGGTCAAACGGGCTGGTAACGGCTCTGTAATTACAGGGCACCAGCCAAGTGACGCCGTCTTTATCCACATTGCTGCCGCCGGGCTTTGCAGTAGTCGGCTGGGTCATAGTTGCCAGCCATTCCTGATACTCACGCCGCTTGGCTTCGTCCAGATCCAGCTTGGCGTTGGCGATCTCATCTTCCAGCTTGTTAAGCTCGGCACCCTGCTCCAGCTTGAGCTTTTCGTACTCTTCGCCTCTGGCGACCAGCTGCTGCATAATGCCGTCCTTTTCCTGCTGTTTCTTTGCAAGTTCTTCCTGTGCTTTGTCCAGGCTGTCCTTATTTTCTTTCAGAGCTTCTCTTTCCACCAGAAGCTCTGCCTTGGTCTGCTCAATCAGCTCAGCAGTCTCCTGCATTTCTTTCATTCTGCGGCGGTCTGCATCAGCGATCTCGTGAATCATGCTCAAACGATCCAGCAGATCTGCAAAACTGTTTGCCTGAAAAAGGACAGACCAGTAAGAAAGCTTTCCGTTTTCTTCCATAGCGCGAATACGCTCTTTATTCTTCTCGGTCAGCTGAGCCAGACGCTTTTCCGCCTGATCCATTTCCTCCTGCTTATCGGCAATCAGAACGGAGTAGGCAGCGATCTGCTCGTTAAGCAGATCCATCTGGGATTCCAGCAAAGCAGCCTGCTGCTCCAGAAGACTCTTTTCGTTTGCCAGTGCTTTAATTTCGGAAAGGTTACTGGATTGCTTCTTTTTAAGATCCGCAATCTGTTTTTCGATTTCTTTTTGTTCTTTCTTCATATTGTTGATCTGGCCCTGAATCTCACTGGAAGATGCCGCATTGGCATGCGTGGGAATCAGACTAATCACCAAGCCTGCCAGCATGATGACGGCCAAAATGCCGGCGATGATAGAAATCATTAGCTTTCTGTTCTTCATATGTGTCTCCTTAAACAGTAGGGTATGCGGTCAGAACCCGCATTATACGTCCATGAATTTGCGGATGGAGGTCCAGCTGCCGAAAATACCGACAAACAACCCAGCCGCAAAGAAAGTTGCAATCATTGGCAGAAGCAGCTGCTTGAAAGACACAAAAGACTGGAACAGCTGCAAAGTATCCAGCGTCTGAATCTTACTGAGCATCCAGTCATAAAGAAGCCATTCCAAGCCAAAAGCGGCCCCGGCAGCTACCATGCCAAGGGTAAAGCCCTCTACCACGAAAGGCAGCCGAATAAACCCGTTGGTGGCGCCCACCATTTTCATAATGGAGATTTCCTCCCGGCGGTCGTACATAGCAAGCTTAACCGTGTTGGAAATAATGATGAGGCTCACGACCAGCAAAATCAGGATTACCGCAGCGGAAGCAATATGCAATACATTCTGCAAGGTGGTGAAACCTTCAGCCAGCTCAAAGGATGCGGTAATATTGGCAACCCCCTCAATTTTTTCCAGTTCTGCCACGGTCTGCTGCATCTTTTCGTTGTCTTCCAATGTCACGACGAAGCGGTGGCGAAGATCGGAAGCTTCCACACCGGCAAAGGCATCATCGCCCTCGTGATCAGCGACAAAATCCTCCAGTGCTTCCTCCCGGGAAACAAACTGTGACTGGTAGACATTATCCACAAGATTAATCACCGTGCCGATGCTCTGAGCCTCGGACTGGGACAAGTCACTGTCGATATAGACGATGACCTCATTGGTCTTGTTAAGATCAGCCACCATAATACTGAGGTTATAGGAAAGCGCCGCAAAGCTGCCCACAATCAAAAGGCAAGCCACCGTCACGCAGACAGCGGCAAAGGACATAAAGCCGTGGAGGAAAATGCCACGGATGCCCTCTTTCATCAAGTATCCGAAATTGTTAGTTTTCATAGAAGCTGTACCCATCCATTCCGTCGCTGATGATCTTGCCATCGCTGATGGCGATGACGCGCTTGGGGAAGCGCTCCACAAGTTCCTTCTCATGGGTAACCACCAGCATCGTAGTGCCCAGGTTATTGATCTCCATCAGCAGGCTCATAATTTCCAAAGATCTGGCCGGGTCCAGATTTCCCGTGGGCTCATCGGCGATGATCGTAGAGGGGTTATTCACCAGCGCCCGGGCAATGGCCAGACGCTGCTGCTCACCGCCGGACAACTCGCCGGGGTGACGGCGGCTCTTGGTTTCAAGGCCCACAAGGTTCAGAACATAAGGCACCCGCTCACGGATTTCCTGTTCCTTTGCACCGATTGCCCGCATAACAAAAGCCGCATTTTCGTAAACAGTTTTATTTTCAATAAGCCGGAAATCCTGAAAAACGACGCCGACTGTACGGCGCATATACGGAATCTCCCGCCGGCGGATTCGCTCCAGAGAATAGCCGTTCACATGGACGGTGCCGGAAGTGGGCCGCAGCTCACCGGTAATAAGTTTGATAATTGTGGACTTTCCCGAGCCGGAGGGGCCCACCAAAAAAGCAAATTCGCCATCCTCTATCTGCATGGACACACCCCGCAGGGCCTGTGTGCCAACGCTGTAAGATTTGACAACATCAGTAAATTCAATCATCTGGTAACCTTCCCCATGATTTATGTAACCAAATTGTAACATATTGAAAATGTTATGTCAATGGAGCCTTGTAAATTTTCTATTACCATTTCTTCCGTATTCTGCAAAAAAGAGCCGCACATTTCGTGCGGCTCTGCAAAATGGCAATTATTATCGATTTTCTCTGGAAGACAAATACTTGCGAACCATCAATGCTACCTTGAACACAATTGCGTGGTCAAACTGGCGCAGATCGAGGCCTGTAAGCTTTTTGATCTTCTCCAGACGATAGACCAAAGTATTCCGGTGAACGAACAGCTTCCGGGAAGTCTCGGAAACATTCAGGTTGTTCTCAAAGAACTTATTGATGGTGAAAAGAGTCTCCTGATCCAGAGAATCAATGGAGTTCTTCTTAAATACTTCGCTGAGGAAAATCTCACAAAGGGTGGTAGGCAGCTGATAAATCAGACGGCCGATGCCCAGATTTTCGTAGTTGATGATGCTCTTTTCGGTGTCGAACACCTTGCCCACATCAATAGCAGTCTGAGCTTCCTTATAGGAATCTGCCAGAGAACGCAGGTGCTCCGCAACGGTGCCGAAGCCGATGACGGTCTTCACAAACAGCTCGTTCTTGAGGGTTTCCGCCATGCTCTCTGCCAGCCGCTCCAGATCCTCGCCGGTGGTAGTGGGGGTAATCTGCTTGACAACCGCAATATCCGTCTCATTGATGCTCAGCACAAAGTCCTGCGTCTTGTCCGTAAACATGTTGGAAAGCACATCCACTGTGGCCACATCGGCCTGGCTGACCTGGCGAACCAGGAACACCGCTCTGGGAGCATCGGTTGCAAAGTGCAGTTCCTTGGCACGGATATAAATATCGCCGGGGAGGATGTTATCCATGATGATATTTTTTACGAATGTACCCCGATCATGCTTCTCCTCATAGTAGTTCTTGGCATCGTTCAGGGCAATGTATGCCATCAGGCAGCTGTTTTTAGCGACTTCATCGCTGCCGGTGCAGAATACGGCATACTCAAAATAGTTAGCATTGCTCACAATTGCTTTGAAGCACTTCTGTCCGAAGGACACAACACTGTCGGTGCTGCTACTGACCTTCAGCGCTGCATCGGGCCAACGCTCGCCCAGCAGGGAAATGTCGGTGCAGGAAACCACGCAGCCTTCCGTGTCAATCACACCGAAAACACGATCCGAGATATCCTTAAGTTGAACAATCACACTCTGAAAAACACTGTTAGACATTTTCCAGACCTCCTTAGAAATTTGCATGAATGCGTTTTCCACAAAATTGCTCCATTATTATATACCTCTTTTGCACATTTTGCAAGTGCCTTTTGACATTTTATTGCAAAAAATGATTGTCTTTTTGTGGGTATTGACTTATTTGACACCGCACCTCACAAATTACCCGGAACTTAACTGGCAAATTCGCACAAATACCGGGGCATTTTATCGCATTTTACCCTTCCTGTTCCAGTTTTTCGATTTCTTTTTCCGTCAGTTCCCGTACTTCCCCTCTGGGCAGATTTTCCAGTGTAAGCGCTCCTTCTTTCCTGCGCTCGAGATATGTGACAGTCATATTCCGGGATGCCATCATCCGGCGAACCTGGTGATATTTCCCCTCGCAGACCGTCACAAGGCTCTCCCCCGGTCCCAGAGGTGTCAGCTCCGCCGGAAGGCACACCGTTCCATCCCGCAGGGTAAGTCCCTGCGCAAAAGCGGCAACATCTTCCTCCCGTGCCTCTCCCTCGTGCCGGGCATAATAAATCTTTTTGACTCCTTTTCTGGGAGAAATCAGCTTATGAAGCAGATTGCCGTCATTGGTAAAAAGCAGAAGTCCTTCCGTGGCCTTGTCCAGCCGCCCCACAGGACGCACATCCAGTGCGAGCATTTCCTTGGGCAGCAGCTCCATCACGGTTTTTTCCTTTTTATCCTCGGTAGCCGTCACATAGCCCGCCGGTTTATTGAGCATCAGCACCACACGGCGCATCCCCCGCAGAGCCTCTCCGTCCACGCAGATTTGCTGGGTATTCGGGTCTACCTTTCTGGAATTGTCCTTTTCCGGGACACCGTCCACTGTTACCCGCCCGGATTTCAAAATCTGTTTCACCTGTGAGCGGGTGCCAAGCCCGCTGTCACATAAAAATTTGTCCAATCTTTCCATGGTTTTCTCCGTTCTATCCTTTCCTGCTTTCGAATAGGCTGTAATGCCAATTCATTTATGGAGGGATATTGAATGTTAGTAATGACCGCCCGTGTTGATAAAAAGAAAATCGCCATCATCGTGGCTGCCGTCATCCTTGTGATAGGAGGAATGATCCTGCTTTTCAGCGGCGGCAAAAAATCCGAGCCTACCGCAGCCGTCAGCGTTTCCGGCAACGACGGCAGAGTGGCATTTCTCAAGGATTTCGGCTGGGATGTAACCACTTCCCCCACCGAAACCAGTCAGGTTCGGATTCCCAAAACGGATTCCGAAGTATTTGAGCGTTACAACGCCCTGCAAAAAAGCCAAGGCTATGATCTCAAATCCTTCTCCGGAAAAACCGTCATGCGCTATGTCTACAAAGTAAACAACTATCCCGGCGCCGTAGAGCCGGTGTATGCAACGCTTCTGGTCTATAAAAACCAGATCATCGGCGGCGACATCACTGACACCTCCGCCAAAGGTGTCATCTGCGGCTTCAAGAAGCCGGCAGACAAACCTTCCCAGAAACCTACGGAAGCACCGGCCGAAAAGCCCACAGAAACCCCGGCAGAAAAACCCACAGAAGCTCCGGCACCTACCAAGCCCACACAGCCCGCCTGATTTCCTTTGTCGTACCATTTTGCGATTCTGCCGTCAGACAGGATGAGGAAGGCAATGTATGTATAACAGCCGCATTTACAGCTATTGTACCATAGTCAATAGGACTTGACAACTGTCCGCAGTCGTGCTATGTTGTAGTAGAACTTCATAAGGATCTTCAGGGCGGGGCGCAATTCCCCACCGGCGGTAAAGTCCGCGAGCGCATATGCGCAGAATCGGTGTGATTCCGATACCGACAGTATAGTCTGGATGGAAGAAGGTCAGATCTTCGTGATCGTATAATTTTTATGCCCTGAGTGTTTACTCAGGGCATTTTTTTGGAGGAAAAACAACATGAACGGACTTTGGACTGATTTACAGGAAAACCTATCCTTTGTGCTGGTAAGCGGCGGTATTATCCTCGCTCTGGCACTGTTATCCCATTTTGCAGAGCGGTTCCTGCCGAAAAAGCGGCAGATTACCTCCGCCCGGCGGGTCAGCATCATCGGTGTCTGTGCCGCCATCGCTACGGTACTTCACATTTTGGATTTTCCGGTTCTCTTTATGGCACCGGGATTTTACAAGCTGGATTTTTCGGAAGTTCCCGTGCTGCTGTGTGGTTTCTACTTAGGACCGTCTGCCACAATAGCCTGTGAGGGCATCAAAATTCTGCTGAAGCTGCTCCTGAAGGGCACCAGCACCGCCTTTGTGGGTGACTTTGCAAACTTCATCGTAGGATGCAGCATGGTGCTGCCTGCCGTCATCATTTACCATGTAAACAAAAGCCGAAAGAGTGCTGTCATCGGTCTTATTGTGGGCACTCTCAGCATGACGGTATTCGGCTCCGCTTTCAACGCCTTCTATCTGATTCCCAAATTCTCCCAGCTGTTCCACCTGCCTATGGAAAACATTCTGGCTATGGGTGCCCAGATCTATCCCGCTGTCAAGGAGCTGCCTTCCTTCGTGATGTTCTGCGTCATGCCCTTAAACCTTGTAAAGGGTGCAGCGGTATCCGTCCTCTGCCTCCTGCTCTATAAGAAAACGGAAAAAGTTCTCTTCTCCCTTAATAAATAAGGAATGCCTGCCTGCGAATGTTCGCAGGCAGGCTGTTTTCATATTAAAATTCCGGGCCCCGATTGGTATTGTTTCGGTCATAGGACTGCCAGCCGGGCTGCTCAAATGACGGCTGTGGGTTTTCCTTTCTGGGCGGCATTCCCAGATCCTTATTGCGGAGCAAAAAGAGAATGATAGGCACAGAAATATCAATCAGAATACTGAGAATCAAAAACACCACCGCATTGTCAGGCTGGCAGGAGCGGTATACATCATAGAGTGCCATGAACCGGATCACAGACAGTGCAATCATGGCAGCAGAAAAAATGATACCCGGTATCATCAGGACTATCCAAAACAATGTGACGCTGTTTTCAAGCCGAATATCTCCCAAAGCCAGTTCTGCCAGAACTGCAAAGATAATCAAAGCCACCCAAACAACGCCAAAGCAAGTGCAAATGATGTTAAGTGTCAGAAGGCTCTTGCGCTTGTTCTTAACCTTTCTCTGAGTCACATACTGGTACTGATCAGAAATACTGCCAAGGATCCACGCATTCGCTACCGGTACCCAGGCAATTCCCGGATGCTTGATTCCCCTGCGCTTGGCAATCGTATAGCAAGCATAGGACATGGCCAAATATGTCAGCAGGCCGCCCCCTGTGGCTAAGAGGATATTGATAAGGTCAAATGCAAACCCAAAGGTATATTCCAGTTGGTGTTCAAAGAAATTATGCAGCAGAAACAGCATATTGTCCCCTCCTCACTTATCTTTAGGTACAGTCTACCATAAATAACAGGGAAAAGCAATCCCGCTGAAAACAGCCCGTCGGGTCTCCGGCGGGCTGTTTTTTTCATTTACTTCATCAGCTTGCAGACAAGCTCGGTGTAGGCCACCGGGTCTTCCAGAGGAAGGTCTGCCATCAGCTGTGCCTGATAGCAAAGAAGTTCGGCATAATCCTTGGCCTTCACGGGATCCTCGGTCATGGCGTTCTGCATTGCCTTCACGGCCTCATGCTCCGGATTCAGCTCCAAAATTCTGCCCGCAGTATAGGCATACTCAGGATTGACCCGCTTCATATACTTTTCCATCTCGAAGCTCATGCCGGAATCCGGGGTCATGCACACGGGGGCGCTGCCCAAATTAGCGGAAATCTTGACTTCCTTAACGGCATCTCCCAGAGACTCCTTCACAAAGGTAAGGAAGCCCTTGAGCTCCTCAGCCTTGCTTTCCAGTTCCTTCTTTTCATCCTCGGACTGGAGATCCAAATCCTCGGTAGTGATATTGCAGAAGGACTTTTCCTCGTACTGCATCAGGGTCTGGGGAATGAACTCGTCCACCTCGTCGGTAAAGAGCAGTACATCGTAGCCCTTTTCTGTAAGAGCCTGTACCTGCGGCAGCTTTGCCAGACGATCCTTGTTTTCGCCGGGGGCGTAGTAGATCTTCTCCTGTCCCTCAGCCATGGCATCCACATATTCCTTGAGGGTTACCTGCTTGTTTTCCTTATGGCTCCAGAAGAGCAGCAGATCCTGCGTTGCATCCTTGTGGGTGCCGTAATCTGCCACGGCGCCGTATTTCAGCTGGCGGCCGAACACATCATAGAACTGCTCGTACTTTTCCCGATCCTTTTCCAGCATCTCCTTCAGCTCGGCACGAATCTTCTTCTCGATGCCACGGGCGATGACAGAAAGCTGGCGGTTATGCTGGAGCATTTCACGGCTGATATTCAGGGACAGATCCTGACTGTCTACCACGCCGCGGACAAAGCGGAAATGTTCAGGCAGCAGGTCTTCGCAGTTCTCCATAATCATTACGCCGGGGGAATAGAGCTGCAGGCCACGCTTAAAGTCC
>RCNI01000670.1_pt1 | contig 20433 bp, 20 predicted proteins | sample 2041151 | NCBI WGS metagenome assembly RCNI01 (sample SAMN09708214, study PRJNA481090) | feces metagenome | isolation source: feces | place: Antarctica: Albino Rookery | reverse complement strand
TCTTTTTAATAATACATATTAAATATTTTTATTAAAATGGGTTGCAGAACGTTGTGCTGTTATAGTAACAAGCAAGATGCTGTATTTTAATATGTCATCAAAAGTAGTCATAAAATAAATAATATATGGCAACAATATCTTGCCAAAGCTGTTTAAACCCTTTATATACATTTTTTTTTGAGATTATTATGCTTTATAATATTTCTTTATACGCATAAAATATATTTTCTTTTTAATAATACATATTAAATATTTTTATTAAAATGGGTTGCAGAACGTTGTGCTGCTATAGTAACAAGCAAGATGTTATATATTAATATGTTCATCAAGAGTAGTCATAAAATAAATAATATATGCAACAATATCTTGCCAAAGCTGTTTAAACAATTGATATACATTTTTTCTTTTTTGAGATTATTATGTTTTATAATATTTCTTTATAAGCATAAAATATATTTTCTTTGTAATAATACATATTAAATATTTTTATTAAAATGGGTTGCAGAACGTTGTGCTGTTGGTGTAACAAGCAGGTGCTGTATATTAATATGTTCATCAAGAGTAGTCATAAAATAAATAATATATGCAATATCTTCTGCAGAAAGTGGCTTAAACCCTTTATATACATTTGCTGCTTTTTCTTTATCATCATTAAAGCGGACAAGAGAGAATTCTGTTTCTACAGCACCTGGTTCAATTGATGATACTCGTATATTTGTTTTCAGTAAATCTAAATTCATTGCCTGACTTAATGCTCTTACTGCATGTTTTGTAGCATTATAAACGTTACCACCCGGATATACCTGACTGCCTGCAATACTGCCAAGATTAATTACAGAACCTTCATTTTTTTCTATCATTAAAGGAAGAACAGCTTTTGCTGCAAAAAGAAAACCTTTAATATTTGTATCTATCATTTCTTCCCAGTCATCAATACTGCCTTCTTGTAAAGATGATAAACCTTTTGCAAGCCCTGCATTATTAATAAATACATATGGTATAAGGTTGTTATCTTTCAGACTTTCCCCAAATTCTTCAACAGCATCTCTGTGGCATACATCAAAACAATAAGGGTAGACTTTTACATTATACATGCTTTCTATATGGTTTTTAATTTCTATTAATCTTTCACTGCGTCTGCCTGTAATAACTAAATCAGCACCGTTTTTTGCATAAATATATGCACACGCTTTACCGATACCAGAAGTAGCACCTGTTATAACTACAAGCCTGTGTAACATATTAATCATACCACACCTCAACTTATGAATTATTTTTTATAGAAAAACTTGGTTTTTTTGCAGGGCCTGTTAAACTGAATTTTAATGGGAAATTACCCATAGATACTTCACCGTCTAAATTAAGTATGGAAGTATCAATACGTTTTTTATTTAAATCCACAAACCCTGTAATATTTAAAGAGTTATCTCCTGTGGCTTCAAGTTTTGTAATACTTAATTTATTTTTATCAATTTCTGCCAGCCCTTTTAAGCTGTCAACTGTTACCGGCATTAAAGGGTGGTTAAAGGATACTTTTTTTGGTGCATCAAGCTCTATTTTTCCTTTTTCATCTTTTATATTATAAAAAAGACTGCCGTTTACTGTGCCGCTGCCTGTCATTTTACCTATTTGGGCAAGCCCTGCCACAGATGCTTTTACATCTGCATTAATTTTATTACCTTTTAAGCTGCCTTCTAATACAAAAGCAGTAGAATCCACTTTAAAACCAACCCGTTTAAATAAAAGCCCGATAGGGTTGTAATCAAGCTCCACATTTTTTATAACAAGTGGGCCTGTTTTAACATTTGTAGCAGTAGAACCAAAAAATGTTACGTTTATTGTATCGTATCTTATATCTATTTTTTGTTTTGTTACCATATTTGAAATAATATTTGATGCCACAGTATTTAAAGGGAACTTAATAATAAGTGTAATTAAAAACGCACATATAAAAGCAATAATAGAATAAATTATTTGTTTTTTTGTCATATTCGCCCCTACATTTTTACCACTTCAATAGAAGTATCTATTTTTTTCGGGTTATCGTATCGTTTATTAAAATTAATAACTTTTATACTTAAATTATCGTATTTTTCTATTTCTTTAATAAACTTAATTAATTCATCATAATAAAGATTTTCCATTCTTAAAGATATATGTTCAATACCTTTAGATGCTGTAACAGGTCTTAAATTCACCATTTTATCAGGTATGCCTATTTCTGACCCTGTATTTTGAATAAATACAAGCAGGTTTTGTGTCATAGCGTTTACGCCTTTAGTTTTTGCAAACTGAATCTGCCCTGCCATATTTGCCACATTTTCTAGTTTTTTATAGGTTTTTTCAGAATCTGATACTGCATCATTTAATTTAGACTGTAAAAATGCGTTAGTCCAGTAAAATAAAAAGAAGACACCCATAAAAACAACAAACCCTGTTAGTATCTGCTGTTTATATTGTAAATAAAAGTTTTTATAATCAAATTTACGCAGGTCTGAAATAGATATATTTTTTAAATCTTTTATAGAAAATTTAGGCTGACTGCTGTTCTGTTTAGAAGTTAGACCTTCTTCTTTTTTCAATTTATTTTTTACACTGTCAAGGTTGATATTTTTTAAATTAATATTTTTCAAGTTAATACTTTTCAAATTAATTTCAGTAGTTTTAAGTTTATGAAAAATCTTTGTTAGTTTTTCCATATTATTTATTATCCTTTTGGTATTTCATGGTAAAAGTAATACCGTCTTTATTTTTTTTCGTATCATCTATATTTACACTGTTTTGCAGTTTATTTTCCATAATTCTTTTTATTTCTTCCACCTGTGCAAAATTAGATGCTGTGCCTGTTACTCTTATATCGTTATCACGAATATTAATACCTTCAAAAGATACCCCCTCAACAGAAGCATCGTTTAAATCATTAAATATGGAAATTATTCTCTGGGAGTTGCTGCCGCCTGTTACTGCTTTTGCCTGCTGTAAAAGAGAACCGTATGGGTCTTTTGATGATGATACCCCTAAGTTATCATATACTTTTAATAAAGCATCTTCATAGTATGCGTTTACTTTTTTATATGCTGATATATCGCTTATAGAACCTATTATAAAAGTAATATAAACTATAAACAAAAGCACAGCAGGTGCTACAATAGGCAGCTGTAATGCACTTTTTTTAATAATACCTGGAAGCATCATAGAATATTTTACGCTATCCATTGTATCAAATAAATCTTGAGAGGTTATGTATTCCACATCATTTTCATTAGTTATAGATACAAAATTATTTTCTAATTTATATTTTTTTATGCCGTCAAAAAATATAAATTCGTTATATTTTATACACAGCTCTAAAAAGGGGGTAGATATTTTTTTAAAGCCTGAAAATACATCGCTGTTATTACTGATTATATCAAGCAGGCTGTTATTTATAACATAAATAACTGTTTTTGAAGAATTTTGAAATACACCGTATGCTGATACAATATCAGCAGGGAAAAGTATGTTTAAGTAGTTAGAAGCAATAGATTTTAATTTTTTAGCACTAGTTGCCACATGTTCCATACCTACATAAAAAAAGTAACTATCATCAATAAGCAGACCACTTTTATTATTATCAGATGCCACATCATCAATACTAACTCTATAAGTAGTCCCCCCTGATATTTTATATAAAAGCCCGTCTTTTAAGTAGTAGTTATTTTCCATATTATATTATACTGCTCCCTTTTTAGAAATAATCTATACTATTACCTTCAATATATTTAATTGTAGAAACGCTTGAACCATTACGTTTTACAAGTAAATGATAGTATATATTATCATCTCCTATATTTAATTCAAGTTTAATGTAAAATAAAGATGATTTCACATCAACAAAAGGTAAAATTTTACTATATTCATCCTGCATAGCACTACCCATTAAATTGTATAATGCAGATACATCTTTAAAGGGTGTGTCTTTTCTAATATTTATAATATCTTCCACATAAGGCTTTAATTCTGGCACGTATGCAGATATTACTTCTTTTGATGCCAGGTTTATGTTTATTTTATTACCGTCGCCACCAATAGATACAAAAGGGGTGATAGCTTTATAATCTGTTTTAAAAGAGGGTATAAAAGCCATTTCTGCTAATGTCTGCAGTGCAGTAGATTTCATACTGTATGGTGCACTGTTTTCATCAAACCGTTCTCCTGTAGGGTCTGAAGCACCGACCCAGGTTAAAAGCTCGTATATATCAGGTTCTTTTAAATTTAACTCTGATAATATTTCCCTCAGTGCTTCTTCTGCTCGTTTTCTTGTATCTTCGTCTTTAGAACTAAGTGTTGCTAAAGGTATTTTTGAGTTTAAGGGTATCATATGGACGTTCATAAACCCGTTATCAAGCGGCACAGGTGGTATCTGCATCCAAATATCCTGCTGACCGTCGTAACCTGCCTCATCATATTGAAAAGCCATTTCTAAAGCCTCAATTGCTGTCATGGCATAAATCGCACCTTGATAGTCGTTATAAAGGCTTATAACCGTCCCAAAAGAGTTTACCGTTTTTTCGTGTATAAATAATGCAAGGGTTGTGCTTGCTGCTATGATTATCATAACAGTAATCAGTATGGAACCCTTTTTCATTTTTTTGTTATCCATTAAGTATTATCCACAGTTCTAGCAACTGGTATTGTTACAATCTGTTCGTTAATTTTAAGAGTGATATTCATCATTTTAGCATTTGTTACAACGTCTTCTTTATATTCTGAACCGTTATAAAAGGTGGCACTTAATTCTTCCACATCAGGCATAAGCCTCATTTCCATAGTGAAAGCCGTTTCATCATTTTCTTCTTTTCTAACAAGATATTTATCATCATCTACATAATAAGTAACATCTACAGGCAGTGCCTTATTAAACCGCATACTGTTTTGTGTAGAAAATGAAAGCCTGTATACCTGACCTGATTTATCCACCTTTAAAGAACCGCCAACCATCATTCTTGCATCTCTATTAATAAGCCTTGTAAGAGATTCCTGTAATACAACGTTTTTACTCTGTATTACAATTTTATCTCTGCTGCCTGCCACAGATGAAAACATGGAAAACACACCTAAAGCAACTATAGTAGAGATTGCTGAGGCAATCAATATTTCTATTAATGTAAACCCTTTTTTCATTTATATACCAAAACCACCGCTGCCGCTTGCTTTTTCATAATATACAAAGCTGGCAGTAGCACTATCTGTTGTAACTATTAAAGTAACTTTTTGAACACCAAATACACCAGAATCAGTTTTTTCAAATTTATAAGTAACTATTTTCCCGTCATAATCTTCTGTTTCTTCATATGCTTTATTAGGGAAATTTATTTGACGGCTTATTCTATCGTATCCTCTTTCTATAACAAACATTTTTTCTTTAGAAGCAACTAGTGTATTAAAAGACATACTCTGCAGAGAATAAATACCCAGCATACCTATACTTAAAACAGCTAAAGCAATAAGCACTTCTAATAAAGTAAACCCTTTTTCATTTTTTTTCATATTACTTCTCACTTTCTTTATAACGGGTAGTCATTAAAAGGGGGATAGATTCTATAATTACACCATCATCAAGAGTTAATTCAAAATAATCACAAAGCCCGTCAGGGTATACCCTTATGGCATATTCATTACCTCTTGTTTTATATTTATTAATGGATGCCTCGCTTACTTCTTTTGTATTAGGGATAGTTTTTGATTCTTTATCGTGGTTTAAAAGGTTAGCACTGCCTTTAAAACCTGTAATAACAATAGGCTGCCCCAGTTCAATGGACCGTTCCCATTCTGCTTTTATCAGCTTGTCTAAATAATCAAGCCGTGGGTCAATACCTACACTTTTGCTTGTAAGTTTTGGTGTTAAGCCCATAAGCCCTATACCTATTACAAGCATAACTATCATTAATTCCATTAACGTAAACGCTTTTTTCATATAAACCAAATTAGGGAAAGTAATAACTTTCCCTAAAATATATTATTGTCCTGCACTGTAATTTGTTATATCTGCGTTATAACTTTCGCCGCCCTCTTTACCGTCTGCACCGTATGTTATAATTTCATACTCTCTGTTTTCATCTTCTGTTGGGCTTCTGTATATATAATCGTTACCCCATGGGTCTTTCGGAACAGTTTCAGAATCAAGATAACCGCCAGGACTCCAGTTATTAGGAACAGGGTCAAGCTCAGGTTTTTCCACAAGGGCAAGCAGACCTTGATCTGTTGTAGGGTAGTTGCCGTTTTCAAGTTTATACATATTTAATGCCTGTTCTAACGCTTTAATATCGTTGACAGCTTTTGTTACACGTGCTTTATCAGGGGCAGACATAATTTTAGGCCCGATAAATGTAGCTAAAAGACCAAGGATTACTAACACAACCATAAGTTCTATTAATGTAAACCCGGGACGCATTTTTCTCTTTTTCATGTATTACTCCTTTTTATGTTATTTTTAAAAAAATATCATAATATTTTTAAAAAATCAATAAATCATTTCCAAAATCTATGAAAGTGTAGTATATTATTTTATGAAAAAACATATTCCTAACATAATAATATTTCTATCTGTTTTTATCTTCTTTATTTTTGCGTTTTTTTATTATGGTTCTACTAATATATTCATATATAATATTCTGCTTTATTTATTTGCTGCACCATTACTTGAAGAAGTTATTTTTAGGGGGTTTATACAAAATAAACTTAAACACATAGTAAAATCTTATTTTTTAAAATATATAAGCCTTTCAAATATTATTACATCAATTATTTTTATGCTGTGCCATTTTATAATAAATCTAGATATTATATTATCATTATTAATATTTATACCATCTATTTACTTAGGGTTTTTATACGATTATTATAATAAAATCAGCATACCTGTATTCTTCCACAGCTTTTTTAATATCATAGTATTTATAAATATTCCATACCCTTATATATAAATAAAACAAATTTGCAGTATAAAATCATAAGAAAAATAAAAATATTGAAAAAAATGTTTGCTTTTTCTTTAAATAATTGATATTTCATATAACATGGTTAAATTTAAACTTCCATACCTTTTATATCCTATAGTGGCAGGGATTGCTTTTGGTTATTTAGTGTCATCAATAACAGGAAGTATGTTTATGGCACCTAAACCACTGCCTGTGCCTAGAGTAAAAAAGGTAGAAAAAGAAAATATAAATTATGATAAAGCAGCAGAAGATATTATAGGTAAAAATATATTTTTATTAGATAATACCCCTGTATTAACTGCAAAAAATAAATCAAACGAAGAGGTATATACTCCTGACGGTGCCCCTTTAAATCCAGCACCACCATTTAATGCGTCATTAATAGGTGTAATTTATGATGAAGTTAGTAACAAGGGGATAGCAACTATTGCTTTAGATAATGATACCATAAGTATAGCTTTAGGAAAAGAAAAAGACGGTATAAAATTAGTTGAGCTGGCACAAAGTTTTGCTAATATTTTAAAAGACGGCAAAATGTATTCTATTGTAATAGATAACGGTGCTGTTATATCGTCTTTAGGTGTGGAAAGCAAGCCTGAAACAACTCAACAGGCATCTATGGAAACAGGTGTTAAAATACAGGATACAGGCTCTAATATAAATATTACAGTCCCTAGGGATGAATTGAAAAACGATATAAAAGATATTAATAAAGTCCTGCAAAGTGCAAGGGTAGCCACCTTTTATGAAAATGGCGAATTTGTAGGCTATAAAGTGGCAATGTTAAAACCTGAATCACCTTTACTAAAGTTAGGGCTGCAAGTTGGCGATATAATAACAAGGATTAACGGCAGCGAGCTTACAAACCCTGCTGCTTTATTTAATATGTTTTCTCAAGTGGATGATATATCTGCATTAAATGTGGATATGTTGAGAAATAAAGAAAAAAAATCTCTTTTTGTGGAAATTAGATGAAGAAGAAATTATTTATTACAGCGTTTTTATTATCATTTTTATTTGCCTTTAATGTTTTTGCACAAACAAACGGTAACTATGCCGTTAATTTTAAAAACATACCTATGAAAGATTTTATTACTTTTGTATCTGAATTTACAGGTAAAAACGTAATCTATAATGAAAATGATTTACGTGGTAATGTTACTATTGCATCTCAAAAGAATATGGATGCTAAAGAAATATTAGACGTTTTTTATTCTGTAATGAAATTAAATGGTTACCAGCCTATTACCCGTGGTAACACTATACAAATAGTAGCAGAAAAAGATATGCAGGCATACGACGAAGATGTTACAGTGGGCAAAAAGGGCAGTTCTTACGGATACGTTACAACTGTTATATCCTTAGAAAACTATAACGCAGCTACCATACTTCCTGTATTAAACAGAATGAAGTCAAGAACAGGTTATGTGGAAGCTGTCCGTGGTTTAAATATTATTGTTGTTCGTGATGATGCTTCTCGTATTGATAAAATGAATTCTTTAATAAAACAGGTTGATAACGTTGCAGCAGGTTATGAATTTTATACTCTTGCTTTAGAATATACAATAGCTAGTAAAATAGAACAGCAGATAACTAAATTTTTCAACGAGCTTGCAAAAAACTCTATTAACCCTAGTTCGCCTGTAGTTATATCTGATGATATTTCTAACACATTAATTATAGCAGCCACAAAAAAAGATTACGAAAGAATATCTGCCATTGTAGCTAATTTAGATACAAAAAGTATGGCAGTTAATACAGAACCTAGAGTGTTTTATTTAAAAAATGCAAGAGCAGAAGATGTGGAAAAAGTGCTTTCTAAATTAGTTACATCTCTTTCTCAAAAACCGGGGGCACAAGGTGCTGCTGCTTCTGCTGCCAGCAGCTCAAAAGTCAGCATATCTGCAGATAATGCTACAAATTCTATTTTAGCAATAGGTGATAAAGAATTATATGATAATTTAGATTCTCTTATAAACAGGCTTGATGTTCCACGCAGACAGGTATATGTGGAAGCCTTAATTTTGGAAACAAGTATAGATAAAAGTTCACAATTTGGTGTGGAATGGTTTGCAGGTGCAGGCACCAACGCAGGGGCATTAGTAGGCAGCAGTATGCAGGACGGCGGTCTTGGTGGCATTATCGGTTCTTTAAGTCAAGGTGCACCATCTATCGGCGGTCTTGGTGCTGGTTTAGGTCTTGGTGTAATAGGTAACATTATATCATTTCAGGGTGCGAAATTTCCATCCATTGGTGCTTTAATATCTGCACTTAGAACGTCAAGCGGTATAAATATTATTTCCAACCCACAAATACTTACATTAAACAACTCAACAGCAGAAGTATTTGTAGGTGAAAATATGCCGTATCAGACAAGCACAAAATACGATTCCAACAACAACCCTATACAAACATTTGATTATAGAGATGTGGGTGTGAAATTAAAGGTAACACCGCAGATTTCAAGTGATGATATGGTTACATTATCTATAGAACAGGAAATAAAAAAGGTGTCTGGTTCTGCTGTCAGCTCAACTGCACCTACAACTTTAACAAGAAGCACAAATACTACTGTAAAACTGAAAAACCACTCTATTATGGTTATTTCAGGTATGATAAAAGACGATTCTTCTACAACGGTATCAGGGATTCCTGGGCTTTCAAGTATACCTATACTTGGCTGGCTTTTTAAAAAGCAGTCTACAACAACACAAAAAACTAACGTTATGCTTTTTATTACTGCCCATATTATTGATACATTAGATGATAATGAAAAATTAATGAAAACAAAACAATCCACAATGGAAGATTTTAACCGCCAGGGTGATAAAGAATTTAGTAAAGGTTCGTTTACAGATACCGGCAGGTCAATACAGCTGAAAAACGATATAGAAGGCTTAACACCTGAAGAAGCTAAAAAAACACAAAGACAGCGGGATAAAGAAAAGAAAAAACGTGAAAAAGAAGCTAAAAAGGCAGAAAAAGAACGTCAAAAGGCATTAGAGAAAGCTAAAAAAGAACAGGAAAAATTAGACAAGCAGAATAAAGAAAACAATAAAGAAGTAAAAGAAAGTAAAGAGCTTGTGCAGCCTGTGGAACAAATAGAAAAACCTAAGGAAGACGAGATTATTCAGGATGAAGAAAATGCTGTATCAAACACTCCTGAACAAAAGGCTGAATAATGGAAAACACTTTTGAAAGTATTAAATTACAGTATATGAAATTTCCAGATAAAAGCGACTTTGTGCCTGTATCATTAGAGAATGGTGGTATTAAATTTTTATACTCTGATGAAACAGGGCTGCAGAAAGCAAAGTTTATGGGTTTTTCTTTAGGGTTTAACCCGGAATATGAATATGCAGATAAAAAGCAGATTTTAGAAATCCTTGAATCATTTGGCGGGGAAGTAGATGATGTGGCAGCAGAAGAAAGCGATGAACTTGATGATGAAGCCGATATTTTAACATCATCATACGATGATGCCCCTGTTATACGCCTTGTAAACCAAATAATTATTAGTGCCGTAAAAAATGGTGCCAGTGATATACATTTTGAAGGCAGAGACGGTGCTTTTTTAATACGTATCAGGGTAGACGGCTGTTTAAATACATTAAAAACCTATCCAAAAAGTGTTCATGAACCTATTTTAGCCCGTATAAAAGTTATAGGTCAGCTTGATGTAGCAGAAACAAGAAGGGCACAGGACGGAAGAATAAACTTAAAAATAGGTAACAGAGTAATAGATATTCGTGTATCCACCATGCCTTCCATAAACGGCGAGAAAGCAGTTTTAAGGATCCTTGAACGTTCTTCTGATTTCACATCTTTACAGCAGATAGGGTTAGACGGGGAACTTTATGACAGATTCCGCCCCTATTTAGACAGGCCGAACGGTATTATTTTAGTTACAGGTCCAACAGGTAGTGGTAAAACCACAACTTTATACGCATCTCTTATTGCCATAAATAGAGATAATAAAAACGTGGTAACAATAGAAGACCCGGTGGAATACCATATAGATAACGTTACTCAAGTGCAGATGAACCCGGCAGTAAATTTAACTTTTGCAGCAGCCATTAAAACCTTTTTAAGACAGGACCCTGATATTATATTAGTGGGTGAAATAAGGGATAACGAAACAGCAGAAGCAGCCATACAGGCATCATTAACAGGCCACCTTGTGTTATCCACATTACATACTAACGATTCGCCGACAGCAATAGCAAGGCTTATAGAAATGGAAGTAGAACCGTTTTTAATATCATCTTCTTTAGCGGTAGTTATAGGCCAAAGGCTTGTTAGAAAAATATGCCCCCACTGTCAGGAAGAAGTGGAAGCTGATGATTTTATTAAATCTACTTTTGCAAAAGCAGGGGTGCAGATTAATACATATATGGCAGGTAAAGGTTGCCCCAACTGTTTTAATACAGGGTATAGAGGCCGTATAGGTATATTTGAAATGCTTGAGATTACTGATAATTTAAGAGCCCTTATAAATAAACGGGCATCAAGTTACGATATAAAAGAAGCAGCAAGAAAAGAGGGTTTTCGCACCATGTTTGAATATGGTGCCAACCTTGTGGAAAAAGGTATAACAACACCGTCAGAAGTGTTATCTGTTACAAAGGTAGATTAATATGCCCGCATTTATTTATAAAGGTATTTCAAAAACAGGCAGGGAAGTAAAAGGTGTTCGGGAATCTGTAAGCCGTCAAACATTAACCAGCGAACTTTTAAGCGAAGGTATTTTCGTATCAAGCATACAGGCAGCAGGAGAGAAAAAATCATCTCTTGCAAAATTTCAATCAATATTTGCAAAAAAGATTAACTTATCAGATACATTCTTTCAACTATCACTTCTTTTAAGAAGCGGTATTCCTTTAGTAGAAGCCATAAAAATAGTAGCAAAAAGCACAAAGGAAGTGCCTTTACGTAATGCACTTTTAGAAGCGGCATCTAAAATATCTGAAGGTATGCGGTTTTCAGAAAGTATATCAAAATACCCAAAACTTTTTGAGCCTATGTATGTAAACTTAATAAAAGCATCAGAGCAGGTGGGTAAACTTTCGGCAGTATTGGCAGATATTGCAGTTTATGAAGAAGATAAACGTAAAAATACAGATAAAATAAAAACAGCTATGGTATATCCTATGACAATCCTTGTTATGGGTTTTGCAGTTTTAGGGTTTTTACTTGCTTTTGTGGTGCCTAAAATGGAATCTATTTTCTCAAGTATGAAACAGCAGATTCCTGCATCTACTAAATTTTTATTAAAAGCATCTGATTTTGTAAGCAATTATGGGTTTATTCTGCTTCTCTTTATACTATTTATTATATTTACTATCAGGTATTTATACAAAAATAATAATAAGTTTAAATTAAATATTGATAAACGTCTTTTTAAAATCAACTTAGTATCACATGTGGCAGTATCAAAATTTGCTCACGTATTATCATTTCAGTTAAAAGAGGGGCTGCCGTTGACAGATGCCCTGTATTATGCTTCTCTTGTAATAGATAACAAGTATATGTATGATGTGGTAAGCCAGGTAAGGGAAGAAGTGCAGTCAGGCACACGGTTTTCGGTAGCTGTTAGAAACGCAGGTATATTCCCCGAACTTTTTCCTGCTGCAGTATCTACAGGGGAATCATCAGGTAATATGCCTGAACTTTTAGAACGCGTAAACGAGTTTTACTCTAAAAATGTAGATAAATTTTTAACATCTTTTATTTCAGCCATAGAGCCTATTTTTATTGTGGTAATAGGTGTGCTTGTAGGGTTTATTGTAGTATCTATTATGCAGCCACTGTTCTCAATGAATACATTAGTAGGCTGATTATACAAGCTAAAAAATAATATCTAACTTTTTTCATAATATGTAATTTAAATAAATTTAAAAGCATATTTATAAAACAGAGCCTTTATAACCAATATATAATGAACTATATATATTAATGACTAAAACGTATTTAATACATTATGCTATTGATAGTATTTTTCTAATATTTCCTTTATAATTCTAATACCTGCACCGCCGTAGTAGTGGGAGCATACTTTTTCAATATTAGATAAATTTACACCACCAAGGCCGAACACCTTTTTTGATTTATTATAATCTAAAAATCCAACAGGGGATACTTTATAATCTTTTGGTGTATCATAAACAGGGCTTAAAGTATAATAATCTGCTTTAATATTTTCTATTTCTTTAATAGAATGACTTGAATAACCTGTTAATAAATTATGATTTTCCTGTAAAATCCTATAATTGTGTATAGAATGTGAATTTAAATGCACTCCATCATAACCGTATTTAACAGCTGTATCAAAATCAGAACTTATAACCAATAAACATTTAGACACTGCCTTTCTAACAGCTTTAATATTTTCATAATTTATATTTTCATTTTTTACTCTATACCATACTATTTCAGCAAAATTTTGGATACGGCTGGCAAAATCAGCAGCAGAATTTTGAAAAAAACCATCATCCAGCACTGCAAGAAATTTAAAATTAAACATCATACATAACCTTTTATATTGTCAAATAAAATACATTATATGTATTATTGTATATAAAAATCAATAAAAAATAGTAGTCAAAACATAAAAAAGAATATAGACTATTCAGATGTAAATTTTTGAATGGTATGGAGATATGAAAAAACATATTACAGTAGTGTTATTATTTTTATTACATTTTAGTGTAAATAGTTATGCTGAGGATATATCATATACTCAGGCACTTGAAAGTCTATATGGAACACATGAAAGTATAGCACAGGCAGAGACAGATTTAAAGCAAAAAGATTATTTAAGAAAGGCAGCATTAGGGCTTTACTCCCCTAGGTTTTCCATTAACGGTATATACACATATTTTGGTGATGATTTATCTATGGATGTGGAGCTGCCCTTTGGGAATTTGCCGTTGCCGCTGCCTGTTCCTTTACCATCATCTTTTACGCAGGTAGTGCAGGAGGATCAGCTTTTTTCATTAAATGCATCTATGATTTGGCCTGTATTTACAGGCGGTCAGATTTTTGCAGCTAATAAACTTGCAAAAGCTAACTTAAACATCTCAAAAGCAGGGCAGACAGTCCGTCATGATGAATTAGGAATGTCTATGACTGAAAAATATTTTACATTACGGTTTGTAAATGATGTAATATCTTTGAAAAAAGAAGTGCGTGATTCTATGCAGGATCATTATAATAAGGCATTAAAATTAGAAAAAGCAGGTATGCTTGCAAAAGTGGAAAGGCTGCATGCTGAAATGGCTTTAAGTAATGCTGAAAACTCTTTAAATAACTCTATTAGGGAAGCAAAACTTGCACAATCTGCTTTAAAATCAATGATAAGCAGCACATCGGATAATATAACGCCTTCCACTCCGCTTTTTATATTAGAAGCAAAAGATATGGAAAGACTTAATTATTATCAGGATATGGCAGTATCATCAAATGCTAAATTAAAACAAGTGCAGGAAACAAAAAATCTTGCAAAAGCAGGAGTAATCAGCAGCACATCTTCTTTTATACCTAAAATTAATGCTTTTGGTATGGCAACTATATATAATCACGATGTAAGCTCAATTGCACCAGATTATTTAATAGGTGTGCAGATGTCTTTTAATATTTTTGACGGTCTGCAGAACTATCATAAATTTAAAGCCAGTAAATCTGCAGAAGAAAGTGCAAAACTTGCAGTAACAAGGGCAGAAAAAGATATAAAAACATTAGTGGAGCAGCAGTATATTTCTATGGAAAATGCAAGGGAAGATTATAAATCATCCTTAAAATCTCTTGCCTTTTCTGAAGAATATTTAAGGGCAAGGCAGAAAGCCTTTAGCCAGGGTATGGCAACAAGTTTAGATGTGGTGGATGCGGAACTTGCTTTATCTAATGCAAAAATGTCTGCAATTACAGCAGCTTATAAATTTGATATAGCATTAATTACTATGCTTACAACTTCTGGTATGTTTGACGCTTTTGAAACTTACAGAACAAAAGCATCTATTGAACCGGGGCTTAAATAAAAATAGTTAGGAGAAAGATCTTATGAAATATATTTATTATTCTATTGCCTTTATTATTGTGGGTGCAATTGTATCAGTTAGTGTATGGTATGCCACACGGCCTGTGCCTTTAACAATACAAGGTGAATTCCATGCAAAACAGGTGCAGGTGGCTGCTAAAGTGCCTGGTAATGTCAGCGACTTAAATGTTATAGAGGGTCAGCACATAAAAAAAGGCGATGTGCTTATAAAAATTGATTCCCCTACATTAAGAGCAAAAGAGCTGCAGGCTTTAGCGGCTGTTAAAGCAGCAGAAGCACAGGAAGATAAAATTAATATAGGTGCAAGGCAGGAGGAAATTACTGCTTTATATAATGTATATCAAAAAGCATTAGCAGCAGAACGGTATGCTTTTAAAACATATAATAGAGTTAAATCACTTCATGATGACGGAGTTGTTACCACTCAAAGTTTAGATGAGGCTTTAACTCAATGGAAAGTTTTACAAAACGATGTTCGTGCTGCAAAAGCTAATTATGAAATGGCAAAAACAGGGGCAAGGCAGGAAGATAAAACTACAGCAGAAGCCTTAAAAGAACAGGCACAGGGTGCTTTACAGGAAGTTATGGTGCTGCTTGAAGATACTATATTACAGTCCCCTATTGACGGGGAAGTATCTACTGTTGTGGTAGAGCAGGGTGAGCTTGTAACACCAGGTTTTCCTGTTATCAGTATAATTGATTTAAATGAAATGTGGGTATCTTTCTTTTTAAGAGAAGATTTATTAAAGGATATTAAAATGGGGACTATAATTAATGTGGAAATCCCTGCTTTATCTACAAAAGATGTATATCCTGTGGAAGTAAAATATATTGCACCAGCAGGCAGTTATGCAGTATGGAGTGCTACAAAAACAAGTGCAGATTTTGATTTAAAAACATTTGAAGTAAAAGCATATCCTAAAACTCAGATACCTGGTTTAAGAGCAGGTATGACAGCAATATTTTATTCAAGTGCAGACTATAGCAAATAAAAATGCAAATATTTGAGTATTTAAAAACAGTAAAATACTTTTTTGACAGGGAATGGCACTTTTTACTTTATACCCGTAGAAAGCTGTTTCTTTTTATCCTAATAGCACCATTAGTAATATCTGCTGTAATAATAGGTGTATTTTATAATCCTTCTATTAGGGAAATACCTATTGCTTTAATAGATAGAGATAACAGTGCCTTATCAAGACAAATAGTTGATATTATTAACGCATCCCCTTACGTTAAAATCACAGAAGATATTACAAGTATGGATGAAGCCCGCAGTTTAATGGCTGCAGGTAAAATATACGGCACTGTTTTAATACCAAGTGATTTTTCTAAAAAAGTGTTAGGCTACAAAGGTGCTGAAGTGGTGCTTTATTATAATAATGAACTTTTTGTGGTGGGTTCTTTAGTTAATAAAGGTGTTTTTACAGCAGTAAGGGATTTTTCTGATTTTCATAATAAAAAATACTTAATGAATCACGGTGTGCCTGCTTATGATGCAGAGTTTCAGGTAAAACCTGTGCAGATGAGTGAAAAAATACTTTTTAACCCTTACTTAAATTATCAATATTTTTTCGTGTTCGGGTTAATCCCTGCTGCTTTTCAGTTATTTATAATCAGTTCTTTAATATACGGTGTGCTTTTTGAAGAACGTTCAGGAAGATACCATGATATTATTAAATTAGTAAACGAAGCACCTTTTTCTTTTACTTTAGGTAAAATGCTGCCTTATGCTGTTCTTTACTTTTTTTCAGGCACTGTTATGCTTTTTATACTTTTCGTTATAATGGGTGTGCCTATGATGGACGGCTACTGGCGTATTATGGCTGCAACCATATGTTATATTTTTGTATCTATGGCAGCAGGTTATTTTATATCAATTATATTACGTCCTTTAGCATACAGTGCAGCAGCAGTATATGCAGCACCAACTTTTGCTTATGCAGGTATATCTTATCCCCAAATAGCTATGCCTAAATTTGCCTATTATTTAAGTGAGTTTTTTCCACTTACTCATTACCACAGAGTATTAGTAAACGAGGCTATAAGGGGCAGCGCACCATATAACACATCATACTATGAAATGCTTTATATGATACTTTTAGGTGTGTTTGCTTTTTCTGTATCTATTGCGGTTGTTAAAATATATTCACTTGTTTATATTCGGAGGCACAGATGAAAAATATTATTTCCATTATGCTTTTAGAATATAAAAAAGTAATATTTGATATGCTTGCTATTACAATTATATTTGTGGGGACAGCCCTTTATTCTTTATATTATCCATTTCCTTATGAAAACGATATTGTGAGAAATATGCCTGTAGCTGTTGTAAACCATGATAAATCAGATTTATCTGACCTTGTAGTTACTATGCTTGATAATACAGAAAACTTGAAAGTTATGCGTTATACATCTATGGAGGAGGCTAAAAAAGCCATATTTTATAGAGAAGTGTATGGTATTATATATATTCCTGAAGATTTTTATAAAATGGTATTAAAGGGGGAAAGCCCTGTAGTATCAGTATTTGCAGACGGTTCATATTTTATTCTTTATTCCACAGCTATTTCTGCAGCAACCCAGATTGTATTAACTACTGCAGCAGGAGTAAAAATACAGAAAATGAATATGATGGGTATCCGCACAGTTGATGCTTTAAATATACAATCGGCAGTTAATGTTACAGCAAAACCTGTATTTAATCCCCGTGGTGGATACGTTACATATGTAGCACCTGCCATATATGCCTTAATTGTGCAGCAGATACTTTTAATGGTAATATTATTAATCCATGCCACAGGTTATGAAAAAGGTTACGGTTATCCTGATCATATTAATTCTGTATCTATACTTTTAGGCAAGGTGCTTACGTATCTTTCCATATATGCAGTAATATTTTCTTACTTTTTTACCATAGGGCCTATGGTGTTTGGCATACAGCTGCATAACTCTATTTACGATGCTGTATCTTTTGCCATACCTTACGGGCTTTCAATTATACTTTTTGCCATATCTTTAAGTGTTTTTGCAAGGGATAGGGATGCTATTTTACTTGTGCTTTTAATGACGTCTATTCCTTTTGTTATGCTTGCAGGTTTTATATGGCCCCATTTTATGATGCCTGACTGGGTAAAATATTTTTCATATTTAATACCGTCCACCCCGGGAGTTACAGGGTTTTTATTTATACGTCAAATGGGTGCTGATATTCCTGAAGTTATGAGTATGTATGTTAATCTTTGGGTGCAGGTAGGAGTATATTTTATTACAGCACTTTTTGCTGTCAAATGGCAGATAAAACAAAACCAGCTACAAAATATATAGAATAAATATGTGTTTTTATCAAATTATATGTTGTAAAAAATTTATAATAAGGCATAATATATTTTTTACTCAGAACGGGGGATTATTAAATGGATATAAAAAAAGTATTAATTGTTGGCGGTGTAGCAGGTGGTGCGTCAGCTGCTGCAAGGCTGCGTCGTCTTAATGAACATGTTGAAATCATATTATTTGAAAAAGGTGAATATATATCTTTTGCTAACTGTGGTCTGCCTTATTATATAGGCGGGGAGATAACAAATAAAGCAGAGCTTACATTAATGACACCTAAAAGTTTTACAAGACGTTTTAAAGTAGATATTAGAACATTCAGCGAAGTAACTGCTATTAATAAAGAAGAAAAATATGTTACTGTAAAAAACCATATTACAGGGGAAGAATATACAGAAAGCTATGATATACTTATGCTTTCCCCAGGTGCTGAACCTTTTAGACCAAATATAGAAGGTATTAATTTACCAAATGTATTCACATTAAGAAATATTCCTGATACATATAAGATTAAAGATTTTATTACATCTTCTAATGCAAAATCTGCTGTTATTATAGGCGGCGGTTTTATAGGTGTGGAGATGGCAGAAAATTTAGTGCAGGCAGGAGTAAAAGTAACATTAGTAGAAATGCAGAACCAGGTTATTGCACCACTTGATTACGATATGGCTTGTTTACTGCATAACGAAATGGCAAAACACGGTGTCAACTTAATGCTTGAAACTGCACTTGAAAGAATAGAGCAGGGCAGCGGCTTTTTAAAAGTGCATACTAATAAATCAGTGGTGGAAGCTGATATGGTTATTTTAGCAATCGGTGTTAAAGCTGAAAGTAAAATAGCAGGTGAAGCAGGTATAGCATTAAACAGCCGTGGTGGAATAATAGTAGATGATAATATGTTTACCAGCGACCCTTATATATTAGCAGTGGGGGATGCTGTTGAAGTAACCGACTATATTACAAAAGATAAAACTATGGTGCCGCTTGCAGGGCCTGCAAATAAACAGGGTAGAATAGCTGCAGATAATATTAATGGTATGAAAAGCACATACAGAGGCACCCAGGGCAGTGCTGTATTAAAAGTGTTTAATTTAACAGCAGCATCCACAGGTATTAATGAAAAAACAGCAAAACGGCTTAATTTAAACTATGAAAAAAGTTTTACAATTTCAAGCAGCCACGCAACATATTATCCTGGCAGCACAGAAATGTATATAAAATTAATTTTCCAAAAAGATAACGGCAAAATATTAGGTGCAGAAATAGTTGGTGGCGAAGGTGTAGATAAAAGATGTGATGTTTTAGCAGCAGCTATCCATTTTAATGCCACAGTAGATGACTTAACAAAACTTGAGCTGTGTTATGCACCACCATATTCTTCTGCAAAAGACCCTGTTAATATGGCAGGCTATGTAGCAGAAAATATTATGAACGGCTTAATGAAAGTATTCCACCACCACCAGGTAGAAGAACTGCAAAAACAAGGTGTTCAACTTGTAGATACAAGATCAAGAGGTGAATATAAATTAGGCCATATAGATGGGTTTATAAATATCCCTGTAGATTCTTTAAGAGACCACCTAGAAGAGCTTGATAAAACAAAACCAGTATATATTGCATGTCAGGTAGGCTTAAGAGGCCATGTAGCATGCCGTATCCTTGAAGGTATGGGGTATGAAGCGTATAATTTAAGTGGTGGGTATCAGTTGTATAGTGAGATATATTTGTAAATAATTACGGTTATATCTTTTACGGCTAAATCTATTAGTCCACTACCGCGTTGGTCTAAAATTTTATTCAGTCATTTACGTTTATATGTAAACTCCTGTCATAAAATTTTAGATCCGCCTTGTATTGAACTAATATTTTTTAGCCTTTTTTACGGCTAAATCTTTTTAGTCTACTCTGCGTTGGTATTATTTTTTGCTAAGTCAAATATTCATTACAGTGGGAACAGGTTCCCCCTGTATACCCCCTAATGCTAATATAAAAAGTTCTCCACTTTTTATATTATAAGGAATAAAAATTCCCATACACGCTGGTAATTTTTATAACTTGTAT